>Ga0265297_10007953_pt1 | contig 14404 bp, 15 predicted proteins | sample Munlanlwell13791_FD_192502 | JGI IMG/M metagenome (GOLD analysis project Ga0265297, IMG submission 192502) | Leachate microbial communities from a municipal landfill in Southern Ontario, Canada - Leachate well 137-91 | ecosystem: Engineered > Solid waste > Landfill > Unclassified | place... | reverse complement strand
GGTATAGTTGGGGCATTATAAGAAATCAAGTAATAAGTACTTTTTAAAAACATGTCAAAAACTTACAAATGGATTCTTGCGATTATTGTAATTGCCCTCGTCGTTCTCGGGGTTTGGTACTATGGCTCGAAACCAACGACTCTGGCCGAAACCGGGCCGATTAAGATTGGAGCAATTTTGCCTTTGACCGGGAATAATTCTAGTACCGGGGAGGCAATTCGAGAGGGTCTTGATATTGCTCTTGGGGAAATTAACTCTAAGAAAGGGCAAACAATTGAAATGATTTATGAAGATAGCCAAGGCGATTCCGTTTTGGCCATTAGCGCCTACAATAAATTAAGAAATATCGATGGAGTTAATTATTTTGTTGTCTCAATTAGTGGCCCAGTTCTTGCAATCGCGCCTCAAGCCGAAAAGGATAAAGTAATTCTCCTTGCGCTTGGGACGGCTTCGCCTAAAGTGACGACAGCGGGGGATTATATCTTTCGACATAATCTTTTGCCTCAAGAAGAAGCGCAAAAAATTGCTAAATATTTAATTGATCAAGGTATAAAGAAGATCCCGGTGTTAGTGGTGAAAGCTGAAGCCGGCCAATCCTACTACGATTTCTTTAAAAAGGAGTACGAGACTTTGGGCGGAGAAATAATGATGACCGAATGGTATGAAAAAGGGGCTAAGGATTATCGAACTAATCTGCAAAAAATCAAAACACTTAAAGCTCAGCTTGTTCTTGCTTTTAGCTACCCTCAAGAACTCGCCTTAATCTTGAATCAAGCTAAGGAAAATAAAATGACTAATCGTTGGTTTACTACTTATGCCGGAGTTGATCCTAAGATGTTAGAGGTGGCGGGTCAAAATGCCGAAGGTATAATTTTTACCCACTATTTCAATCCTGATTCTGGCCGGCCTGAATTTCTCAAATTCAAGGATGTTTATGCTCAGACTTACAACAAAACCATGCCTCCTTATGCTGCGATGGGTTACGACAGCTTAAAAGTGATGTCTTTGGTGATTACAAAATGTGCTAAAGATGTCGAGTGCACCAAGATGGCCCTCTATGCGATTAAAGACTTTGCTGGAGCTACTGGGAGCATTGGTTTTGATTTGAACGGTGATACGAGAAAAGAGATTTATTTTTTGACTATCAAAAATGGCCAATTTGTTCCGTTAGAGAAATAGGGCTGTCCTGATTTGTCATCATACGATGACTGCTCCACGGCGTGGGTTGCTTAAAATGGTCAAGGCAGGTAAAATTGCCATATCTAGGATTGGATGGCAATGAAAACTAATAACGATCAATTTGTAATTGAGGGGCTGGCGGGGGCGAAGACCCTGAAAGGGCGGATTGGGGTGGGTGGAGCGAAAAACGCAATTTTGAAGGTGTTAGCTTCGTCGATTCTTTTTCGCGATGGTTTTACGGTCAGTAATGTGCCGGCGATTGAGGATGTGTCGCAAATTCTGGCTTTGTTGCAAGAATTAGGCGGGCAGGTCAAAAAACTCAAGACTCATCGTTATGAATTGAAGTCTGATTCTTTTCATAATTTTATTTTGGCTTCGGAGTTATCGAAGCAATTAAGGGCGTCGGTCGTTTTGACGGGTTCACTGCTCGCTCGTTTTGGCGAAGTTCAATTCCCGCATCCCGGCGGTTGTGTCATTGGTAAACGGCCGATTGATCTTTTTCTCGACGGGTTTCAAAAAATGGGGGCGACAGTGACGGAAACGGGCGAAAATTTTTTAGTTAAAGCTCAAGGCGGAAAATTAAAGGGCGCGGAAATCTTTTTTAAAAATCAAAGTGTGACGGCGACCGAAACTTTGATGATGGCGGGCGTTTTGGCGGAAGGCCAAACGGTTTTGAAAAATTGCGCCCTCGAACCGGAGATTGTGAGTCTGGGTGAATTCTTAAATAAATGTGGCGCCAGAATTTCCGGCCTTGGCACGCCAACGATTGAAATTGAAGGCGGGGAATTATTATCTGGCCAAAATCAGGTTTACGAAACCGTGCCCGACCGCATCGAGGCCGGGAGCTTTATTATTTTAGGGGCTTTGGCTGGTTCTGATCTGACGGTTGAGAATTGTCGGTCCGATCATCTCGATTCTCTTATTAATTTACTAAGAGAAACTGGGGTGGAGATCGAAATTGGTGATAATTGGGTGAGGGTCAAAAATGATCAAGCCTCCTCCGCTAAAGCTACGGCGGGCCAAAGAAAATTTACCGCGATTGATGTTAAGACCCACGAGTATCCCGGCTTCCCGACCGATTTGCAAGCGCCCTTAGCTATTTTTTTGACGCAAGCTGAAGGTCAAAGTTTTATTTTTGAAACGATTTTTGAAGGCCGGTTGAATTATTTGGAAGCGCTTAATCGGATGGGCGCTAAAACTAAAATTATTGATCCCCAACGCGCGCTGATTGATGGACCGACTCCACTCACGGGACACGAAATCGAGAGCCCTGACTTGCGGGCGGGGCTAGCTTATGTTCTGGCGGCGATCATTGCGTCTGGTCAGTCGGTGGTCCATAATGTCAAATATATCGACCGTGGGTATGAACAGATCGAAAAACGACTCCAGGCGATCGGGGTCAAGATCGAACGGCTAGCGGGCGACCAAAATAATCAATGTCCATCTTTACCACAAAATTAGGCGTCGATCTTGGCACGGCTAATACCCTGGTTTATATGCCGGGCAAGGGGATTGTGCTTAATGAGCCCTCGGTGGTGGCGGTTAACCAAATGGATAATCGGGTGGTGGCGGTTGGATCCGAAGCGAAAGATATGGTCGGCAAGGCGCCCGATAATATTATGGTTTACAAGCCAATGAAGGATGGGGTAATCGCTGATTATCGGATTACTGAATCAATGTTGCGTTATTATATTTCGAAAGCGCTCGGTCGGTTTAACTTGTTCAAGCCCGATATTATGGTGAGTGTGCCGGCGGGGGTGACCTCGACCGAACGCCGGGCGGTGATTGAGGCGACGATGCGCGCGGGGGCGAAGAATGCTTATGTCGTGAAAGAGCCAATTCTGGCGGCGATTGGCGCGGGCATTCCGATTTATGAGGCCCACGGTCATATGGTGGTGGATATTGGTGGCGGGACGACCGATGTGGCGGTGATTTCGTTGGGGGGAATTGTCTCTTCAACTTCCGTCAAACATGCGGGCAATAAAATTGACCAAGCGATTGCTGATTTTATTAAAAAAACTTTTAATTTGGCGATTGGCGAAAAGACGTCCGAGGAAGTTAAAATGGCGATTGGTTCGGCGATCCCCGTGGAGGAGGAATTGGTCTATGTGATTAAGGGGCGAGATTTTCTCACCGGTTTGCCTCGCTCGGCCGAAATTCGCACGAACGAAATTGTGCGGGCGGTTGATAATGAGCTCAAAGAAATTGTGCGGGCGATCAAAACGGTTTTTCAAGAGACGCCACCCGAATTGTCGGCGGACGTGATTGATCAGGGGATTACCTTGACCGGTGGCTCGTCCCAATTGAGGAATTTGGCCGAACTCATTTTTCGCAAAACGGGGGTGAAGGCTTATGTCGCCGACGACCCGCTCTATTGTGTGGCCAAGGGCACGGGGATTGCGCTAGAGCATCTCGATGTCTACAAGAAGAGTATTATCTCTAAAAGATAACGCGATGCCAATCTACGAATGCTTGCGAATGATACGAATATAAAAGATTTTTTGTTCAGGCGCCATGCTTATCTTTTGATTGGTGAGCGAGAATTTTGGCGTAAAACTTTAGAAACAGAATTAAAAAAATTTCTTAAGATTGAGAATTTAACTAGCTCGCCGGATATTTGGTGGCAAGATTACGAATCGTTTGGCCTTAAAGAGGCGCAGGCGTTGATGGAGCGTGAGGCGCGACATGGTTTTGGCGAACAAGGACGTTTTTTTATTTTAGGAATTTCATCAATGACGCCCGAAGCGCAAAACGCTTTGCTCAAGACTTTTGAAGAGCCAGCGCTCGATGCCCACTTTTTTATCATGGCTCGCACGGCGGAAATTTTTCTGCCAACCTTACGTTCGCGGTTGGTGATTTTAACTGATCGACAACTTGGAAGTTTAACCTCCAAGTTAAAAATTGACGCCAAAATAGAGCGTAACGAAGTTGGATTTTGCGCTAGCGCGGAAGAAGTCGTACTTCAAGTGAGCCCGAAGTCCGACTTCGGTAGCGCCGACCAGTTTCTCAAAATGGACTTACCCGAGAGATTAGACTTTATCCAAAAAGAATTTCTCAAACCTAAAGATAAGAAGAAAAGTGAAATTATCGATTTTGTGATTGAGCTCGAAAAAACTCTTCGCGCCCAAATCAATATGCGCCAAATTACTAAGGACGAAGAATTTGCTCTTCACGAACTGGCCAAGTGTCAACGCTATTTCCAAAATCCTCGCTCATCAAACCGTCTCATTCTTGAGCATCTCGCTCTCGTTATTCCTCTTAATTAAATTTGTTAACATTCGTGACGGTCGTTTAAGATGTTAACAAATTTTTACCACTAGGCAATGTCCGTTTCTTTGACCTCAAAGAATTTCAGATAGGGGATAAGTCTCATAAATTTGAGATTGTCGATAAATTCTTTAGGCAAGGGCGCTGGTCCAAGCCAAACACTTTTTTGTAAAATTTTAAAATTCAGATTAAGTAGCTCAATTCGTAGCCACTGGCGATTTTTTCGGTCGATTTCGGGGATGTCAAAGGCAATAATCACCTCTCGGTTTGACTTAATTGTTGGCGAGTAGATGGTATGTATTTTACTAGGGTCTTTTTTCTTTGATTGCAATTTTTTCTTGCCCTTGGCAGTTATTTGCCAAAAATGATTGTCGTTTCTAACTAAGCCGTTTTTCTTCAATCGGGACAAAGTTGCCCGGACGAGACCGTCTCTGGCCGTTATCTCTTTTTTCTTTTGAATTGATTGGTTTAGCTTATCTTCTAAGTAAAGGTCGTTGACCATGCGTGCCCTCAAGCGACGATAATTACCTGGATGATTAGAGAGAAAAAATAAAATTTCATCAACCAAACTCATATTAAATTATTACCTTAATTTTACCACAATATTACCATCTTCCTTTAAAATTGTTAACATCTCTGACGACCGTTTAAGATGTTAACAATTTTATTTTTTTTGAAAAATACAAAAGCCCCGAACGCGCGGGCCGTGGGGCTCGTGCCTGTTCGGGGCAGGGGATGTGGGGGGCTAATCGAACTCGCTCTCGCCTCGTTCCAGCCCGTGCGGTTCGGGGGGCACGGTCGGTTTCTCCTCCGGTGCCGGTTCGAAACGGGACAGGTCGCCGAGAGAATTTTTGATCAGGTTCGATCTCTCAATCTCAGTAGCATGATCGGCGGTCTTGATGAGCCTGGCTAGTGTATCAAATACTTGTCGGACATGCTTCTCCGGGATGACCACCTTTTCGAGAATGTCCATGAGTGTTCTCAATTGACGCACCGCACTCAAATATACGCGGCCGTCTCTTGGAGATGATGTCAGTATTGCATGGACACACAAATCAATACTGGACATGATCACCTCGTGTGCCGGTCTTCGTCTAGCATTGCTATACGGCATATCCCTTCTCCTTCCTTATCTATGGAGCCTTTCGATCTCCGACGATATTAAACTATCTGACTTCTATTATATATCAATAGGTGAGAGATGTCAAGCACAGCCCGCCATACCTTGGGCTCACTTTAGGTCTGGCGTGGGTGGGGAGTAGGAGTTTGGTCTTTTGCTGATTTTCGATTATACTATTCGTATTATTCGCATAAATTCGTAGATTAGCATTGCGTTATTATGTATAATTTTTCAACATTTAAAACCAAATTAGGGGAAGTGGAGGAGTGGTTGGGGCGCGAGTATTTAGGGATTCGAACGGGTAAGGCCACGCCGGCGGTGCTCGATAGTGTGATGGTGGATTCTTATGGTTCGAAGACACCCCTTAAACACGTGGCCGCGATTGGCGTGGAGGATGCGCGAACGGTGCGCGTAACGCCATGGGACAAAGGGCAACTTGGGGCGATTCAAACGGCGATTGATATGGCGAATTTAGGTCTCTCAGTTTCGCCTGTTTCGACCGGTTTGCGGGTAATTTTCCCGATGCTGACTGAAGAGCGACGAAAGATGTTGATTAAATTGATGGGTGAGAAATTAGAAGATGCGCGTATCTCGGTGCGGCAAGAACGGGAAAAAGTTTGGGCCGATATCCAAACGACGGAGAAAAATGGAAAAATTAGCGAAGATGATAAATTCAAAGCCAAAGATGAATTGCAAAAATTAATTGATGAGGCGAACAAAAAACTCGACGAGCTCGCCAAGAAAAAAGAAATTGAAATAATGTCGTGACAATAATACTTTTCATCGTCGTGCTCGCCAGCCTCATTCTCACTCACGAGATTGGTCATTTTTTGACCGCCAAATGGGCCAAAATTCGGGTAGACGAATTTGGTCTGGGTTTACCGCCACGAATTTGGGGTATCAAAAAAGGGGAAACGATTTACTCCATCAATTGGTTGCCCTTGGGTGGCTTTGTTAAAATTTTTGGCGAAGACCTCAATGAAGAAAATATTAGTGGACCAGACAGCGCACGCTCGTTTGTCAATCGCCCTAAGTGGATTCAGGCGATTGTTTTGGTGGCGGGGATTACTCTTAATTTGGTTTTGGCTTGGCTTTTGATTTCGGTTAATTTGGGCTTAGGCATGCCGGCCGGGCTCGATGGTCTGCCTCAAGGTTTGACGGTTCAGAACGCGTCACTCTCGATTGTTAGCGTTTTGCCCGAGTCACCCGCGGCCGAAGCCGGTTTAATGGCTGGTGATCAATTGATTTCGCTTTCGGCTGGCGATAAAAAAATCAATCAGGCAGACCTGACCGTGGAAAGTGTTCATAATTTTACCAAGCAATTTCCGAATCAGCCGATTAAACTTGAATATCGTCGTTCCAACAAGACGAGTCCTGAGGGTAGTCCTTTGGGGGCAGTTCAAGGACTACCCTCGGGACACACTCTTGTGACCGTCACCCCTCAACCCGGTTTGGGCCCTGATGGTCCAGCGATTGGGATTGCCATGCAAGAAATTGGCGTTGTCTCGGCCCCGTGGTGGCAGGCGCCTTTCTATGGCCTATTTTTTCTTTATCACTTAATCATTAATACTCTTCTCGCTTTTGGCTTTTTCTTTGCCAATCTTTTTTCTGAAGGGCGGGGGGCGCTTAGCGCGATTGCTGGACCGATCGGTATTTACAGTCTCATTAGCGACGCCAGCCGAATGGGTTTTGTCTATATCCTTAATTTTGTGGCTCTCATCTCGGTCAACTTAGCGATTCTTAATCTCTTGCCCTTCCCAGCTCTTGATGGGGGTCGCTTGCTTTTTGTCGGCATTGAGGCCATTATCCGTCGGCCGATCAAGCCCCAAATTGCCAATATTCTCAATACCATTGGTTTTGTTCTCCTCCTCCTCCTGATGGCCGTGATTGCGGTGATTGACATTTTTAAACTGGTCTAAATTGCCCCTAGGCAGACTTTTGACCTTACTGGTCTTTTGCGATAAGATGGGGGCATGCGACAATCTCAACTTTTTACCAAGACACGCAAGGAGGACCCCAAGGATGAGGTGGCGAAGAACGCCAAATTGCTCATTCGGGGGGGATTTATTAATAAGGAATTGGCGGGGGTTTATTCTTATTTGCCGTTAGGTTTACGGGTGCTTAATAAAATTAATAATATTATCCGCGAAGAAATGAACGGGCTCGGCGCGGTGGAATTGGAATTAACGGCCCTGCAAAATCCAGAGCTTTACGAAAAAACTAATCGTTGGGCGGAGGAAGCGGTGGATGTTTGGTTTAAAACCAATTTAAAATCGGGGAGTCAATTGGGTTTGGGTTTTACGCACGAAGAGGCGATAACCGAATTAATGAAGGATCATGTTAGTTCGTACAAAGATTTACCGGTTTACGCTTACCAAATTCAAACTAAGTTTCGTAATGAGGAGCGAGCCAAGAGCGGGTTAATGCGCGGACGCGAATTTTTGATGAAAGATCTGTATTCGTTTAATGATAGCGAAGAAAGTTTGAATGATTTTTATGATCAAGTGAAGGGTGCTTATGAGCGGATTTATGAACGAGTCGGTTTGGGTGATTTGACCTATATCACTTTCGCTTCGGGTGGCTCGTTTAGTAAATTTAGTCACGAGTTCCAAACTTTGTCGGAGGCGGGCGAAGATACGATTTATGTGTGTGAAGAGAAAAAGTTTGCGATTAATAAAGAAGTTTTAGATGAGGAGACTTTGAAAGAGGTGGGAATTGCTCGTGAAAATTTGGTAGAGAAAAAGGCGATTGAGGTGGGCAATATCTTCAAATTGGGGACGCGTTTTTCTGAGCCGTTGGGCCTAACTTTTACCGATGAGAACGGCGAGAAACGGCCAGTGGTGATGGGGAGTTATGGGATTGGCCCCGGGCGATTAATGGGCACCGTGGTTGAAACTTTGTCGGATGAGAAGGGAATTGTCTGGCCTAAAAGTATCGCCCCCTTTGATCTCCATTTGGTTTGGATTCCAGGTGAGGGTGATTTGGCGGCCGAGTTGGCCGATAAACTTTATGACGGTTTGACCGAAGAGGGGATTGAAGTTTTTTATGATGATCAAGTGACGAGCGCCGGCGAAAAATTTGCCAACGCTGATTTGCTCGGCTTGCCTTATCGCGTTATCGTGAGCGACAAAACCCTAAAAGAAGGAAAATTCGAATTGACCGAAAGGGCGACAAGGGAAACCCGTTGGGTGGACGAAGAAGAATTATTCGCTTTACTGAAATAATATGCGGTGGTCAGTGCCAAAATTTTTTTCCAGCGCGATCGGGGTTGATTTAGGCACTTCTAACACGCTGATTTATATTAAGGGTCAGGGGGTGGTGATGGCCGAACCTTCAATTGTTGCCGTCAATCAAAAAACCGGTCGCGTGGTGGCGGTTGGGGTTGATGCGAGCCAGATGATTGGTCGCACGCCGGCCCATATCCAGGCGATTCGGCCGTTGGTTAACGGGGTCATTTCTAATTTTGAAATGGCTGAAGAAATGCTGGGTTATTTTTTGAAAAAGACGGCCAGCTTAACGGGCAGTAATTTTTTTCGTCCTCAAGTGGTGGTGGGCGTGCCCTCGAGTGTGACGAATGTTGAACGGCGAGCCGTGCGCGATGCGCTTGAGAGTGCCGGTGCGCGCGAAGTCCATGTGATTGAAGAGCCGATGGCGGCCGCGATTGGGATTAATATGCCAATTTATGATCCGGTGGGTAATATGATTGTCGATATTGGCGGGGGCACGACCGATATTGCGGTGATTTCGCTCGGCGGGGTGGTGCGCTCGAAGAGTTTGCATATTGCCGGTGAGAAATTTAACCAAGATATTATTAATTACGTTCGCGACGAATTTAAGATTTTATTAGGTGAACGAACCGCGGAGGAGGTTAAAATTGCCATTGGCACCGCCATGTTACTTGGTTCGAGCAACGAAACCTTAGTCCGGGGTCGAGATTTGGTTACGGGGTTGCCCCGCGAAGTGGCGATTACTGATTCGGATGTACGGGAAGCGATTTTCAATTCCCTCACGATTTTTGTCGATGCGGTTAAGGAGGTGTTGGAGTCAACTCCCCCCGAAGTGGTGTCAGATATTATGCGTCGCGGTTTGGTTTTAACGGGTGGGAGCGCCAGCTTGCGGGGTCTGCGCGAGCTTTTAGAAAAAGAATTAGAAATCCCAGTTCACTTGGCCGAAGATCCGCTTACGGCAGTGGTGCGCGGTGCCGGGATTGTCTTGGACGACCTTGACCATTATCGGGATATTTTAATCGACAACGAAGATGAGTTACCGCCACGTTAATCGCTGGCGTTGGCCAGTTTTGACTTTACTTGCCGTTGGCCTCATCGTAGCCTTGGGTCTCTGGGGGCGGACGCTATTAACCGGCCCGTTGATTTTTCTGGCGCGACCATTTTGGCAGGTGAGTGATAATTTGGGTGGAGCGATAATAAACTCGGCCAATAGTTTGACGCAAAGCAAATTTTCATTAGTTGCGGAAAATAAGAATTTACGGGAAGAAAATAATAAATTAAAAATTTTACTCTTGGCTAAAAATAATGTCGAGGCTGATAATCTCAAATTGCGGGCGATTTTGGGTCGGAGTTTGACTCAAGTCAAACCGGTGGTGGCGCGAGTGATTTTTCTCCCGAATTTTGTTCCCGACAATAATTTATTGGTTGATTTGGGTAAAAATAATGCCACTCAGCGCGCGCCCAAGATCGGCGATTTGGCGGTGGCCGATGGGGCGGTCTTGGTGGGTCGAGTGGTGGTGGTGGCGGGGACTTACTCAAAAATTCGTCTCATCTCGGCCGAGACTGATTTGGCCGTCGTGATTGGCGACAAAAATATCCCAGCCGTCGCGGTGGGCTCGGGCGCGGGTAATTTTACTATTACTTTGCCCAAAGATACGCCAGTGGCCATCGGCGAAAGGGTGACCGTGCCCCGTCTAAACAATTATTTGATTGGCACCGTGGGGTATATCGAAAAATTGGCTAGTCGCCCCACACAAACGATTTTGGTGCGCACGCCGGCTAATCTTTGGCAACTTAAATGGTTAGAAATTTATGACCCCCAGACTTAGTTTAACCCTTCTGGCCTTATTGTTGGCGATTGTCTTGCCTTGGTGGGCGAGTGGTTTTATTTTGCTCTTGTTCATCTTCCTTTATCCTTGGTATTATGAAGCCGTGCTGGTGATGGTGGTTTACGAGCTTCTTTATGGTCTGGGCCCTTTTTGGTTAAGCTTGGCCCTCTTATTAATTATTCCTTTGATTGAAGCATTGAAAAAAAGATTATATGTTTTCAATTAGACGAAAAAGAGCGAGACATTACGCCGACTTGTCGCCGGACGAGATTTTTGTTGATGCTAGTAATTTGCCAGCTTATAACGAGCAACAATTTGAGGGGCGAATTGAGCGACCGATTAGGCGTCAGACTTTTTTGGGCCTAGCGATTTTTTGTGGGCTATTGGTTTTAATTTTTGGTTCAAAAATTTTCTATCTCCAAGTGGTTAATGGCGCGGATTATGCGGAACGCAGTCTTAATAATAGTTTGAGCTTCACGCCAATTTTTGCCGAACGAGGTGATATTTATGATCGCAGGGGTCAAGAATTGGCTTGGACGGGGGGGCTGGCGACAACCACCGAGGGTTTGGCTGGCCGAGTCTATATTAATCAGTTGGGTCTCGGTCATCTCTTGGGCTATGTGAGTTATCCGAATGAAGAAGAAATGGCGACGGGTCAATACGACCCTAAAGAATATTTGGGTCGAGCGGGCGTGGAGAAAGTAGAAAATGATAATTTACTGGGCGAACGGGGTGTCCAGATTATCGAAGTCAATGCCAAGGGTGAAAAATTATCCGATCATATTGTGCAAAAGCCAGTCCCGGGAAAAGAAATTAAATTATCAATTGATACCCGGGTTCAAACGAAATTTTACGATTTAATTAAACAGCTGGCGAATGATAAGGGTTTTACGGGTGGGAGCGGGGTGATTATGGATGTCCAAACTGGCGAGATTTTAGCTCTGGCGAGTTATCCTGATTTTGATCCTAATATTCTTTCAACGGGCCAGGACGCCCAAACGATTAGTCGATATTTTTCTGATTCGAGCCATATTATGCTCAATCGCGCGGTGAGTGGTTTGTATACGCCTGGGTCCATCTTCAAACCCTTTGTGGCTTTAGGGGCCTTGACCGAAAAGACGATTGATCCTCGCAAAACTTTTGTGACCAATGGCGAATTGGTGGTGCCCAACCCTTATGACAAAACCCAAGAAACTGTTTTTAAGGATTGGAAAAATAATGGGACAGTTGATTTGCGTCGGGCCATCGCGGTTTCGTCTAATGTTTATTTCTATATTATCGGTGGTGGATTCGGCAATCAAAAGGGTTTGGGTATCGACAAAATTGGTCAATACGCCAGACTCTTTGGTTTGAGTCAGAAGACGGATATCAATTTGCCCAATGAGGCCGAAGGCGTTATTCCCAGCCCCGCTTGGAAAGCGAAAAATTTCAAGGGTGAACCATGGCGCTTAGGTGACACTTACCATACCTCAATTGGTCAATATGGTGTGTCGGTGACGCCGATTCAAATGGCCCGCGCTTACTCGGCCATTGCGAATAAGGGCAAATTGATCCAGCCGACGATTTTGGCGATTAAACCAGAGCAGGCGATTGTTCAAGCTTCTTTGCCAATTAGCGCTGAGAATTTTCAAATTATTCACGAGGGGATGAGGGGGGTAGTCTTGGAGGGAACGGCCAGTGCTTTGAATGTCCCTTATTTGGAAGTGGCGGCCAAAACGGGCACGGCCGAATTGGGGGTGAGTAAAGAAAAGGTGAATTCGTGGTCAGTCGGCTTTTGGCCCTATCAATCGCCCCGTTACGCTTTTGTGGTGGCAATGGAGAAAGGGGATCGGAGTAATTTGGTCGGGGGCGTCTTCGTGGTTCGTCAATTGCTCGATTGGATGAATCTCAATACACCGGAGTATCTCACTTCTCTCCCCGCCAGACCTTAAGTGGCCGTGCCCCTCGAAGCCTTGGCGAAGTGGGAGCCCAAGATCTGGCGGGGGCCAATTTTTGCTTTTTCTAATAAGAAGTGCTATTAATTATTCGGGTCTGTATTTTGGAAATGGAGGTGTGAAATGTTGATCAGAACGGAAATGTCTGGTGTTGGACACTACGGCATATGCACAATTGTCCCTCGTGATGGTCTTGAGAAATTGCTCGTGCTTTTCTCTGGGCTACCAATAAGCGAAAGTTGGGAAAACCTCGACTTTGATCCGTGGAAGCCGATGGGTTTTGGTGGTTCATTGCGAGTTTTGGACAAAGATCCGTTAGAGCCAGAAATAAAGTTGGCCTGGTCTCCTGGGATCCTGTCCAATGCCATGGTTTCCCACAGTCTTCTTATGAGAGGTAAGGAAACTTTCGGGGAAGAAGTCAAAAACTCGGGAGCCCTCGAAGTCTACTTGGCCAAGACTTCGTCTGGCTGGTGTCTTCAAGCCGATTTCGGCGACGATATCTGGGATGTGATTGAGTGTCCTGAATTTACCGAAGTTCTCCCCAAGATTAACGCCGAGATTCGTTTTTGGTGGGAAGATCAAAGCGGTATGCCAAGACCGGGACAATATGCGACCGTCTTTGATGGTCAATGTGGACCGACGCTCCAGGTTTATCAGCCTCGAGGCGATGGTTTGTGGGTGGCCGGCAGTCGCAATCGTCGTACTGGTGGTTGCTCACAACGCCAACTCACCGATCACAATACGGATAGTTCTCGTGATTGTTTTGCTCACGTGTTCTCTCTGTGTGTGATCCTTAAACATTGTCGAGCCATGATTTCTGGCCACTCTCTCCCCCCTCTCTAGTAAAAACGGCCGTTCCCATAAGGCAAGAGAACCATTGGGGGCGGTTTTCTTGTTTGATATAATCAAATTTGATTATCAAAACCAAACCTGCTATAATCTGCCCGATATGGTCACCACTAATTACCTTAGTCAGGAAAAATACGAGGCATTGAAGCAGGAGTTAGCTTATCTTAAAACTGATGAGCGCAAAAAAATTGCTGAGAGTTTGGAGTACGCCAAGTCGTTGGGTGATCTATCAGAGAATGCTGAATATCATGAGGCCCGTGACAAACAAGCTGATGTGGAAGATCGGATTGTCAAACTCGAAGGAATTTTGAAGAGTGTTCAAATTATTGCTTCGCACCATAACTCTGGTGTGGTTGAGGTTGGGACAACGGTCGCGACCAAGCGCGATGATGGTCGCAAAGAAGAATTTGCGATTGTTGGTCCCGAAGACGCTAGTTTGCCAGCGGGCAAAATTTCGCACGAATCACCACTTGGCTCGGCTCTACTTGGTCATAAAAAAGGGGAAACGGTGACGGTGACGACGCCTCGAGGCGAAATAGCCTACAAGATTCTTGAGATTAAATAATTAATCAGGAAATTAACCTAAGTTCTAATTAGTCTAATTGACCTAAGGAATGAACAAATGGAAGAAATTCCCAAAGCGGACAAAAAAGTCTATGATTTAGAAGAGCGAACACATCGGTTCGGAGAGAAAGTGGTAATTTTTGCTAAAAAAATTCCTAAGGATAGTGTTACCCTGCCGTTAATTAGCCAATTAGTCAGAGCTGGAACAAGTGTTGGAGCGAATTATTGTGAAGCTGACGATGCTGAGTCGGGCAAAGATTTTGTTCATAAAATTGGCATTGCCAAGAAAGAAGCGAGAGAGACAAAACACTGGCTCGGTCTTGTTGTTGTGGCTGAACCGGAACTGAAAGAAATCGTGCAACCATTGTTTCAAGAGGCGACGGAGCTCAATCTGATTTTTAATGCTATTAATCATAAGATAAAATCACGGGTTAA
>Ga0265297_10007952_pt1 | contig 14407 bp, 12 predicted proteins | sample Munlanlwell13791_FD_192502 | JGI IMG/M metagenome (GOLD analysis project Ga0265297, IMG submission 192502) | Leachate microbial communities from a municipal landfill in Southern Ontario, Canada - Leachate well 137-91 | ecosystem: Engineered > Solid waste > Landfill > Unclassified | place... | reverse complement strand
TCTTCTTTTCTCTAAAATCTTTTCTGCTTCGGTTTTTGCTTAACCTCTTTCGCTATATCTAATTATAATTGATTTTTTAAGTCGTCTAAAAAATTTTTCATTTGTTTTAAAACTTCTTCACAATAAGGTATTATTTCTTTCTTAAAATATCCCTTTGAAAAATCATCGGGATCTTCTGCTAAATATAAAGTTGTCGATATAACTGTGCCCGTTGAAGCCATTAAAGATGAGAATGATAAATTTTCTGATTTGCTATAAGCATCATTATTATAAGATTGTTGTTGATTGGGTCTTTCTAAATCAATTTTACCCGCGAAAGTTTCCACTGCTTTTGTCTCTGGAATTAGTTTTAATAAACTTCTGTGCGCTGTAGCATTTCGATAATTATTTAATCTCCAAGGCCAACTATTTTCATTAATTAAAGCCTGTTTAATTTGTTTTACTACACTTTTTTCTTTATTATTTAATGTTTCACTATTTATGAGCTGATCTTCGTTAACTTTATTACTTGGCAAACCACCATTAAAGTTTCTATTTATTTCTTGTAAAAACATGTCTTTAGCGGCTATAGTCTCGAATAAAAATCCATCTAAATTTACTAAAACCAGAGACAAGTCTGCGGATGCCAAATTACCAAATTCTTTCTCTAACTTTTTTAACTCATTTAAAAAGTATTCAGCGGCTTTAAGTTTTTCTTCTACAACATGTTCATCTTCTACTGCTTTAGTTATTCTAAATTCATCACTACCTATTCCTTTATCACTCACATTAACTTCGCGTGCTGTTTCGTGTCCACAACTTAAAACTTTTAACAAATGACCGTATTCATCAACTCTTTCTTCTAATATTTCCATTTCTTTTTTGCATTGATTACAATAAATTTTTTTATTCATAATTTTATTTTTAATCAATTTTTCGACTTTTTGCTTTTATTAATTCTCATTTAAAAACTTCGACTAAAATTAACGGCCTCTATCTTTTGGCAACTTTTTTAATAATAAAAACCAATAACCAAAAAGTTGTTCTTCATATCGTGTATAATTTTTAAATTCTCTTTTAATTAAAAACCAAAAATCTTTACTATGATTTGGGACTAATAAATGAGCCATTTCATGAAAAACAATGTAGCGAATAAGCTGAGATGGTAAATATTTCATCATAAAATTAAAAGTAATTTTATTTTTTCTACTACAGCTTGCCCATTTAGTTTTCATATACCGAAAACTAATTTTATCTGGCTTTTTTTCTAAAACTTCCCAATATTCATCAATAAAATTTGTAACTAATTTAATTAAATCCTTCTCGCTTCTTTTATAGACCCTTTGATCTTTATATTTCTTTTTAGTTTTTTCTATAAATTCTAATTTTTGTCTAAGCCACTTTTTGTGTTTATCTAAAATTTCAACTTCATTAAAACTATTATTTTGGGGTAATATTAATATTGGAACCCCAGTCTTTAACTCTATCCTGGGATACTTTATTTTTCTTTTAATTATAGAAATTTTATCCTTGGGCATAATCTTTAATAAAGGAAACTAATTCTTTATGAAAAGTATCAAATTCATCATAAGTTAGCTTATAATCTTTTTTAAGTTTTAAAGCAAAACTTCGCAATTTTCTTTCAATATTTTGTCTCAACGTAGAATTTTCTTGCCAGTTCTCAATTAAATCTTCTTTAATCATATTAACAATTTCACCCACAAATTCCCTTAATTTATTTTTATTTTCTTCTTTTAAATGAACATCTAAAATAGAAAATATCCCAAATTCAAATGGGCTAAATTTTAATTTTTCACGTTCTTGCTCTTTTTCTTCAATAAAATCAATAATTTTGTTTTCTTCGTTAAATAGTTCTTTATATTCGATTTCTCTTTCTTTCCATCTTTTTATCAATTCTTCCAATTGATCCGCGATTGTCTTATAAATAGGATTTCGATTTTGGTCGACAAGCACTAATTTTTCTAATTTGAATAATATATTAACGGCTTTTTCTTCCAAGCTTAAACTACTTTTTTGTATTTTGGTTAGATAATCAATATTTAAAGCAACTTGGGGCAAGGATTTGTCTATATTTTGAATTTCAATCTCTTGATGAATTATTTCTACTGTCTTTTTAAAATATTTTTCGATTTTCTCTTTTTCTATTTCGCTTGCTGTAAGTTTTAACCAATATTCATAAACAGCCGTAAACCATTTGAATTTTTCTAAAAATTTAATTTTTTCAGGATATGCTCCCAAAACTTCAAATAATTTTCTTGCCTCTTTATATTTCTCAATAAATTCTTGTTCTATTTCTTCATTTCTTAATCTATCTACGGCCTTCATTAAATATTCTCTTTCAAAACGGAATTCAATTCCACTAAATATTTTTTCTAATTCCCCTATAATTTCTTTCAAGGTGTCAAATAATGCCGAAAAATCGGAAATTATCCCTTGAGTATCTTCTTTGTAATACTGGCGCAAAGCAGCATTAATATTTTTTAATACTCCAACGTAATCAATTATTAATCCAACCGGTTTAACATCCTTATATGGCCGATTTACTCTGGCAATTGCCTGCAAAAGTTTGTGTTTTTTAAGCAGTTTATCAAGATACATTGTTTGAAGAATTGGCGCATCAAAACCGGTAATCAACATATCGGTTACAATTAAAATTTTAGGGAATTCTTTCTCTTTAAACGATTCTACTATTTCCTTAATTCGATGTTCATCATCTGGTAAGCCAGAATATCTTTCTTGCCATTTTTTATAGAAACTTTTAATTGGTTCCTTATCATTTAAGTTAAATGTCATTACAACTTCAGAATATTCAGTAGATAAATATTGATCCAGATATTTTTTATACAGAATACAAGCTTTTCGACTACCAGTTACTACCATTCCTTTAAATTTGCCATCAATATTTTCTTTAAAATGATTAGCAATATCATTGGCAATTACTTCCACCCTCTTTTCGTTTTCTAAAAATACCGATATATAATTTAACCTTTGTCTCACCGATTTTTCTATTTTTTCCTTTTCGGTTTCGGTAATGTCTTCGCTTTGAACTTTTTCTAAAAATAAGCGAAGTTCCTCTTCTTTAATGTGCAATTTTTCTAATCGAGGTTGATAAACCAATGGCAAAGTAAAACCATCTTTCTGAGAATCATCAATAAAATATTTATCAAGATAACCTTCTTCTTTGAAGGGATAGCCAAATTCAGCATAAGTATTTCTTTCATCCTCAGCAATTGGTGTTCCTGTAAATCCAAAGAAGAAAGCATTTTGTAAAACTTTTTTCATTTGGGCTGCCAATAGACCATACTGCGAACGATGAACTTCATCAAGAAAACAAATCACATTTTTTCTTTCTAAAATTGAACTAATTCCTTGTTGGTTTAAATGAATATCAGTAAGCAGTTCTTCGGGGATAAATTTTTCTTCAGGGCTGAATTTATGAATTAAAGTTAAAAATATCCCCCTTTTTCCCCGAAAATTATCATGAGAAATAATTTCTTTTAACTTTCTAACGCTTCCTATTTTTTCAAAAGAAAAATTTAGCCTCAATGAAGAAAGCTCATTATTCATCTGATTCTCTAAATCTCGTCGGTCAATAATAAAAAATATCGTTGGATTTTCCAGTTGTTTATCAAAAAATAATTTATGAGCAGCAAAAATCATTGTTAAGGTTTTACCAGATCCTTGCCAATGCCAAACTAAACCCTTGTTCTTAGTGTCTTTACCTTCTAAATTATCAATTACCCTTTGATAAATTTTATTTGCCGCACGGTATTGCATATAGCGAGCAATGACCTTTGTCATTTCCCCGTGTTCTTCTCTGATAAAAAGAAAATTTCTCAAAACATCTAGTAAGGCATTTGGCCTAAGCAAATTAAATATTGCCTCGTCTTCCGGCAACTCTCCTTCTCTCCATAAATAAACCGACACATCTTCTTGCCAAGGAACAATGGGAAAATATCGCACTTTCTCGGCAAAAGCAATTCCAATTTGAATATATTTAAAAAGTTCGGGAGCTAACTTTTCATATTCTTTTATTTGGCGATATCCTTCTTCCCAATTAACCCTAAGACTTGTCGGACTTTTGCATTCAATATCAACCAAAGGAATACCATTAATGTATAAAATAATATCAGGAATAATTAAATCTTTCCCCCTGTAATGTATTTGTCTTGAGAAAATAAATTCGTTATTTTCAATGTTTTCAAAATCAAATAAATTAACCATTTTCACTATCCTTTCTTTTTCAAATTCTATCCCAATGCCATATTTAAAAAAATGTAAAAAATTTTTAATTCCTTCCTGCCCCGAAGTAAGAAGTTTAATTTCATCAATAACTTTTTTAATCTCTTCGTCACCAAAATTTAGGTTTTTATTAATTTTTAAAACCGCTTTTTTAAAATTATTAATCAAAAGCGGATCTCTGGGGCTTTCTCGCTTTAGTTGGGAGGCTTCAATAAACTTCCAACCTAAATTTTGCAGTTTTTCTGCTATATAATCCTCAACTAATTGTTTTTCTATTTGTTTTGGCATATTTGAGTTTTCCACAAGTATTTATTTGACAAATATTTTTATTTTATGTTATGCTATTGACGTAGCGAAAGCTACCCTGTCCGTCGGAGACGGATCCGATTTCCGAACCCCTTTATACGGGGTTCTTTTTCATTTCTTTTAACGTACAAACGGAATTTTTAATTTTCTGAGCATTTACCAACAGGTCAGCATAATTTTTTATACTATGAGATATTCTTCCGGCATAAAATAGAATGATTTTTTTACCTTTTCTTCGCAGAAACTTCAACAACATTGAAAAATCACTATCACCGGAAAAAAGAGCAAAAGTATCATAATAGTCAATCAATCGAATAGCATCTATCGTTATCTCTACATCAAAATTACATTTCGGAATTTCTATAAAAACCCCTTCGCTATCTTTTTTAATTTTATAATTTAATTCTATATTTTTCTCGTCTTTAACTTCTAAATAATGTTTAATCCATTGAATTGGCTTCTTATTAACTTTAAAATTAAATTCATCAGCTAATTTAGTAATATGCCAAGTAGCTTCATCTCTTTTATCTAATCCGTAATAAAACCTTTTATCTTCTGAAAATAAATTAATAAAATTTGATAATTTCTCAATCCCTACTATTAACTTCTGATTTTGAGGTAAAAGATTATTATCAAAATCTTTTCTGTCTTTCTCATACCAATAATTTACATTCCCAAAATCAACAAAAGTATAGATCCTCTGAAACTTTTCTTTATCTATTCCCAAAGTTTTTAACTTAAATTCATCTAAATTCATATTTTTAGATTATCAACTTTTATCTCTCTCGTCATTAATTTATTCAACATTGTTTTAAAGAGTTCTTCATAAAGCGCTTTTTTCTTTTGCTCAATCTCAATCTTTTGATCAATAGTTTGAAGAATTTCGGCAATTTCACGCTGCTGGATTATATTTACTAAAGGAATTGATAATTGTTCTAGATCTGATGTTGATAATTCTCTAAATGTTGAACCACTACCCAATTCTCTCAATTTGCTTATTTGGGTTGACAAGTAATAAAAGAGGTATAAATTTGATACTTCGTTTGGTTTTTTAACTACAATACCCTTACATCCTTGGTTAAAAGCCATGTCTTCATTCAAAATTGCTAAATATCCTATTGGTGCTCTAGTAGATAAAATTATAGATCCAGCAGGAAGCAAGGTGGATCCAGCATTTAATCCTTTTTGTGTAATTTTTCTTTCTGTATTAGAAATATATTGAGAGTGTAATTTATTCAAATCATTTGGAGTAATCCAATATATTTTACCATTCCAATATTCAGCTACATTAGTTTTTGGAGTGCCGCCAAGTTTAATTTCAAAATAGTTCGTATTTTCTAATTTTGTCCACTTTTGATTTTTGATTTTTGAATTAAAAATCTCATTTAAAAGAGATTTTTTCAGCTCCTTTGTTTTCTCAATAATCTTCTCCTGCGCTCTTATCGCATCCTGAATACTATCCAAAACATAAACAATCTTTCGCTGTTCAGGAAGCGGCGGGAGAGGGATTTTAAAAGACTCAATCTGTTTTCTTGTAATAATTCTTTGGGCAGAACCCTGGCCTATCTCACTCAACATTTTACTCTTTGATTTCAAAATATAAAAAAGAAGCTTTTGGAGAATCTCTTTATTTGGTCTTAATGCAAAAATTGATCGGGTTATGCAAGCATTAATCCCCAAATTAACAAATCCAACAGACCCAGCCACGGAAAGCAACACGTCGCTACTCCGTGATAATTTCAACGGTTTTGTTGTCCAACTATCTACTTTTGGATAAATTTCACCAAAAGAATTAACTCTTAAAAAGGGTATTCCCTTACCTTCTTTATTATAAAAATCGGAGGGCGGTGCTTGCCCTGCTATAATTTCACAAATCTCTCCTAATTTTTTTGTTGTCCAAAACATAAAATTTATTATTTTTAATATCTTTCACTCTCTTGACTTGTCTCTTTGAAAATAATTTGCTATACTTATAATCAGAAACATGAAGAATAACTCTAAAATCTCTACAAAAATTGACCAAAATATAGAAATTGTTAAAACCTTGGAAAAAAGAGTGCCAAAAGAAATGGGAAAAATCAAATCTATTCAGAATGAGCAAAAAAAATATAGAGAATTTCTTAGAAAACAAGTCACGCATAGATATAATTATATTGAGACTCAAAGCTTCTCTACCGATTAATTTATGGTAGGGCAATTTTTATATTTACAGAATTATTTTCTGTTTCAAAAAGTTTAACGATACTAAGGTCCTCAAGAAATAGAGCCGAACGACAATACAATTCCCAATACAGATTCCAAAGCGGATCTGTATTTTTTATATACTCAACATCTTCTTCTCCAAATAATTTGATTGCTTCTCTCCAATCAATTAAATGAGCGTGTGAGGTATATTTTTCGGCGTAGGCTAAATCTTTAGCCGTTTCTTCTGCCTTTTTTTTGTTTTCTTTAAGCATTCCATTTTTTAAATATTCTTCTGCAATCTTTTTAGAATTTTCGATCGCGATTTCGCAATATTTTAAGAGACTTATGTCAAAGTTACTCAAAATTGGAATATAAGATGGATTCAGGCTTCCATCTTTTCTAAGGGCTTTTTCAATAATCTGATAAAAACCCTCTAAAATTGTCCGAGCCGGTCTCATCGTAAGGATGCCTTGGGGAGATAGTTGAGGAATTTGAGGATCAATAGGTCCCAATTCAGAACTATCGCTCATAATAATTTTATCGGACGCTAAGGCAATAATTGTAGCTGCTGATTTAGCTGCATCTGGAACTACTACCTTAAAATTTTTACAATTTGCCCGAATTAAAGAAACAATCTTTTTAGCGTTTTCTGCCAAGCCACCAGCACTATGAATTACTAATTCTATAGTTTGACTTTCCCCAATGGAGCGAAGCATATCCTCAATGGGTTTTGTATCGTTATGGTCAATACCGGCTGCTGGATGACCATACTTACTGATATAAGTAATTACTTTAACTCCTGTATTTGTTTTTTTCTTTTGGATTTGCTTGATGATTTCTTGCCTTTTTCTTACTCCCGTTGTTAATTCTTCTCTTTCTTTGAGAAGTCGACTAAATATTGGATCGGTTTGAATTTTTTGTGAAATTGACATATTATATAATTTTTTAAAAGTTAATTTAAAAATCGACTTTTTAATTTTTGGTATTAAAAAACCATTTCGCTTTTTCTTTAAATCTTTATTTTCTTTAAAATGCTATCAACTTTCTCCTCAACTATTTCTCTTTCTTTCTCAATTTCATCTAATTCTTTAACAATTTCTTCAATTGGACGGTATTTTTCTTCTTCAATTACACTGACAAATCGCGAAGGAGAAAGATTATAATCAGCTTCAGCAGATTCTTTGAAAGTAATGATTTTACTAAAATTCTCTGCTTCTTTAAAATCCCGATAAACATCTGTAATTTTTTTAATATTGTCTTTACCTAAAGAATTTTGCGGCTTACCGGCAACAAATTCTTTGCTGGCATTGATAAGTAAAATTTTCTCTTTTCTTTCTTCTGGCTTATTTTTATTAAAAACAATTATCAATCCCGGCGCACCGGTGTTGTAGAAAAGTTTTTCCGGAAGAAGAATAGCTGCTTCAACTAAATCTTTTTCTACAATTTTTTGACGAATTGCTTTTTCTCTACCACCACGAGAAACAGCTCCAGTGTCAATGACCACTACCACCTTGCTTTCATTTTTCACCGAAGCTAACATGTGCTGAATCCAAACCCAATCAGCTGATTGTCGAGTCGGAAACCCAAAAGGAAATCTCTCTCGCCAATACTCTCCTTTTTTCAAAGTATCTTCATCGTAAAGATTTTTTTGATTCCAAGGAGGATTAGCTATGACATAATCAAATTTTTTAATGCCGTCTTGAGTTTTAAACTTAGGATATAAAAGAGTATCACCTTCAAGTAAAGTAATATTTTTAATTCCGTGTAAAATGGCATTCATTTTTGCTAAAGCTAAAGTTTTTCCATTCTGTTCTTGGCCATACAAAAATAAAGTATCGGCTTTTTCTTTTGAGTACTTTTCCCTGACGTATTGATAAGCAATAATCAACATCCCGGCGCTGCCGACTGCTGGATCGTAAACACTTTTTTGGGGTTTGGGATCTAAAATTTCCACCATTAACCGAATTACCTCTCTAGGGGTAAATACTTCACCTTCTTTTGCCTTAGTTGGAGCAAAATATTTTAAAATCCACTCATAAGCATCGCCTAAAATATCAGTATTTATATTTTCAAAAGAGTATTTGCTAAAAAGTTCAAACAGATTATTTAAAATAGCGCTATTTTCTTGATTAGTTGTAAAAGTATGAAAATCAAACTGTAAAAAGATATCTTTATAATCTGGGTTAAGCTCGGCAATTTCTTTAAGATTTTTAGAAAGATTTTCCGGGAGTTTTAGAGGATCTTTTCTCAAATTTTCCCAAAGCAATTCTTCTTTTAAATAAAAAGTATGATAATATGGCTGACTGGCCTCTTTTACTGCTTCTTTTTGCTCCAATCCTTCCTTGGTAAACTCTTGATATTTTTCTTGGAATTGTTTTTCCCATTGATCAGAAACTGCTTTATAAAAAAGCAAGAGTAAAATAAAAGTATAATCAACTCTGGTACGAATAATATCCGCAGCTGTTTTTAAAATACTCGTTAATTCTTCGCGAGTTAATGTTCCAGAAGGTTTGAAAATATCTACTAATTGGTAAATTTTTTCTCTTTCGTCTTTGGGATTTTTAGAAATTTTTAAATAGCCAGCTCTTTTTAATTCCGAAAGAACAAGTTTAGTTTGGTTTTCAGAATCATGATATAGATCATAAAGAACCTTAGAAGCTTCTGCAAAAGTAAAAGTATTCTTTTTAAATTTTTCTTGAAGAGTAAAATATCGTTTTTTTATCCAATTTTCTAATTTTGAAGAATTTGCCATATTTTATATGTATAAAACGTTAATCAAAATCATTTTACTTATCCTATTTTAGCAAATTATAATTTTGTTGTCAAGATTTTAATATTCCCTTTTCTTTAAAACTAAAAACATGGGTTTTGGTGATGATTACGTGATCTAAAACGTCAATACCCATTATTTTTCCGGCTTCAACAATGCGCTTGGTGATTTCTAAATCGTCTTGTGATGGTTCGGCGTCGCCAGAAGGATGGTTATGCACTAAAATAACTGCAGCGGCATTTTGTTTTAGAGCTTCGGTAAATATTTCTCGGGGATGAACTAAACTGGCATTTAGAGTCCCAATAAAAGTTGACTCTTTTTTCCAAATCATCTCGCTTCTGGCATTGAGATAAATTGTCATGAAGTGCTCGCGAGTTTTTTGTCTTAAATAAACTGCTTGAGCCAAAACATCTTTGGTTGAATGAATAATAGGCAAAGTTTCTTCTTGAATTTTTAGAGACCTTTTAACCAATTCGGCGGCAGCTAAAATCGTGCAGGCCTTCGCTAAATTTATCCCTTTAATTTTTGTTAAATCTTCATAGCTCATTTTAAAAAGCCGCTTTTTGGAATATTTTCTTAAAACTTCTTTTGCTAAATCCAAAGCGCTTTTCCCTTCTCTACCAGTCCGAAGCAAAATAGCTAAAAGTTCTTCGTCTTTTAAGTTTTGAGGGCCTTTTAAGATTAATTTTTCGCGTGGCCTATCAACTTTTGGTAAGTCTTTAATTTTATATTTTCGCTTTTCTTCTGTCATATTTTATTTTAAATATTATACCAAATTCAAATAATTTGTCCAAATGATATGTTGCTAAAAATAGAGTTGCAATAATAAACATAATAAGCGTCTAAATGCCTTACAATGCCTTATTTTCTATTTTTTAAATTTTATTTAAAATAGTATTGTATGATTCTGTCGGATAGAGATATTAAGAAATTAATTAAGGAAAAGAAGTTGATTTTTAAACCAGAGCTAACATCTGATCAAATTGGGCCGGCTTCTATTGATTTAAAGTTGGGGCCAATTTTTAAATCTTTTAATGTATCAAAACATCATTTACTTGATATTAGAAAAGGATTGCCAGATAAAGATTTTGTGATTACCCGAAAATTAAAAAAGGATGAGTGTTATATTCTTCATCCTAATTCTTTTGTTTTGGCGGCAACGCAGGAATATGTTATTGTGCCTGATGATATTATTTTACGCGTTGAGGGTAAAAGCACTTTAGCGCGAATGGGCATTTTAGTTCATACTGCGGGGTTTGTTGACCCAGGATTTGAGGGCACATTAACTTTAGAAATTTCAAATCAATCAAATTTGCCTGTGGCTCTTTATCCAAAAATGTATATTTGCCAAATTGCTGTGGAATATTTGTCTTCACCAGCAGAAGTGCCTTACAATAAAAGAAAGAAATCTCTTTATTCCAAACAAAAAGAACCATCAGTGGCTAAAACTAAAAATCTTTTTGATTGGACAAGAAAGAAGTAGCTCATGAATTAATTCATGAATTAATTCATGAGCTAGAGTACGGAGGCTGGAAAAACTTCCGTAGGAAGTTTTTCCAGCCTCCGTGATTTTATATTTCACCTGATACCCTCTAGAAAATAGAACGGTAGAATTTAAAATTCAAAGCTTGTCCAAAAAATATCTTGTGAATAACTTTTTTGCTAAATCGACATAAAATTTGTATAATGAAAACGTATGAAAAACTCTTTTTTTATTTCAAATAATAGAGGGATTTCTTCTCTCGTCGTTATTTTAGTTACACTTGGTGTTATTGCTGCTGGCAGCGCTTATTTTTTAACACGGCCCCGGCTATTACCCACTCAGGAACCACCGGTAGATTTTAATCAGCCGGAAACCACGATTCTGCCTGATGAAATTGCTTTGCAAACAGAAAAATTGGTGATGGAATTAAAAATATCTTCTTTATCAAAATCAAAGGGCGCAGTTGATATTTTTTGGGGTCAACCTGGAGGATTTGTGGGCGGCCAAGTTCAAAGAGCAATCGTCACGCCCTTACAATTAGTTGATGGAATTAAAATTACCAATGGAACTAATGAAACTGTAGTTTTGAAAGAAATCAATAACGAAACTCGAGAATTGCTTCAGAACCTTTCAACCGGACATGCTACTCCTATTCTTTTATTGCCTGAAAAGTTCATAAAAAATGGAAAAGAGGAAGTAAAGTGTCAAAACAGAGATTTATTTAGCAATTCCATCAATAATATTTGTGTGTTTGAAACGCCCATTGAGATTGCACCAAAACAAACTCTCACCTTACGACCGATATTATTTGCTGTACCGAATTCATTATGGGAATGGGATTCTTCATCAATCAGCCGCGATAAAATTACTTTCCTTGATGGCAAAGAAACTAAAAATCTTTTATACATTACAACCGAAACGGGAAAACAATTCATTTTTCTCTCTAATGCCTTTCAAGAATATGATAATATTGCTCAAAGTCAGACTTTTAATATTGGCGGGCTAATTTTTGTTAATGTTAATAATCAAAATTTGGTAAATAATATTTTTGATTTTAAAACGAAAAACGGACAGAAAATTTTAGCTGAAGTTAAATCGGGAGAAGGCATTACTTTTAAAACTTTTGAATTAGAAATGACTTCGTGGCCTCCTGAAAATATAAAATTGGCCAAGGGGCAATTTGATGAAAGATTACTCACCTTCCAAGTCTTTCTTTATCGCAATGATTTGCTGGATCGAAAAAATATAACGGGCGTCTATGATGATAAAACTGCCGCCGCAATTAAAGAATTTCAGAAAACAGCAGGAATTGTAGAAACAGGAGAATTAGATAGTGCAACAATTTTTGCTAGCCGAGGATTTGACGTCGGCAAAGCACGTTGGGAAAACTATAGTGACGAACAAATAACATTAAGCTTAGATGCTACTCAACCCAATTTTCGCCTTTTTGCCATTGGCACTGAAGGTGTTAAATTAAATCCGGACTTTTCTAATTCTTCTCTCGTTACCAAAGTAATCAAAGAACCTGGTTGTCAAGAATCTGTTTGCACCATTAACGCTTATACCATAAATGGAGAGGCGATCTTTACGTTGGGAAGTGTTAATATATTAAACAATACTTCTCAAAATGTATCGTGTACTCTTACTCATCCTAATGGAAAATTACTAAAAAGTTTTCAGATAGCGCCTAATAATTTTTATATACAAAATACAACAGTTGAAGGGATTTCCGAATCAGCAATCTATCATCTCCAGTGTGGCAATAAAATTTTGGATATTGAATTATTCCCCTCAACCTCGGGCAGAGGATAAATTTTATGATTCTCTTCATATTAAGAAATTAATTATCAATCTCACTAAAGGTCGTAAATTAACATTATTTCTATGCTTAACAAAGGAAGTGCAAATATCATTCTTATTATTTTAGTTGTAGTTTTAGCTGGTGCAGTGACTTATTTAGCACTGGATAAAGAAAAAACTAGTCCTGAAACTATTACGAGTTTTTCTCCCACATCGATTCCATCTCAATCAGCTTCACCAACCCAAATACCCACCTCTCAACCCTCACAAATACTAATGGAGCAACCTGGAAAAATAATTTCTTTAACTTCAAATGGTGCCGAATGGAATGTAACTATTGAGCTGCTTAAACGTAATCCGGAATGGTTACCAGGCGTTGGAAATGAACCATTTTTTATAGATCAAAATGAGTCCTTAACAGTAAAAGCCTCTCAAGATACAAAGGCTTATTTGTGCGGGACACCATCGCCAACTAAAGATAATTGGCGGCCAACAACACCGGGTAATTTACTAAAAGAAGACTCTACGGTTTATTTTGACATTGATGTAAGTAATAATTTTATTACTGCTATTTATCAACAATGTTTGCCATAATAACGATGTTTGTCGATTAGATAAACGATTAGATAAAAACGAATAAGGAAAAAACGAATAAATTTTCTTCTTTTAATTAGGGCGTAATTTGTGGTTCAGCTCATGAATTAATTCATGAGCTGAATAGAGCGGCTGAAAACCGTGAGATCCTTCACTAAAATTCAGGATGACAATGGAGTTGAAACCGAGGGATCCTTCGCTTCCCACCTATCGGTGGGCAGGCGCTCAGGATGACAATAAAATGTTATTTTTTAACTGATTAATTCTTTTATTAAGTTTATTTTTTCTCGAGCGGCTTCTTCGCCCAAATGAAAAATTTTTTGCCTCTGTTCCAGAGCCTTAATGACGCTATAACCATCAACATCCGGCGCAATCACCACATCAGCTTCAACAATATCTCTTTTGGTAATCTGATAAAGCATAATTTCCAATGTTTCATTGCCAATGAGTGACATTGAAATTTTTGGAAATCTTTTTGGGCGCTCGAAGGCATTGTAAAGATTAACTGCAATCACAATGTCCGCGCCCATTTGTTTGAGAACCTTAATCGGAATAGGCATAGTCATTCCGCCATCAATTAATAATTTGCCTTCTCTTTTAATGGGTTGGAAAATAATGGGCACGGAAATGCTAGCTCGAATGGCAGAACTTAAATCGCCATTTTGGATAATTTCCGCTTCTCCTGTCCGTAAATTCGTCGCCACTACTGCTAAAGGAATTTTGAGATCATCAAAATTTTTGCGATAAAGATAATGATTAACAAATTCTTCTATTTTTCGGCCTCGCAGAAAACCTTTTGATAAACGAGGATCAAGTAATCCTAATCCCTTTTTAACATCAGTTGTAAAAATAATTTCTTCTAATTGCTTAATGTCTTTATTGGCAGCATAAAGGCCACCGACCAAAGCGCCGATACTTGAGCCAGCAATAAAATCAATCGGGATGTTATTTTCTTCTAAAACTTTAATTACGCCAACATGCGCAAATCCCTTGAGTCCGCCGCTTCCTAATGCTAAACCAACTTTTTT
>Ga0265297_10007951_pt1 | contig 14409 bp, 13 predicted proteins | sample Munlanlwell13791_FD_192502 | JGI IMG/M metagenome (GOLD analysis project Ga0265297, IMG submission 192502) | Leachate microbial communities from a municipal landfill in Southern Ontario, Canada - Leachate well 137-91 | ecosystem: Engineered > Solid waste > Landfill > Unclassified | place... | reverse complement strand
ATTTCGGCCCAGGCCGGCGGCGCTACTGATATTTATCCCAATTCTTTCCGCACCCTCGGCGGGTTTGAGGATTGTACTAATGGCCTAGATGATGATAGTGATGGTTTTTGTGATTATCAGGCTTCAATTTGTACCGACGGTTCGGTAGGCGGTGACCAGGATTGTCCGTGCAGCCCCAGTTTTTCTTGTTTAGCTACAGAGTGTGTGGCTAATCGCCGGACGGTCAGTTGCGTTGATCAGACAGTTCCTCGGTGCCAGCCTGACGAAACCAGGTTTGAAAGTTGCGGCATTTGCCCTGGTGTGATCATTGGAACTTGTCAGGTTCTGGATGAAGCGACTTGCACCGTCAGCTATCTGGCAAATTGTTGCGGCAATTTGATCTGTGAGCCGCCGGTTGGCGAAAGTCCGGTTGATTGTCCGGTTGATTGTCCGGTGAGCTGCATTTCCGTTTGGGAGTGTACTGCCTGGCAGCCGGATCCGTGTCCGGAGTCTGGCCTGCAGACCCGAAATTGTTATGATCAAAACGCCTGTGAAATTCCGATTAATCCGCCGCCGACTCAGCAGACTTGCGGCGGGCAGTGTCCGGGTCTGACCTGCGGTTCGTGCCAGCAAGTTAATTTTAATCAATGCACTTGCGAAGAACTCGTGCCGTGCTGCGGTAACGGTAGATGCGAAACCGGTGAAACCAATAAATCCTGTTCCCAGGATTGTATTGAGGTTTGTGAACCAAGCTGGACTTGTCTGGGTTGGAGTGAGTGTGCCAATGGAATCCAGCAGCGCGAATGTTATGACCTTAATCGCTGTAATTTGAATATTGGCCGGCCACCGGAAGTTCTTTCTTGTGATCCAAATTGCGAAATCGCCTGCGGCCTTTGTCAGACAATCAATTTAGCGGCTTGCCGCTGTGAACCAATAACGCCTTGCTGCGGTAATCGGTCCTGCGAAGAATCGGAAACCGGCTGGTCTTGTCGGGTCGACTGCAGTCTGCCGCCAAATATTCGCTTAACTCTAACCGCCTGTTTAGACGGTCTGGATAACGACCACGATGGTCTAGTTGACTATCCGGCTGACCCGGGTTGCAGCAAGCCATCGGATCAAAGTGAATTAAATTTTAATGAAATATTAAATAATCTTTCGGCGCTACTGACCGAGAAGTTTTTAGATAATCCAATTGTTGAACAGGCCAATGAAACCTTCGCCGCTCCGGCCGTCGTTGCGGTTGCCATCATTAATACTTTTGCCACTTTTTCTTTTTTCAATTTATTCTCTTATCTGCAGTATTTATACACCCAACCGTTCGCGGTTTTATTCCGTCGCAAAAGAAAGAAGTGGGGGGTGGTCTATAATTCTTTAACCAAACAAGCGGTTGATTTGGCGATTGTTAGGCTGTATCAAAAAGGAAACGGTCAATTAGTCCAGTCACGAGTTACCGATAAGCAGGGTCGTTATACTTTTATTACTCCGCCGGGGGAATATTATTTAATGGTGACTAAACCGAAGTTTGATTTCCCCACCGCTTTACTGAAAGATAAGAGGGAGGATGGCAAGTATTTAGATTTGTATCATGGCGAAACCGTCATGGTTACTGATAAAAGAATTGCCGTTACCGCCAACATTCCGCTTGATCCGAAAGAAGACGTCCGGCCGGCGACCAAAATTATTTTTCAATATTATTTGCGCAAACTCCAGTACGCCGTATCTTTTTCCGCCGTACCGGTCGCAGCCGTTTCGATGGTAATCAGTCCGAGCGCTTTTACTTTTACTCTGTTTGGTTTTCATTGTCTGCTTTATATTCTATTCCGCCGCCTTGGTTATCAGCGCCCACCGAAGAGTTGGGGTATCGTTTATGACAAAGGCAACAGCAAACCTTTGGCCCATGCCATCACTAGAATTTTTGATAAGCAATACAATAAATTGCTGGAGACCAGGGTCGCTGATGCCAAGGGTCGTTACGCTTTCTTGGTTGATAACAATGTTTATTATTTAACGGCGGATAAAGGCGGGTACAAGACGGCCAAAAGTTTTGACATCGATTTGATCAGTAAAGATAAAGAAGCGATGGTCGGAATGAACATTGGTTTGGAGAAAGGTGTTCTCGCGGTGACTGAATTAATAACGCCCTCTCAACCTTCAGTACCGTCTCCATCTGTCACTACGCCGTCCGCCGCGGTCCAACCACCAGCCGGTAAAGTCGGTTTGCCCGCTAACCTTCAGCCAACCGAAAAACCGGTTCAACCGGTCGGTCCGGCTTCAGTCGCGCCGGTTGTCGAACCATCGAAATCAATCGCTTCTTCGTTAGAGACTGTTGAGCAGAGAGTTGAAGATGTTGGAGTTGGCCGTGAGTCGCTGGAAGAGTTGTTAAAGGCTAAAGAGTCGGTCAAAGAGGTCAAGGAAGACATTGCCGAAGAAAAAGAAAAGATTGAGGAATTGGAAGAAAAGGCTAAAACTTTAGAAAAGAACATTGAAGGAAAAATCGAAGATAAAGATTTTGCCCAACCGGCCGACTCCGAATCAGTCAAAGACCAGGTACCTCCGCCGCCAATCGCTGAACCGCTCACCGCCGAGGCTAAAAAAACGGAGTCGCCAGAAAAATCAACCGGTATTCAGCCGCCAGAAAATAGCATTTTTGGCTAAAATCATATCCACAGCTTGACTATTGACTGGGTTCAGAATGAAATTTATAATTTAAGTATATTGCACGACCGAAAGAGGTTACCTTCTGGCACCGTGTGACGGAGCCAACAGACTTGAGGATACCCTCCATACCGTGCCGCCGTACATTTCACCGCGATTCGTTTAGGATCACCCGACCCCGATCCGAAACGATCAACAACCTGATGGGCAACCATCAACCTTGGCTTTGTGCCTTTTGTTAAAGCTTAGTAACCGGCGTCGGTTACATCTCGGAAAAAGCTTCGTCGCGCGCCAATGCGACAGACAAACACAAACCAAGTACCAAGAAGAGCGACCATCATGTGCCGCTCTTTCACTTTGTCAAAAAAAGCAGTCTTGATTGGTTTAAAGAAATGGATTAAGATAGATTAAAGCGAAAAAAGAAAGGAGAGGCCGATCATGTTTAATTTATTTTGGACTGGCAGGCTTGACCCAGACAAGACTAACGAATTGCTGGAAGATCCTAGAGATGCATTCCGGGCAAGATTATTAAGGGCTTCGGCCGAGAGAACAGCCGAGCGAGAACTATTAGCAGAACTAGCCGAAGAGGTCCTTCGTCGAAGAGAAAGCATCTTTGGTTCAGTCGCCTGTTAGTATTAGTGGTTAAGGAGGGAAAAATGTCACCGGAAACACTTGATGTACAAGAGGTAGTTTATAGAACGGTTACGGAGGTAGCCGGTATGCCTCGCGATCAAATCACTGACCAAACGCTCGTTGCAGCGAAGCAAGTTGGGCAAGTTCTGGCTCAGGCGGCCGAAAAGCTGGAAATATCTTTATCATCCGCCACTAAGGTGGGGACGCAGCCTCGGCCGGTTCTCGAACTTGTAGGGATACTTGAGGCAATAATCGCTCAAATTCCGTGATCACAGGTTCCTTGTCTATTGTCTTCTAACTTCTGGCGGCTAAATTCCAAGTCAATCTTTGGAGTTTATGCCGCCGTTTTTTATCCCTTGAAAAAAATCGCTAAATCAGGTACTCTAAGAGTATAATTGTTAATTTTTTTGTTATGGCTGACAGCCAAATAATGGAAAAACTGGTTTCTCTCTGCAAGCGACGCGGGTTTATTTTCCAATCCTCAGAAATTTATGGCGGCTTGAATTCTTTTTATGATTACGGTCCGCTTGGGGTAGAATTGAAAAACAACATCAAGCGGCTTTGGTGGCAGAGTATGGTTCAGCAGCGCCGGGATGTAGTCGGGCTAGACTCGGCAATCTTGATGCATCCAAAAATTTGGGAAGCCTCCGGTCATTTACAGAGTTTTACCGATCCGCTGGTGGATTGCAAAAAATGTAAAAAACGTTTTCGGGCCGATCATTTGCTTGAAGCTAAAGGCATTAAGCCTGATTTAGGTACGATGAAAGAACCGCCACTTGAGCTTAAGGAATGCCCGGAGTGCGGCGGGGAACTGACTGACATCCGCCAGTTTAATTTAATGTTTAAAACTTTCATGGGTCCGATTGAAGACGAATCGGCCATAGTTTATCTACGGCCCGAAACTGCCCAGGGGATTTTTGTTAACTATAAAAACATTAAAGATACGATGCGGTTAAAATTGCCTTTTGGCATTGCTCAAATCGGCAAGTCTTTCCGCAACGAAATCACTCCGGGAAATTTTATTTTCCGGACCAGGGAATTTGAGCAGATGGAGTGTGAATACTTTTGTCAGCCCGATGAAGCCGATAAGTGGTATCAATATTGGGTGGCAGAAAGATTAAAATGGTATTCAGAGATTTTAGGCATTAAAAAAGAAAATTTGCGTCTGCGTGAACATAAAAAAGACGAATTGGCTCACTATGCCAAAGCTTGCTCGGATGTCGAATACAATTTTCCGTTTGCCGGCTGGTCGGAGTTAGAAGGTGTGGCTAATCGTCAGGATTTTGATCTGAAACAACATTCCAAGTTTTCCGGGGTTGAATTGGACTATACTGACGAGGCCGGCAAAAAATTCACGCCTTACGTGGTTGAACCCTCAGCTGGCGCCGACAGAACCGTTCTGACAGTTTTGGTTGATGCTTATACCGAGATTGAAGGCGGCCGGACGACCACAACCGAATCGACCAAGGAAAAAGAAGTGGTGATGCGGTTTGATAAGCGTGTGGCGCCAATAAAGATTGCGGTTTTGCCACTGTCAAAGAAGGACGAACTGGCTAAGCCGGCCTTGGAAATTTTTAACACTCTTAGACGGAATTGGATGTGCGCTTATGATGAAGTCGCCTCCATCGGCCGCCGTTATCGCCGCCAGGATGAAATCGGCACGCCTTATTGCGTTACGGTTGATTTTGAAACGCTCTCAGACAAAGCCGTCACGGTTCGTGATCGAGATACGATGGAGCAGGAGCGGATTAAGATTGGAGAGCTGGCAGATTATTTCAAAGAGAAGTTTATTTAGAAATAAAAAGAGAGATAAGAAACAAGAGATAAGCGCTTAATTTTTACTTATTTCTTATCTCTTTTTCTTGTCTTCTATGTACCAAAAGCTCAAACTAAAAAATGGCCTCAAGCTAATCCTGGCGCCGCTGCATGAAACCAAGGCGGTGACGGTTTTAGTTTTGCTGCCGGTCGGTTCTCGTTACGAAACCAAAGACATCAATGGCGTTTCACACTTCATTGAGCACCTGATGTTTAAAGGCACGGCCAAACGGCCAACCAGTTTGGACATTACTAAAGAGCTTGATTCGGTTGGTGCGGAATATAATGCCTTTACCAGCAAAGATCATACCGGTTATTACGTTAAAATCGCGGCGGATAAAATTGAGTTGGCCTTTGATATCCTGTCGGACATGTTATTCAACTCTAAATTTGATTCAGTAGAGATTAATAAAGAGCGGGGAGTGATTGTTGAAGAAATCAATATGTACGAGGATAATCCGATGATTTACGTTGAAAGCATTTTTGAAAGTACAGTTTTTGGTGATACGCCGTTGGGTCGGGATACGGCCGGACCGCGAGTGGTAATTAAGAATATCTCCCGGCAAAAGATCGTTAGCTACAAAAAGAAGTTCTATCAGCCGGCTCGAATGGTGCTAGCCGTCGCGGGTAATTTTTCTAAACCCCAAATTTTAAGATTAAGCCAGAAGTATTTTAACTCTTCTTCCGGCGCTGCCAGCCGGCAGTCTGGCTTTATCAAGTTTAAAGCCAGCCAAGCCCGGCCCCAGGTAAAAATATTTTACAAAAATACGGAGCAGGTCCAGGTTTGTCTGGGCTTTCCCGGCTATTCTTTAAAAGACGATAAGATTTTTTCCCTGTACGTTTTGGCGGTGATCTTAGGCGGCAACATGAGCTCGCGTCTGTTTACTATTGTCCGGGAAAAGCACGGCTTGGCCTATTTTATCAAAGCCGCAACCAGTGCTTATGTCGATATTGGTGCTCTAGTCATTCAATCGGGTCTAGACAAAAGCCGGATCAAGCAGGCAATTAGTTTAATTCTAAGTGAATTGCAGCGAGTCAAAACGGAAGGTGTTTTGGCCGAAGAGCTTAAATCGGCTAAAGAATTCTTAAAAGGTAAGTTAATTTTGGATTTAGAAGACTCAGAGAATGTCGCTGATTGGTTTGGCAAACAGGAATTGCTTTTGGGTAGAATCTATACTCCGGAAGAAAAAATAAAAAAGGTGATGGCAGTTACCGACCGGCAAATTAAAAAAACTGCTCAGGAACTTTTCCGGCAGTCTAAATTGAACCTGGCGATTATCGGGCCATTCAAAAATAAATCCGAATTTTTGAAGCTACTAAAGCTAAAATAGATACCAGGCAAAGATTAAAAAAATCAAAAATTGTAAGATCAATCCTTGATTCAGAGTCAAGTTTTTTTTGATTATTTGATGAGACTTTTCGTTAAGATTGAATCCCCAGCGGAATAATTTGTTTTTTGTCGTCAAATAGATACCCATAATAAAATCGGGCAAGATGCTGCCGATTACTGCTGCCAAGGCGGGATAGAAATGAGTGTAATGGTTTTGGCCGAACAAAAATCCGACCCAAATGACGGTTATGGCTATGTCAATAATAGCCAGGGTGAAGAATTTTTTAGTAGTGATTCTGCCGTCTGCACCGACAAAATCTTTGTCACCGTGGGGGATAGCATCCAGGACAAAATGCGAAAGTAGGCCGATCAAAAAAGCCAGCCAGGGATTGGCGATTCTTTGGGTGAGGACAATAGCGGCAGTGGTGTGAACGGTTAAAAACATAGTTTTATTATAACAAAAAACACCCCACTTGTCTGTTGGATGTTTTTCGGCTATTGTTCAGTGTCTTACCGAATGAATTTATAACTATAGTAGTGCCTAGAGAGGAGTGGTCCTAGTCAACTGAGCTCGGGAAGTTCTAAATTTTTTACCCAGGCAGTCAGCTCTTCCGGAGTCAATTTATCTCCTTTTCCTCTTAATACCATAGCCTCTTTTATTACATTATTTCTTTCGGGACCAGCAGGTATTCTTTGTATGCAAGCAACTGTCATATAATCCAAAGCCGGTATCAATTTTCCTTGACTAATTTGAACACGAACCGAATCTTTAATCAATCTTGTATCTTCTCCATCGATATATCCGGCGTCTTCTCCATCGATAGATCCGGAATTTTCTCTATTAGACATAATTTTATTATCCTTTTTAATTATTACTTGGTAGCGGCGGAGGGATTTGAACCCCCGACCAAAGGATTATGATTCCTGTGCTCTACCGCTGAGCTACGCCGCCGTATTTGTAAAGCAAATAGTTGATAGTTTTTAGGGCAGCAATATATTATTTAAAAACTAACAACTCTAAACTACGAAAGATTGGTTGCGGGGGGGGGATTTGAACCCCCGACCTCCAGGTTATGGGCCTGGCGAGCTGCCGGGCTGCTCTACCCCGCGTCGTTGTAACAAAATATAAAATAGCTAAATACTCGTAATTACTCAGCTATTATATAGTGGTTTCAATAAAAAGTCAACCCTGCACTTTTGGTCACCATTCACTAAGTTGCCATGCCGAACTTGTTTCGGCTGAACAAAAGGGGCGCGGGGTTAATGTCAGTCTTCGTCAATCTTAACAAAATAGAGCTCGTTGCGTTTTGGTTCATTTAAACCGCAGTTCTCGCAAGTGGCCCGGCCATCAGTCCAGATAATGCCAACGCTGTCATTACTTTCCGCTATTACCGGGTTAGAAGACTGCCAAGGATTATAGGTCAATCGAGTTTCTATCCATTTTTCTCCTGAATCGGTAATCTTTATAAGGTAAGTTTCGGCGCCATCATCAGGCTTGGCGCTGGCGGTCTTGTAAGTGGCTGCTAGATAATAGTAATTGTTTAAATAGGTGATATCTACTCCTTCGCCAATGGTGGAACTGGGGCCAACAATTTTTTTGTCTGTTAACATGAATTTGCTCCCCCCGGCATAAACCCGGTTGAAATAGTAGTCCGTTCCGGCGCGAGAATCGGCAAAAACTAGACCATAGGTTGTACCATCCCAAGTGATTGATGGTGAAGCACTGACGCCGTCGGCATTAGTGATTCTAATGTCACTGTTTATTCTAGCGCCAGTGGTGTCAACTTGGTTATAATAAATTTCCGCATTGCCATCTCGCTGATCTTGCCAAAAGATGCCATAATTGGTGTTATTCCAAAGTACTCGGGGTTGACTCGAAGCTTTACTGTCGGAAGTGGTAATTTGAACAATTGAGTTTTTAACCACGCCGGTGTCGTCTAAATTAGCGAAAAATATCTCCTTTTGATCCGAACTATTAGTTAGACTCTTATCCCAAGCAACAGCGTATTTATTGTCATCATTATCGGTGATGCTGACGGTTGAATCAGAATCAATTGTTTCAATCTTTTTTTGGTTAACCCAAATTCGACCGTCGTCGCCCAGTTTGGAAAAGTAAAGATTGGTTTGACCGTCGATTTCACCCTTCCAGACAACGGCAAAATAGTCGCCGTCCCAGGTAAGCTGCGCGGCTTTAGCCTTGACTCCGGAACCGTTAATCTTGCTCGGGCTGCCAATTCCCAGAGTAGAAGATTGGATATAGTTAAAATACAAATTATCACCCTGGATCCAGGTTACACCGTAGCTGCCGTCAGTCCAGGCGATGTCGGCACTGTCATCGGCCAGTTGGTTATTGGAGATTCGGATCAAGTTGCTGGATTCCAGACTTGGCGTGGCCGGTGTTTGATCAAAGACAATAGGTATGGTGCTGGTTGGCGTAATCGGCGGCGTAGTGGTCGGTGTTTCTACCGGCGCGGTCGGACTGGTTAGAATCAAGATTTGATAATTGACGAAAAAAGCATCCGGAACGTCCCGGACCAATGTTGCCCAGTTAGCGCCAAAACTGGCGATAGCGGTCGCTTCATCCGCTACGGTACTAATTGAACCCTGATCGTCTTTAACTTCATAGACTTTTGGATCGGTTTGGATTTTGATTAAAGAGCCGGGCTTATGAGTAACGTTGCCTTTCAGGGTATGGCTGATTAATTCATCGCTACTCACCGTCTTGACGGCGGAGAAGTCATCGCCGTGCCAAGATTGGTAGGTTTTCAGGTCAGGAAAAACGTAGCGGTTGCTGCCTATAACAATATAAACCGCCGTAGAATCCGCTGACTTAATCAACTGGCCGTCAGTACCAGAAACCGCCAACGTTGGCTGGGAGTAGGAGAGCAGTAGAGCAGTAATTATCAAAATATAGAATAAGCGCATATTTTTACAAATTATTTTTTGATTTTGTTAATAAAATTATTGGCCACGGCCGCGGGACAAATTTTTCCGGCGCGGTAATCTCCAATCTCTTTTATTATATCATAATCCCGAAGTTTCCGCTTCATTTTTTTAATTTCCGCCAAAGTGAACCATTCGGCCGCCAACAATTCCTGCGGATCAAATTTGATTTTACTGGACAGCGGTTTAGCGACAAATATAAGTTTGATGGCGTGTTTTGTCGCTGCTGGGTGTTTGGTATTGTGGTTTTCTTGTTTAACAATTGAATAAACGCCTAAAAAGCCAATAATTTTTAGTTTAAGTCCGGTTTCTTCCTCGGCTTCTCGTTTGGCGCCAGCCACAATTTTTTCACCAAAGTCCAGCCAGCCGGCGGGTTGGTTCCATTTGCCCCTTTCTGTCACGGCTTCCTGGACCAGTAAAAATTTTCCGTCACGTTCAATAATGCAGCCAACAACGACATACGGTTGGCCAACGTAACGATTTTTGACAGGAAAGGGTTTGAATGACATATCTTATTTTTAGCTGGTAAATAAATTATATCGGATTGTTGAAGATTGCTCAAGGGAATCGCTTTATTTAGCTATTTCGCTTAGAGAAGTGATGAGTGACCGCGATGTTAATGGTAATTTTAGTTGCACCAATTTAGATCATCTATTCGTATGAATAAACAGAGGTATCTATAAAATCGCTTAACTAATAATTAATATTAGTAACTATGAAAAACAGAAAAAAATCTTTACTAATCGCCGCCGCCGCGATGGTAGTCTTTGGAGTGAGTGTGGGTAGTGTAGCATTGGCCGATACGGCAAAAATTGATAATTTTAAACATTTTGACAGAGGTTCCGGCCAACCTGAACGGCAGGGGCAGCATGGACTCGGCGTGATGGGTAAAGTCTCATCAATTGATGGTACGATTATCATCTTAACCGGTAAACAAGGTTTTGGCGAAGACGCGACCGATGTTACTTACACCATTGATGCCAGTAACGCCACAGTCAGAAAGTTTACCGCCAGTTCTGAAGGTAAACCAACCGAAACTGTAATTTCTGCTTCTGATATCCAGGTTGGTGATATGATTATGGTGCGAGGCGAAGTGGATGGTACTTCAGTTGTCGCCAAAGAGATTATGACCGGCCAACCCGGCCAGGGTCTAAGAAAAAATGGTGGAAATGGCCATCAGGGCAACGTCCCTCAAATCAGAGGTCGTAAAGGTCAAATGACCCCTGGCAATAGTAACTAATGATTAAAAAGGTCGAACAAATTAATTTATTAGAACCTTCTGAATCTTCAGAAGGTTCTAATAGTTAAATATTAAATTAAAATATGGATGTAATCAAAAAGCCAATGGCTCTGCCGCCACGCTATCTCATCTTAATTACGGCGGTAGTTGTTTTAGCTATTCTATTTGCCGTTATCTGGTTAACATCCCGGCGGGAGAGTAAACCTGACGTAATGAATAATCTGCCAGGAAGTTTTCAGAATCAAAATATGAAGAATAACTCTAATAATAATTTCCCTAGTGGCGGTGAGATGCCGTCAGCCGGTGTAAATATTGGCCAACCGCCAACCGACGCAATGACACCACCTGAGTTACCCCAACGTTAAATTAGTTTCAAAAAACATCAATTGTCATTGATGTTTTTTGTATAATTGAATATTTGGTTTTGGTGCCGCTGGTCGGACTCGAACCGACATGAGCTTGCGCTCACAGCATTTTGAGTGCTGCGTGTATACCAATTTCACCACAGCGGCATTGTTAATTTTTGATCACGAATCTGATAATATACGCCGTGAAGTATAACATCAAACAATTTCATTGTCAAAGTGCCAGATAAATTGTTATAATAAAGCCATGTCACGAATCATTGCCGTGGTTAATCAAAAGGGCGGAGTTGGCAAAACTACTACCGCCATTAATTTAGGTGCTTACCTTGCCTGGCTGGGTAATTTTGTTTTATTGGTTGACGCTGACCCTCAGGCCAATGCCACTTCCGGTTTAGGCATTGATCAAAAAACCCTGACCCAAAGTATTTATCACGCTTTGGCTGATGCCCACTCTTTGCGCAGTATTATTCAGTCAACCAATCATCAGGGGTATAAAATCGCTCCGGCCAGCGCGGAATTGGCCGGCGCCCGAGTGGAATTAGTTGAAATGGAAAATCGGGAATACCGGCTGCGCCAAGCTTTACTCGAGGTCCGCAATGATTACGATTATGTTATCATCGATTGTCCGCCATCTTTGGATTTATTGACAATCAACGGTTTAGTTGCGGCCGATGACATCTTAATTCCGGTTCAGGCTGAGTATTTGGCTCTGGAGGGGTTGGGTCAGCTGCTTTCAACTATCAGTTTGATTAAAGAAAATTTAAGTCCGCAGCTGAACGTGTTGGGTGCGGTCTTGACGATGTATGATAAGCGCAATCGTTTGGCCCAGCAGGTCTATAACGAACTGCATCAGCATTTTCCTTTTCATGTTTTTGAAACCATTGTCCCGCGTAATATTCGTCTAACTGAATCGCCAAGTTACGGCCAGTCAATTTTGGCTTATGACCCGGTTTCCAAGGGCGCCAAGGCTTACGAAAGTTTAGCCCGGGAAATCATTACCCAGCAGAATAATTTAAACAATAGCAATAGTTTTTAAAAAGTATGTCCCGTTGAAATTAATCAAGCGGGGCAAAAGTTTTATCAAATTAATTTCTAATGGGGTATGATAAAAAATCAAGGTTTGGGCCGGGGCTTAGGGTCTTTGATCCCAGATAAAATAAAAAAGGAGCTATTAAACAAGGATTCTCAGGTTTTACCGGGGCAAGAGATGGTGCTGCCTCTGCCGATCGAGAAAGTTAAACCCAATCCGCTCCAGCCGAGAAGTGATTTTGATCATGAAGGTTTAGAGGAACTAACTGGTTCAATCAAGGAACATGGAATTTTACAGCCGTTGATTGTTACCCAGACGGAAACCGGCTACCAGCTGGTTGCCGGTGAGCGTCGGTTGCGCGCGGCCCAGATTTTGGGTTTAAAAACCGTGCCGGCAATAATCCGTCAGGTGGCGGAGCAGAAAAAATTGGAATTGGCTTTGGTGGAAAATTTGCAACGCCGTAATTTGAATCCGATTGAGGAGGCGGTGGCCTTCCAGCGATTGATTGATGAATTTAACCTCACCCAGGAAGAAGTCGCTCAACGCCTGGGCAAAAGCCGGACGACCGTGACTAATACTTTAAGGTTATTGACGCTGCCGACTGAAATCCAGAAAGCGCTGGTCGCCGGGCAGATTAATTACAGCGCGGCCAGAATCATCGTGGGGTTGCCCAGCGATAAGCGGCTTTCTTTTTTCAAAAAAGTTTTGAAAAATGATTTAACTGTCAGGGCGGTTGAGGGCCAGGCAAAAAAAATTGTCGTTAAGAGCCATTATCGCCGCGGTAAAGATGCCGAAACCGTCGTGCAGGAAGAAAGTCTGCAGCAAGCCTTGGGGACCAAGGTAACTATCAAAAAAACCGGCCAAACCGGTCAGATTATCGTTGAGTTTTACTCGGCCGAAGAATTAGCGGCGTTAATTCGAAAATTCCAGTCCGAATCGGATTAGCGTTTGTTGGTTTTATTTCGGATTTTATCTTTGGCCGCTTGAGTTTTAACGAATTTTAGCCAGTCATAAGCCGGAGTTTTCCGATTTTTGTCGGTGATGATTTCCACTACATCACCGTTTTTTAATACCGTATCTAAACTGACAATCTGGCCGTTGATTTTGGCGCCGGTGCAGTGGTCGCCGATAAAACTGTGGACGTGATAAGCGAAATCAACCGTTGTTGCTTCTTCCGGCAGGTCAATTACGTCGCCTTTGGGGGTAAAAACAAAAATCCGGTTTTTGAAAACATCGACCGTCAATGATTTGAGATATTGCTGGCTATCCTGAATTTCCTTTTGCCATTCAACCAATTCCTGAATCCATTTGAGTTTCTCCGGCGGCGTATAGCCTTTGTCGCCGATTTTTTTTGTTGACCTGCTGAATTCTTTGTAATTCCAGTGGGCGGCGATACCATATTCGGCCTGTTCGTGCATCTTATTGGTCCGGATTTGGATTTCCACCACTTTACCGTCCGGGCCAAACACGGTGGTGTGGAGTGACTGATAGCCGTTAGGTTTGGGCTGGGCAATGTAATCTTTAATCCGGCCAGGGAACGGTTTCCATATTTGGTGGATTAAACCCAGGGCTTTGTAGCAATCACTGATGGTGGCCACAATAATTCTGGTTGCTACCAAATCATGAATTTTAGAAACATCCCGATCATAATGAGGTTTGATCAGTTTTTTATATAAACTATAAAGTCTTTTTGGCCGGCCGTGGATTGACAAGACGGCAATCTTATTTTTCACCAGCTCTTTTTTTATCAACTTGATTACGGTTTCAATGTATTCCATCTTTAGTTCAATTTTTGGCAAGACATCGTTTTTCATCCAAGCATATTCTTCCGGCAGAACATAAGGGAAGGCCAGGTCTTCAATTTCACCCTTGATATGGCCCATACCCAAGCGGTTGGCGATTGAGGCGTAAATCTCCAAACTTTCCTGAGCAATCCTTTTTTGTTTTTCCGGCGCCAAGTGCTTAAGAGTTTTGAGATTGTGCAGCCGGTCAGCCATCTTAATCAGAATAATGCGGATATCCTGAGCCATCGAGATAAACATCCGCCTTAAGTTTTCGGCGTATCTTTCTATCCCGCGATATTTAATCACGCCCAATTTGGTGATGCCCGCTACCAGATTAGCGACCCCGGAACCAAAATTTTTTTCGACGTCCACCAGGCTATACGCGGTATCCTCAGGAACGTCATGAAGCAGGCCGGCAATAATTGTGTCTTGATCCATTCCCATTTTAGCCAAAGTAATCGCGGTTTGGAGCGGATGTTCAATGTAAGGTTCGCCTGATTTTCGAGTTTGGCCGCGATGAGCCTGCTCGGCAAAATCGTAAGCCAATCTGACTAAATCCAGGTCCATCGTCGGATCGACTTTTATTAAGTTAGTGATAATCGGTATCCGGTAGCTGCTTTTGCCCTTACGGTTAC
>Ga0265297_10007950_pt1 | contig 14412 bp, 13 predicted proteins | sample Munlanlwell13791_FD_192502 | JGI IMG/M metagenome (GOLD analysis project Ga0265297, IMG submission 192502) | Leachate microbial communities from a municipal landfill in Southern Ontario, Canada - Leachate well 137-91 | ecosystem: Engineered > Solid waste > Landfill > Unclassified | place... | reverse complement strand
AAAATACCAAAAATTTACTGGGATATGACTACAAAAAAAGTTCTCACCATGGAATTTATTGAAGGAGTAAAAATTAATGAAATAACCAGGCCTGAATACATAGATATCTTTAATCCAAAAGAGGTTGCAAGACGGGGTGCCTATATAATTTTAAAACAAGTATTCGAAGATGGATTTTTTCATGCTGATCCACACCCGGCAAATATATTTATTTTGCCTCCGGCCACAATTGCAATGCTTGATGTAGGGCAGGTTGGTTATGTTGATGAAAATATTATTAAAAATGGGGCAAAATTGCTGCAGGCAATGATGGATAAAGATTTAGCTCAAAGCATGCAATGCCTTAAAGCCCTTGGCATACTTGATAAAGAGTTTAATGAAACCCTGCTGCGGCAGGATTTTACTGAACTGATTGAAAGCTATGTTGGAATTCCATTAAAAGATATAGAAGTAAAAAAATTTGCCCAGGATACTATTGAGGTTATGGTGCACCATAACCTGGTGCTGCCCTCTAACCTGGCTTTGATGATTAAAGCTCTTTCTATGGCTGAAACAACTGGCAGGCAGCTTGATCCTGATTTTAATATAGTGATTATTGGTAAACCATTTATAACCAAAATAGTAAGCAAGAGATTTTCTCCTGACCAGCTGTTAAAAAGAGGAAATATATTTGTTAAGGATAGTATCGGGTTCATAGAAAAACTTCCCCAGGATTTAACGGATACTATAAAAAAACTTTTAGAAGGCAAATTAAAATTTATCTTCGAAAATAAGGAATTAGAAAAATTAACCGGCGAGATCAACCGTTCGGCAAAGTCTATGTCTCTAAGTATAGTTATAGCTTCTCTGATTATTGGTTCTTCTTTAATAATGCTGTTAAATACTGGTCCGATAATTTTTGGATATCCCATACAGGGAATTATTGGTTACATTATAGCTATTTTTCTGAGCTTTATCTTAACAATAATTTTAATTTCAAAAAAAGGGAAATAATTATGAATTTATTAAATATTAAAAAACATATTATAAGGATAATTTTACTCCAGGCTTCGAAATTCAGCGCTGTCAGCCCGGTAAAAAGCTTAAAAAGGATCGTAGCCTTGCTTGAAATATTGGCCTCAAGAAGGGATAGGCAATTGTTCAGAAAGATAAGAAATACTCTTTCAGAGGAGAATCCCCAGTTTCAGCTTTATAGAAGGATCCTGGTTGAATCAAATTCAACTTTCCGTGATAAATTTATTACCAATCTTATAGTTCAGGGATTTATTTTAAACTTAAAGAAAAGATATCAAGCACTTAAAGAAGGTTTGCAGGTTCCCACTACCATTCTAATAAGCCCAACCATGCGCTGTAATCTTTCCTGTTTGGGCTGCTATGCCGGAAGTTATACAAAAAAGGAAGATTTGGAATTTGAAACAGTTGACAGGATTATCCAGGAAGGAAAAGAAATTGGTGTAGCTTTTTTTACTATCCTGGGAGGCGAACCATTTATAAGAGATGACTTATTTTATATATACAAAAAACATAATGATGTTTTCTTTAATGTTTTTACAAATGGAACAATGCTGGATGAGAATACAGTTGGCAAATTGGTTGAACTTGGGAATGTGATGCCAACATTAAGTATTGAAGGTTTCAAAGAAGAAACAGATCAAAGAAGAGGAAAAGAAGTTTATGAAAAAGTATTAAAGACGATGGAGATTTTAAAAACAAACAAAATTCCATTTGGTTATTCAGTGACTGTTACTAAGAAAAATATTGATATTGTTACCAGCGATGAATTCATTGATATGATGATAAATAAAGGTGCTATTATCGGATGGTATTTTCTATATATGCCAATTGGTAGAAATCCTGATCTTTCCCTGATGCCGACTCCCGCACAGCGCCTTTACCTTAAAGAAAAAAGAGACCATATAAGAGAAAATAAACCATTATTTATTATTGATTTTTGGAATGATGCTCCTTATGTGGGTGGCTGTATCGCTGCAAAAGAATATATACATATAAATCATAAGGGAGACGTAGAGCCATGTATATTTACCCATTTTGCCGGGGCAAATATTAAAAATACTTCCCTCAAGGACGCTTTAAACTGCCGATTTTTTAAAGAAATTAGAAAAAGACAACCATACTCTGACAATCTTTATCTACCCTGTATGTTAATTGATAATCCTCAAATTTCACGAGAACTTTACAAAAATTGTAAAATTTATCCTACCCATGAGGGAGCAGAATGTTTATTTTTCGATATTGCCGGCAAATTGGATGAATATTCAAAAAATGTTAGAGATATTTATGATGAAGTCTGGGCAAAAGAAAAAAAGTTTTTGGCAAAAAAACCTCAAAAATAAAATATTTAAAAAATATTCCTGGAGGTAATTATGAGAATATTTTCAGGCAGTATAGACAAAAAATTAGAGAATATTTATATTCCGAAGTTAATTTCCAATGGCAATAATTTATCGGATTCACAAAAAATATTCCAAAATCTGATTAGATTGGCAAAAAAAGAGTCCCGGTTAGAAGGAACTTCACGACTGCCTAAAAAATATGGTGATTTCCTTTTACAAAAAAGTTTAAACAGCCATAAACATAAGACAATAGTAGAGGATTTAAGGAAAGATGATGTCAGAGATGAAGATATAAAATGGTGGTGGAATATGCACGATCTTGAAAGAAGAATAATTGAAAAAATTGATGACAATATTAGATTAACTACTTTCATTGATAACTGCAAGAAGGGAATGAGAAAAGCCGAAGCTGCCGAAAGTGTCAGAAAACTGTATCCAATATACGGAGATCCAAAAGATACGTCATATGCGTCCGGAGATAATAGACCTTTACCTGATGAATTAAGAATTAGAGTCAATGCTTATATTGAGAAAAGATCTAAAGTTAATCCGGAGGAGTATAAAAAAGAAATTGAAAAGTCGACAACATTTAATGCTTTGGTAAGACAGGAAATTAGAAAAGGCGATATATAAGGGTCATTGTAAATAATAATAAATTTCCTTTTTCCCGCATTTCGTCTATAAATGGCTGAATATAACTAAAATCAAAAATACGAGTAAGGTGTTTTTTTAAATCCGGTAGAGTATTATCTTATAATATAATGCTTACTTCGTTTAGAATTTTCGATGCCTGCCAGTGGTTTGCATGTATCAACCGGGTCAAATTATCCACTCCGTAATTTTCGAGTTCTTTTATCAATATGATACCGGAATCAAGCAAAATCTCTTTTTGCTTTTTGTTGATTGTAGAAAGTATGCTTACCGGATAAAGTTTTTTTGTTTCAATATAATACTGGAGATTTTTTACTTCCGGATAGTGCCATGCCATAATCTTCAGGCCCACGCAATTGGCATATTTTATTGCATCAGATGTACATTTGGTATTGGTGACCAGCCATGCTTCTAAATGATTGCTGCTATCTTTTTCTCTGCGGGCTTTCTCTATATCAAGGAATCTGCTGTGGATATAGAGGGCAATTTTTACATCAGATTTGATTCCGGGTGAGTTATGATATTTACATTCTACAAGATAGATTTTACCTTCTTTTTTTGCAACGACATCGACTTCGTGTTCAACGCAATAACCACGTACAAATTGTCCTACTTCCGTAGAAAAACCATATTCTTCCAAAATCTTTGCTGTATATTTTTCAAAAGCATATCCTTCGGGTCCTATATTCATAATTGCTTTTTTCAGGGAATATTTAAGGGCGACACCTGGTTCCAGCACTTTAAGACGGCTTAAGGCTTTATTGTAGATTTCATCGGTACTCATGTTATCTTTTACTTTTCTAGTGATCGTTCTGGCAGCCTCTGCAGCGATATCCGGGGAAGATCCAGCTTTTATAATGGAAGATTTTATTTTCTCTTCATCATAAGGTTCTTTTTCTCCATTTGATTTTATAATGTATTTTGTCATAAAGATTTGTAACAGATTTTTAAAGTTACATTATAGCATTTTTTAAATAAGGATATTCTGAACTTTGAACTGAATTTTAAGAAATCAATATATCTGATAAAATTTGATTTAGATTATTAATAAAACTTTAAAGACTGTTTAATCCGGATTAATGAGTGTTATAAAAAACAAAAATAAGAATCTAATTTACCCGGGGCTGCTCTGGTTCTTTATTTTTTTTCTTTTGCCTTTATCGGTAATACTGATCTATGCCGTAATCGCTCACAACCTGGTCCCGGGAGAATCTCTGAAATTCACTTTTAGCAATTTTGCAGTTATCTTTCAGAAGAAACATTACCTTATAATACTTCTAAGATCGCTGAAAATTAGTTTTCTCACAACCATATTTTCCATAATTTTCTCCTATCCGATTGCGTACTTCCTTGCTAAAAGGACAAAATTTGATAAGGTGCTCATAGTGGTCCTTATGATACCTTTCTGGATAAATTACCTTATCAGGACCTTTGCATGGAAATTGATTCTCTCGGAAAACGGAGTTCTAAATCAGCTGCTGCTCTGGTTAAAGGTAATAGATGAACCGGTAAGGATTTTATACAGCCAGACTTCTGTTCTGCTCGGACTCATATATATGTATACTCCAATGATGGTCCTGCCATTATATGCATCGCTCCTCAGAATCGATAATTCACTTGTGGAAGCATCTCAGGATCTGGGGGCATCAAGGATCAGGGCTTTTTTTGATATAACTTTTAAATTAAGCCTTACGGGAATTTTCGCAGGAACACTGCTTGTTTTTATACCGGCTCTGGGTTCTTTTGCCATACCGGCAATACTGGGCGGAACCGATTCGGTAATGATCGGAAACATAATAGAGAACCAGTTCAGTAGAGTGGGCAACTGGAATTTTGGTTCTGCATTTACCGTGGCTCTGGCAGTACTATCGATAGCACTGGTGCTGTTCTATTCGAAAATATTCGGGCTGGAGTCTATTTATAAAAATAAGGGAAACACTTAAAGCAAATAAAGATGAAAAATAAAGGATCTGTTATCTTAACCATATATACTGCGCTTTTTTTCCTGTATATTTTTGTTCCCATCATACTCATTTTTATCTTTGCCTGGAACAGCGGCGAAGGATATAGTTTTCCCCTGAGAGGTTTTACCTGGAAGTGGTTTGCGGAACTCGCCGGTGACCGGCTGGCTAAAGAGGCAATAAGAAACAGTATTATTATTGCACTGTCCTCTGCAACAATTTCAACCATACTGGCAATTCTTTTATCTATCGGGCTTTTAAAAGGAATTACCAGAAGAACCGGTGCTTTTTTAATCCTCCTTATACTCCCGGTACTCATGCCAAGTCTGACTATTGGTATTGCTGCACTGGTATTTTTCAGAACCATAAATTTTCCTCTGGGGATCCCTATCGTTATAGTTTCCCATGTTTCGATAAGCATGAGTTATGTCTTTTTGATACTTATGGGTCGAATCGAAGGGATGCCCCTGGACCTGCAGGAAGCTTCGGTTGATCTAGGTGCGAGCTGGTTATCCAGCATCAAAGATATAATCTTTCCTATTCTGATGCCTGCCGCAGTAGCCGGATGGTTATTTGCTTTTATGATCAGCTGGAATGAATTCATCGTGACCTATTTTCTTATTGGCGCCAATATGACTCTTCCGGTCTATATATTTTCACAGTTAAGGTTTGGTATTTCACCAAAGGTCAATGTGATATCCGTTCTTATTACATTATTTACCCTGTGTATGATTGCAATTCTTCTCGCGAGCAGAAAAATATATAACAAAATTTTAATGAAAGAAAGAAGATAACGATTTATTTTAAATTCTCTGATAGATATAATATTAAAATATGTCCGATAAAAAATTATTATCTTATCGCAGGATGGAGGATATTATGAAACTAAAAAAGTTTATCATTTTTTTGCCGGTAATTGCACTTTTTCTTACCCTGCTGGTTCCAGCCTGCAAGAATACTCAGGCATCACAAGAACTCACAGTTTATATCTGGGAAGGGTATTTACCTGATAGTGTTGCAGATATTTTTGAACAGGAAACCGGAATAACTTTAAATATAAACCTTATAACCGGAAATGATGAGATGTTTACATTCCTTAAGGGCGGGGGTCGTGCGGATATCATCATGCCCACTCAAAATCAGGTAAATCGTTTCTACACAGAGGAACTGGCACAGCCGCTTGATCTGGATAAGATTCCAAATTATGCAAATGTAGCTGAATCCTTTAAGGGACAGGGCTGGAGCATGTGGAACGGGGAGCAGCTTGGTTCCGGAGATACATATGTTATTGCATATGTATTTGGAACCAGCGGTATTGTTGTAAATACTGACAAATATACAGATTCATTGGAAGCAGTAGATTGGAATATATTATTTGATCAGACGCTGAAAGAAAGAGTATCTTCCAAAAATTCAGCAGAGTCTCTGATGATATGCCTTGACCTCATGGGAATACCAAGAGCAAATCTGATTACTGATGCCGGGGCAACACTGGAGAGTATAAGAAGCAAAGCAGTAGAGCTCAAGAATAATGTGCTTAAATTCTATGATACCGGTGCGGAGGTCCTTGATCTCTTAAATAACGAAGAAATATGGGTCAGCCATATCTGGGACGGCGGAGGCAGGAATCTTGAATCCTCGGATCCTAAATTCAGGTATGTGCTTCCCTCAACCGGTGGTTTTGGATGGACAGATACATTTATGATACCTGCTAATGCGGAAAATCCTGAAGGGGCACATGAATTTATTAATTTTATGCTGAGGTCGGATATAGCAGCTGCAGTAGTGAGTGAAAGCAATTATACAACAACAATAGAAGGTTCCATAGACCTGGCAGAAGGGATCAATAAGGACCTGTACGTATATACGGATGAAGAACTTGTAAAACTGGTATGGCAGCTCAATTTTCCGGAAGAAGTCGTGGCCGCTTACAATGATTTTTGGGAAGAGCTTTCAACTATAAATTAAATCATATTTTAAATCCGATGAATTATATTGTCCGCGTAGAAGATATATCAAAAAGCTATGACAGTATCCTGGCTGTAGATAAAGTAAGTTTCACGGTAAGGGAAGGAGAGTTCTTTTCACTTCTTGGTCCTTCGGGATGCGGCAAGACAACTATTTTAAGGATCCTCGGGGGATTTATAGAACAGGATGGGGGAACAGTTTTAATTGACGGCAAAGATATGAAAGGTATCCCGCCCAATCGTAGAGATACTGCAATGGTTTTTCAAAATCTCGCCCTGTTTCCTCATATGGATGTCCGTGAAAATATCGTCTATGGACTTAAAAAGAGAAAATTCCCTACTGACAGAATAAGGGAGGAACTTAACAGTATTCTGGAAATAGTGGACCTTAAAGGATTCGAGACAAGAAGGATCTCTGAGCTTTCGGGGGGCCAGCAGCAAAGGGTTGCTCTGGCAAGATCTCTGATAGTAAAACCAAAGATACTTCTTCTGGACGAACCCCTGGCTTCGCTGGATAAAAAATTAAGGGTTTCCATGCAGGGGGAATTAAAAGAAATCCAGAAAAGGATTGGGACCACTTTCCTGTACGTAACCCATGACCAGGGTGAAGCCCTTACCATGTCGGATAATATCGCAGTTATGAATAAGGGGGTCATAATCCAGATGGGAACTCCGGATTCTATTTATAATTGCCCATGGAACATATTTACCGCCGATTTTATCGGAGCTGGTAATTTTATTCCCGTGATATTTGTGGGAAAAGATAACCATATGTTTATAATTAAAACTAAAGATAGGGGGAAAATATTTCTGCGTGACGATTTTAAAAAAGACTGCAGAGATGTTCCGGGTGTAAAAAAAATACAGGGACCTAAAAGTTCCGGATTAAAAGACAAGATAACGCTCCCTGTGTTTTTTATAAGACCTGAAAAGATAAAGATAACCACAAAACCACAGAGAAACAAAAACCTATTCAATGGAAAAGTAAAATCTATAGTATTTGAAGGTCCCGATATAAGACTTGAGATGGTTTCGAATACTCTGGGAAAAATAAGGATCGAAGTAAAGAATGACGGAAGCCTTCCGGACTTAAAAGAAAACGATAATCTTTTATTTTACTGGGATTACACTGACGGAATACTTCTTGAGTATTAACTGACTGCAGTGTATTGCTTTCTTCTTAAAGTAAAAAATAAGATAAAAATAAGAGCTATATCTATTGCAATAAGAATGAAAATGTTTGTTGCGATTTCAGCCCAGCCTCCGCCTCTCTGACTTAATTCAACAATGGGCCGGATGATATAGTAGGTTGGGAATAATCTGCCGATCCACTCCGGAATACGGGGGAACATATAAATAATCGCAGGAGCGAAAAGTATGATTCCGGAAGATTTCCAGATAGCAAATATAGTGGCAAAGTCCTTTACATAGGCTCCAAGCAGTGTTCCCAGTTCAGCTGCCATTACGGCACCGAGTGCAAGTGTAATTATCAGAAGTACAGGTTCGGCACCAAAAGCCTTATTTAATACAAGGATCAGGATACCCATAAAGAAACTTAAGATAAAGCCAAATAATCCTTTAGCCACAAAAATTTCTTCAATTGATACAGGGGTCACCATCAGGGCTCTTATTGTCCTCTTTTCTTTTTCCATGGCTATTGATGTAGATGGCAGCATAAGCCCGCCCAGAAATACTGCCATAAGCACAATAAAGGGAAGCAGCCGGTCATTCCATGGCATGCTTGCTCTGTCACCGAGGGTAATTGTTTCAATTTCGACAGGAGCCTGCTGACCGGTTAGTTCTCTTACTGTATTTGCTATAGTCACTGCTATTATGCTTCGATCCGTTGCCGTGCTTTCCCCCCAGATAAAGGCTTTTATTTCTGTTTTTTCTCCCTTTATAACGGAATTATCAAAATTTGAAGGTATGACGATACCTATGTCAACGGCACCTCTTTCTACTGCGTCCTTCATTTCGGTAATGGTATTGTATTTAATATTATTTATTGAATCGACATCATCAAACAGCTGAACCAGCTGAGAGCTGCCTTCATCCACGATGCCGAGTCCCGGTTTTTCAACAAGCCAGGTGCCAAATATAAGTGAGACAATAATTGAAATGATAATCGGTCCTACAACAGAAAAAATAAATATATAACTCCTGGAGCCATAAAGAAAATCTTTGCTAAATAGTATGCCCATACGTCTGATGCTCATCGAAATTTCCTCCTCAACATATAAATACCGGCACAAAATATAATCAGAGTGAAACTAAAGAGAATTAAAAGATTGATCCAGACATCTCCCCAACCGGATCCAAAGTTAACCGCACGATGCACAGTATCGACCAGGTAGTAGGAGGGAATAATCTTGATCCACGCGGTGACTGCGCCCGGGAACATTATGGTAAACGATGGAATTATAAGGATAATAAGAGCAGGGAAACTCCAGGAAAGCACTGACATAAAATCCCTTGCCCTTGCCGATATGAAAAAGCTGATTCCGGTAGCGAGCGCCGCTCCCAGCAGCAGAGAAACTAAGACGATCAACGGTTGTGTTTTCATGCCGCCAATGATTATCATTAGTATTACAGCCTGGATAAAAGCCAGACCTACACCAAAGATGCTTTTAGCTATAAAAATATCGGTAACTGTTGCCGGGGTGACCAGCAGAGCCCGGGCGGTGCGCCGCTCTATCTCTTCGCTTATAAGATTGGAAAGACCGAGGATTTCCATCATCAGGATAAAAATAGCAAGCAATGGGCGTAGGCGGTCGCGCGGAGGTATTGGTGTACCGGTCAGATCCTGCCCCAGTATCTCCTCTGATATATCAAAAGCAAGAGGCTGTCCGGTTTGCATAAAGACAAGTTCTCTGACTACAATTTCCATTGAATCTTTCACTTCCTGAGGGGTATCCGGAGTAAAATATAAACTTATAACAGGTTTTTGTTTTGATTCGAGCTTCTCCAATATATCCGCAGGTATTGATATACCTACCGTATAACTGCCGGCAAGCACTTCTTCTTTTAGCAGCTCCTCGGATGCTGCAGATGAAATTTCCAGACCCTCTTCCTCTATCTGATTTAAAACAGGAAGAGATACCGGAGAATACAACCCGATTTTTAAATTTTCATCGACTGAAGCCGGCATAACAAAATAGATAACCAGATAAAAAATAAAGCCGATTAAAGTTAATACTACAATTGCTTTTTTCCTGAAAAAAAGAGTCAGGTCTTTAGAAATCAGATTACTTATTATGCGTATTTTCACTCCACAAGACCCCGTCCGGTAATCTTAATAAATATATCTTCAAGGGTGGCTTCCCTGCTGTGAACGGTAACAACTTTCTCATTAGAAAAGAGTTCTTTAACGCTGCCCGGTGTATCAGCTGCATCAAGTGCAATCTCGCGGTCCTCAAGCTTGCCGCCTGGCGTTAGTACCTTTGCATTAAGGGCGCGTTTACCATACTGCTGCTTAAGATTAAGCGGTGTATCCAGAGCTACGATCTTGCCCTTATTCATAAAAGCAACCCGGTCAGAAAGTTTATCGGCTTCTACCATATCATGGGTAGTAAGAAATACAGTGGCCCCCCGATCCCTCTCCTGAATAATAATATTATGAATGGCCAGGGATGAAGTCGGGTCAAGTCCGGCAGTAGGTTCATCAAGAAAAAGAATTTGAGGCTGATTCACTATGGATCTTGCTACCATAAGGCGCTGCTTCATTCCTTTGGAATAAGTCTCAACACGGTCCTTCCCGCGTCCCTCAAGGCCGACACGGCTCAATAATTTACCGGCATCAAACGATTTGATGCCAAAGAGACGTGCAAAAAGATTTAAATTTTCAATAGCACTCATCTGCTCATATAAATTAGTTGTTTCAAAGCAAACACCAATATCTCCTTTTACTTTTTTCACATCCTCAGCAACATCCGTTCCGAGTAGAATAGCCCGTCCGCCTTTGGGCTTCATCTGTCCGGTCAGTATGTTAATCGTTGTCGTCTTACCGGCACCATTGGGGCCAAGAAAACCCAGGATTTCCCCTCTGGCTACTTTGAAATCAATATGATTTACAGCAATCAAATCGCCATAATAGTAAGTCAGATCCTCGGCGATAATAGCATATTCAGACATACTGTCCCCCTTGCTTACAAGTAATGACTCTAAACTTTATATTATCTAAATAATATTAAATATAATGTGATATTTATAGATTATAGTCAAATATTCAAGTTATTTTTTTATTTAAAAATTTTTATATTTTTTATAAGCCAGCTGGCCGCATGCAGCGTTTATATCCTCTCCGAATCTGAATCGCTGCGTTACGGTTATACCGCCATTTTCAAGAATGTTTCTGAATCTGTTTATTCTTATCCGCGGAGTTGGTTTGAGACCGTTATCCTCGCCATTATAGGGGATTAGATTTACAAAACATAAAAGGCCACCCAGCAGTTTTACGAGCTGTTCGGCCAGAGCATCCGAATCGTTCAAATCTTTGATCATTATATATTCGAACATGACTTTTCTGTTGGTTTTTTCAATATATGATTTTACGGCATCTATAATTTCTTTTACCGGATATTTCTGAGCGATGGGCATTATTTTCCGGCGGATTTTATCGTCTGGTGAGTTTAATGAAACCGCCAGATTGACCTGCAGATTCTCATATGAAAATTTTTTGATTTTTTCCGGAATCCCTGCGGTGGATACGGAAATACGGCGCGCCCCTATATTGAACTTATTCTTATCATTTAAGAATCTTATAGCTCTGATCACATTATCGTAATTAAAAAATGGCTCTCCCATACCCATAAAGACAATGTTTTTTACAGTTTCGCGGATCTTTATAGATTCCTCCTTTTTTACGGGCCCGGCAACTTTTTTCAGATAATATGAAAAAAATAATACCTGTTCAACAATTTCATAGTAATTTAAATTCCTGATATAACCGATTTTCCCTGTTTTGCAGAATATGCAATTTAAAGGGCAGCCTACCTGCGATGATACACAAACCGTGTTCCTTCCTCCTGTGTGTTTCATCAAAACGGATTCGATATTGAGCCCATCCGGTAGCCTCATAATTACTTTTATTGAATTGCCTTTTAGAGAAGCAGCTGTATCAAAATCAAAAGTAACAGGAACTTCTTTTTCTAATTTTTCCCTGAGTACTGCCGGTAAAACCGTGGCATCGTTCCAGCTGTCTATAAAATCTTTGTAGAGAGCTTTTTCAACCTGCTTCAGCCTGAAAGGCGGTTCATCAAGCAGCAAATACTCAATTTTTTCTAGATTCATGTGACCTATCCTGCGACTGTTAAATTTATATAATTAGATGCTTCGATGATCACACATTATGATAATAATTATCCTTATGATGATTATACACTCTGGTGAGAGTATTTTCTCTTCTTTGCTGCGTGGCGTGGTGCCTCGCCGCTGTCCCAGAAATTTTTAATTCTCATGGGGATGGAACCTGAATTGTACTTCCGGTTTTTATTATGATTATGATTATTATTTATTATTTCTTTTGCCAGATTTCCGTATGCTGCCGCTCCGGGACATCTGGGATCATAGGTCAATATAGACTTTCCATAACTTGGTGCTTCTGCCAGTCTTACGTTTCTTGGAATAACGGTCTTAAAGACTTTTTTATTAAAATATTGATTGATTTTTTTGATTGATTGGTTCGCCAGTCTGGTCTTGCTGTACATGGTCAATACTACTCCCGATATTTCCAGTTCAGGATTCAAGTTTTTCTTGACCAGATTTATCGTATCTACAAGTCTCGCGATTCCTTCAAGCGCATAATATTCGCATTGAAGCGGGATCACGACTTCCTTTGAAGCTGTGAGTGCGTTCAGAGTCAGGAGCCCAAGAGCGGGCAAACAATCTATGACTATATAATCATAAAGATCTGCAACACTGTCGACTGCTTTCTTCAATCTGTATTCTCTTTTAAAGCCCGATACTAATTCTATCTCGGCACCGGCAAGTTTTGTCGAAGACGGCAAGATATCCAGATATTCGTATTGGGTGGACCTTATAATCTTATTTAAATCATAGTTATTGATAAGGACGTCATAAATCGAGTTGTGATTATTATTTATATAGATACCCAATCCCGTCGTAGAATTCCCCTGAGGGTCCAAATCGACAAGGAGGGTCCTGTATCCGGAGTGACTTAAATAAGTGGATAAATTTATCGCGGTTGTACTTTTCCCCACACCGCCTTTTTGGTTTACTATCGAAATAACTCTGCCAAGTAAATTAGAGGTTTTTTCCGGTTTGTTTTCTGCCACTATAACCTTTGGTTATTTACCTTGATATTCGTTTTCGAATTTATTGAATTATAACAAAATTTTTATAATTGTATAATAAATATGCCATAAAACTTAAAAAACTAGAAAATTTTATTTTAAATTCTTCTTTTTATAAAATCCTACAATTATTATAATGATGATAAAAGAATTTATTTATCAAATAAATTGGCGGTGGAACGGTTGAGAGGTTTTTCGAAAAAGGGAAGCTATAAAATATTGACCGTAATATATATTTTTATAATTGGTGTGTTTACCTGTACTATGACTTTATCCTGCGCGGAAAATTTGGAAACCCCGGGAGGATCATCGGAGACTGTAGAAAACGATGATTTAAATAATGCTGTCATAAATAATAATAATTCAGGTACTGATCCGGATGAAACCGGTTCAGGAGAGTCGGATAACGAGAATTTGCCGGATGATGAAGTTGATGAAACCATTATAAACGATGATTCCGGCACTCTGATTGGAGAGGAAGCAGAGGAAGATGTTGCCGGTGAGGAAAATGCAGAAGAGGAGATACAGACAGACGGTGAAGAAATACGGAACGAAGTAGAAAATTCGGAACAAACCGGAGATGAGGAAATAGATTTCAGCAGCAGTGACAATTTCAGAATAGATGTGGATCTCTCAGCACAAAAGGTCTTTATATTTTATAAAGATAATCCGATAAGAGAGATGATATGCTCCGGAGGTACCGAAGAGAAGCCAACCCCGCCCGGGGAATTTACAACCACTCAAAGGGGTTATAGTTTTTATAACGAAAAGTATAAAATGGGGGCTTACTACTGGATAAGATTTTATTATGACTATCTTTTCCACAGTGTACCATTCGATGAAAATCATGAATTTATTCAGGAGGAAATTGACAAGCTGGGCACACCTGCAAGCCATGGATGTATAAGACTGAAACTGGATGAAGTAAAATGGATGTATGACATGCTTCCCCTCGGAATTAAAGTAAGGATTTATTGAAAGATAAATTAACCAGATACAGGTCCCCTATCAACGAATAAAATTTATTAAAAGGAGGCAAGACAGTGTCGGAACAAGGATCCAGTTTTGACGATTATTTACCTGCCGATATGGCAAAAAGGGTTAATACCGCATGCGTATCCAAGACAAAACTATGTTTTTTGAGTCTTTCCATGCTTTCTATTCTTGC
>Ga0265297_10007949_pt1 | contig 14417 bp, 15 predicted proteins | sample Munlanlwell13791_FD_192502 | JGI IMG/M metagenome (GOLD analysis project Ga0265297, IMG submission 192502) | Leachate microbial communities from a municipal landfill in Southern Ontario, Canada - Leachate well 137-91 | ecosystem: Engineered > Solid waste > Landfill > Unclassified | place... | reverse complement strand
CTGACCAAGTCCCCCGGTGGCAAGCACAGTGATTTTCGAAATTATCTTATGAATTTGGCTTGTTTTTTCGTTCAGGGCATACACTCCATAGCATTCGATGTCTTCGCTGCCTTTCGGTTGGTCTTCTCCCAACTGGTGCTGCGTAAGTAAATTGATGGCAAAATGGTTTTTCAGGAGCTTAATGTTGGATGAATTGTGGACTTTCCGTAACAGTTTATTTTCGATCTCGAAACCAGTAACATCCTTGTGATGCAGCACGCGGTGTGCAGAGTGCCCACCTTCTTTGCCAAGGTCGTATTCGCCCGCTTCGTTCTTGTCAAATTCGGTTCCCCATTCAATAATTTCGCTGATACGGGCGGGACCTTCCTTGATCACCATTTCCACTACGCCTAGGTCGGATATTTCGGCACCAGCTTTTATGGTATCCTGAATATGCTTTTCGTAAGAATCTTTAAAGAAATCCGTCACCACAGCCACACCTCCCTGTGCGTATTTTGTATTGGTTTCGTCTTCTTCGCCTTTTGTAAGAATACAGATCATGGAATCCGGAGAATTTTTTCGCAGGTATTCTGAAATTTTTAAGGAATAGGTAAGGCCGGCAATCCCTGAACCGATTACAAGCACATCGTACTGGTACATATCGTTCTTGCGTTAAGTATTACATTTCTTTAAGGCAGCAAAGTTATGGCAAATGAGGGAACAATGAGAATGTTGAACATGCTGATATGGAACAAAGGGATGGAGAGAATGAGAGAGTAATAAGTAAGGAGTAATGAGCAGGGAGGTTGAAGGAAGATTTCAGAATTCAGATTTTTGAAGTAAGAAGGGAAGATCAGCGTATTTTCTTTAAAAATCCTGTTTATCCCTGAATCCTTTCATCCTGTTCTGATCTTTTAGGCAAGGGCTTTTGAGTAAGCCAAAGCCTTCGTTTATTGCAGATTGCTTTAGCGGATTGCTTTCTGTTGATTTGTTTCTTCAGAGTCCCCTTTCGGAGACTCTGATGGGGGATCATAAAACTACCGTTATGCGCAAGGCTTAATTGCCCTTTGTGTTTTTTGTTTTCTGAAGTAGTCCAGAATCTCTTCTTTTGTCATTTTAGATAACTTTTCACTCAATTTTTCTCTTTGTTGTCGCATAAATTTTACAGCGTCAAATGTTTTGTCAATTGTCTTCATATTTATTAAATTCTCTTGGTGAACGAATTTCCAATTGTTTAAATCCCTTTTTGATGTTAACTGAGTTGTAACCTCTTATTCTATCAATGTTTACGATGTGTTTAAAATTCCAACTAATTAAAAAATCTGCTCTGTTAATCGTAGCCAATGCAATATGTAAACAATCCGCAAAACTTGTTTGACCAACAACTTTTTCAGTTATGTAGTCTGTTGCCAAATCAACAGCATCGCTTGTCGTCTCTATAAATTCAGTCTGTTCGGCTTTCAGACTTTTTACAAGTTCTTTTACATTATAGGGTGCGTTTTCCAGTTCGACTTGCGTAACGGTAGAATAAAGCATTATGTATTCCCCTGACAATATTCTATCGAATAATGGAATAGTGTTCTCCTTGAATTCTTCGTCAAAATATCCACCAAAAACTGATGTATCTATGTATATTCTTTGTTTCATTTATCATGCAAATTCATGTCTACAAATTTACAAAATAATCTTATAAATGGTATCTTTATTATCTTCTGACGCAGTTTCTCATTAACCTTTTGCATAATGATTTAAAAAGATATCTGTTCAGAGCATCACATTTTAACAAAGTGAAAGCGGAAGGTGTTTTCTTTAAAAATCCTGATATCCCTGAATCCTTTCATCCTGTTCTGATATTTTTGGTAAAGAGTCCCTGTCAGGAGACTTTGAGGGAGGATAAGATGCAGATGCTTTTCTTCATTCCGCACTCCGCAATCATATTTTGTTCAATTCAGGGAGGGATTGACGGGGAAATCAGCCCACACGGCATATTCTCGATTGGTTTTTTTGATCAGGTATTTCCAGTAGTCGCTTTGCTCGGAGCTCATGATACTTTTTACGGAGGCTTTTTGCACCAGCCAACTGTTTTCTTTCATCTCGCGGTCGAGCTGGTTTTCGCCCCAACCGGAATAGCCAACAAAAAATTTTATGTCGTCAGTTTTTATTTCCTTCAAGGTGATCAGGGTGCGCAGGTGGTCGAAATCACCGCCCCAAAAAAGGCCGGAGATAATTTCCACGCTGCCGGGGATCATATCACCCAGCACATGCAGATAGAAAAGGGAATTGGCGGAAACAGGCCCTCCTAGATGCAAAGGGGCATCGAATTCGGGAAAATCTGAAATGGCCTCGTGTATGCGGGTATCGAGTACTTTGTTCAGGATCAATCCAACAGAGCCTTCCTCGTTGTGCTCGGTTAGAAGAACAACGGAACGACCAAAAAACTGATCGTTCAGAAAGGGCACCGAAATGAGTAAATTTCCTTTTGCCGGTTTAAGTGTTGTCGTTGTCATTTTGCTCTGCTTGAATGCTACGCAAATATAATAAGTTTTTTTAGATAATTGCTGAACGAATTCCTTAGAGAAATCGCAGCCGTACGCGGAAATTTTTAGGTTTTCAGGTTCATATGCCTTGTTTTGAACAAGGGATTCCTCAGAGGGTTTGTATGCCCAGCATTTTCCTTACTTCAGCGATGGTTTGAGAAGCGGTCCACCGGGCTTTTTCGCTTCCTTCACGTATCATTCGCTTTACAAAGTCTGGATTGGCAAGGATTTCTTTTCTCTTTCTTTTCAATTCCCCGGTCAAATCGAGCAGGGCTTGTGCGGTGGTATCTTTGAGGTCTTTGTACTTCAGATTTCCTTGCTGATAGTCGGCCTTCAGCTGGTTGTATTCGTCAATGCGTCCGCATGCGCGGATGATCTCAAACAGATTTTGAACACCGGGGCTCATGCGATCTGAAGTAAATCCTCCGGCATCGGTAACGGCAGTTTTAACCTTTCTGATAATTTCATTTTCGTCTTCAAAGAGGCCGATAAAATGTTTGTCACCCAAGCTTTTGCTCATCTTTTTTTCAGGATCGGCCAGCGACATCATTTTAGGAACATCTGTAAACAGAGGCTCAGGCAAGGGAAAACATTCTCCGAATAGTTTGTTGAAGCGCATGGCAATATTGCGTGACAGTTCAAGATGCTGCTCCTGGTCTTTGCCGACCGGTACCAGATGTGCCTTGTAGATCAGGATGTCGGCTGCCTGCAATACGGGGTAGTTAAACAATCCTGCAGAAATAAAGTTTTCTTTGGTGTTTTCCTGTATGAATTGAGATTTATCTTTGAACTGTGTCATGCGGCTTAGCTCCCCGAAGCTGGTAACCGAATTGAGGTGCCAGCAAAGTTCGGTATGCTCGGGTACCATTGATTGCACAAAGAGGGTTGATTTGTGCGGATCGAGGCCACATGCAAGGAGAGCTGCAAACATATCATAGGTGTTGTTCATGACTTCCTTGCTGTCGAAAGGCATGGTCATAGCATGCAGATCCACCACACAGTAAAAACAATCGTAGTGTTCCTGAAGGTTTACCCAGTTTTTTACCGCTCCAAAATAGTTACCTATATGTATCTGATTGGTGGGTTGAATTCCCGAAAGTATTCTTTTTCTCATTTTAACAGGTATTTCCGGGTACAAAGGTAATTCATTTTGCAAAAATTATCCCTTTGGCATTGCTTATTGTAAAAGCTGAACATAAAAAAAGGTATGCCTGATGTAAGCATACCTTTACTAACAGATGTTTGGGATATATTACTTGGGTTCCGTTCCGTCTGCCGGTTTTTCTTCAGCAGCTTTGAAGGAAAGCAATTCTACTTCGAAAATGAGGGTAGAGCCACCGGGAACAGTTTCACCTGCACCACGGTCACCATAGGCAAGGTCGGAGGGAATATAGAATTCGTATTTTGCGCCCACACTCATCAGTTGAACACCTTCTGTCCATCCCTTAATCACTTGGTTCAAAGGGAATTCAATGGGTTCACCCCTGTCGTAAGAGGCATCAAAGACGGTTCCGTCAAGAAGTTTTCCGCGATAATGCACTGTAACAACATCCGTTTCCTTTGGTTTCGGGCCTTTCCCTTCTGTAATCACTTTGTATTGCAAACCGCTGGGTAATTCGATAACCCCTTTTTCTTTTTTATTCTTTGCTAAAAATTCAGCACCTTCTTTCTTATGTTCTTCAGCTTCAACCTTCATTTTCTCCATCTGCACTTCCTGCATTTTCTGATTCAGTGCCATAATCACCTGCTGTTTTTCTTCAGCACTAAACAGGGAATTTTCTTCGAGGGCATCCACCAATCCTTGCATAAAAGCTTCTGAATTGACTTCGATTTTTTGCGTTAAAAGATTTTCCCCGACATCCATGCCGATAACATAACTGAATGTATCTACCTGTGTTTCCAGTTCCACATCCTTTGAACCCAGTTTAAATCCTTTCTTGCAAGCAGTAAAAGTAAACGCTATGGAAAGGATAAACACAAACAATAATAGGCTTTTTTTCATAATGATTTGATTTATTGTTAGTAAAATTTAAGCGTCAAATGTATTATTTATTTTCCAACCAATTCAGGATTGAAAAAAATTATTTCCCTTCGGGATTCACTTTGATCAGTTCCACTTCGAAAATCAAAGCAGCACCTCCGGGAATGCTTTGTCCGGCTCCCGTTTCGCCATAACCCAGTTCAGAAGGGATGTAAAATATGCTCTTCCCTCCTTCTTTCATAAGCTGAAGTCCTTCCTGCCAACCTTTGATTACACCGTTCAAAGGGAAAGTAGCTGGTTCACCCCTGTCGTAAGAAGCATCAAATTGGGTATTATCCACCAAGGTACCCCTGTAATGAACCATTACTTTGTCATTCAAGGTAGGTGATAAACCGGTGCCTTCAGTGATTACCTTGTATTGCAGGCCGGAAGCCGTCACTTTTACCTCTTTGCTTTTCTTGTTTTCGGCAAGAAAGTTTTCAGAGGCTTTTCTGATTTCCTGGTTCTTTTTCAAACTAATAGTGCGCACATAGTCCTGTATGACCTTTTCACTTTCAGTAACTGTAATAAAAGAAGGCTTTCCATTCATGGACTCCGAAATAGCCCTGATCAAAACATCCGGATTTATTTCAATGGATTGTTTGTCAAAATTCTGTCCAATATCATACCCAATAACCCAACTAACCGAATCAATCTGGTTTTTTAGTTGGATTTTTTTATCACCCTGTGCAAGTACAGTAATAATTGAAAGCATTAGAAACAAAGCAAAAAATACAATCTTTTTCATTCTTAATCTATTTATAATTGAAGTGCGAAAGTAGTATTTTTCTTATTATTTATAAAATTGGAATAGTATTGGTTTTATTAAATCAACCTTAATCCACATGGCATGAGTTTACGATTGATAGTCATTTTTATTCAGCTGATTTCAATTCCTTTTATCTTATGGTCTCAAAACGGATTTAAAAGTAATCAGCTTCAATATGAACGCGTAAAAAAGGCTTATGAATTAAAGGAAAAAAACCTTACCGAACTTTTAGACACCAAAGGAATCCAACAAATGAACCTGGAGATGTGCCTTATCGCTTATAAAAAAGATAAAGAGCTGGAACTTTGGGTGCGTAAAAAGGGAACACAGAAATACCAATTGCTGAAAACCTATGATTTTTGCAGTTCATCGGGCACGTTGGGTCCAAAAAGGAAACAAGGTGACGGACAAATCCCTGAAGGCATTTACCATATCAACCGCTTTAATCCATACAGCAGTTTCCACCTTTCACTTGGATTGAATTATCCCAATCAATCAGACCGGATAGCAGGAGATAAAACAAATCCCGGAGGCGATATATTTATTCATGGCAGCTGTGTAACTATAGGATGCATTCCCATTACGGATGATAAAATCCGGGAAGTTTACCTGCTGGCAGTTGAGGCGAAAAACAAGGGGCAGGATAAAATTCCGGTAATGATCTTCCCTTTCAGGATGAATGAAAAAAACATGAAAGAGAATGAAAGCAGTTATTCGGAAGATGAAACAGCCTTTTGGCGCAATTTAAAAACAGCTTACGATTATTTCATTGAAAATTATAACATCCCTCATTTTACCATAGATACGAAAGGGAAATATGTTTTTTAGCTAAATTGCGTGCGTTTTGAAACAGCCAACATGGACGAAACAGATAAAAAAGACGTACCTACTCCCCGAAAAATATCTTTTGAAAAGATAAAAAAAATCATCAGATACGATTGGATGATTGTCGTCCTCAATGTTTTAATATCCCTTATTATTACGGTTCCTGCTTTTATTTTATTTTACAAGTATGTCCCGGAAATTAAATTGGTTATTGCTGACAAACATGTTCTCAGGCTGGATTATATTTTTACCGCCCTTGTCATTTTTACCCTGATTTATTTGGTTGTCCGCCTTATTAAAAAAATTATGCTTGGGGTCATCCTGATGGTATTTATCTATCTATTTACTAATATGATACTTCACAAATACAGCTTCAGGGAAATAGCACAAGATTATAAATCATTGATCATTTTCCTGATTGAAGAGCCTGTTGAAGTGCCTTTTCTTCCTGAAAGTGCACATTTCCGCAATTCAGCAAAATTTAAAGCAGCAGTTGTACCGGCAAATCCTTCGGTGAGGAATTTTTCCGTAGTCATTTCTTTGAAACACTTTAATGACCCCTATTTAAACCGCAGATACGGACAAGTCATCCGCTATTTTTCCATTTTCAAAGAAATTAAAAACAGATGGAATTATGTTTATGATCCCGGGAAAGTTGAATATTATGCCCCGGCAAGTGAAAGTATTGTTCATCTGAGTGGAGATTGTGATGATTATGCTATTTTAATGGCTACCTGCATCATGTCGGTTGGAGGAGAATCAAGGATAGTAAGGACTATCGGACATGTTTATCCTGAAGTAAAGATTTGCCACAAGCAGGATTTTATTAAATACAACTTGCTTATCCGACAGTTATTTGAAAAAGAAAGTAAAAACAAAGATATTTTTTATCATGAAGATGAAGAAGGTTATGTATGGTTAAATTTTGATTATACTGATCGTTATCCGGGGGGTAAATTCATGAATCCCAAGATTATTGGAATCTTACATTTCTGAGAGGAACTATTTTTTTCTCCAGATTAAAGACCACTTTATACCGCTGATTAATCCTGCCCCAATAGCGATTATAATACAGGATATTGCATTGATCTCTTTTAAAAACAATGATTTTACAAAAAGGCCAAGACCAAAGAAAACTATCAATAATCCGATATAACTACCCCATGTTAAGCTAATTCCCGGCAATACTTTTTTATCCCAGAAATACTTTTCCGTGCTAATGCTGAGAAGAGATCCATATTCCAGAGACAAACCCAGTACGATACCGCAGATAAAACCCACAGTTATCAGAAGCAGCAATTTATTTACAGCTACCACCCATGTTAGCGGAATAAAGATACCACAAAGCAGCAGGACCAATGAGACAAGGACATATATGATCTTCCGGGTTTTCATAGCTGGATTTTTGAACAAATTTACGACAAAAACGACAATTATTTAAGGGTTAGGATTTAAGCTTCAGAAAAAAATGTAATTTTACCCCTTTGAAAACATCGGATATTCGTTGCATTTTGAGTGAAAATGATGAGATAAAACGCACTTTTGAAGTACTTTCCAATTCTGAGAGAGAACTGGAAAAAGAATTGCGTCCGCGTGAATTCCTGGAATTTGTCGGACAAGTGCAGTTGCTCAATAACCTTAAAATATTTGTTCAGGCAGCAAAAAAGCGAGGTGAAGCTCTCGATCACGTATTGCTACATGGCCCTCCCGGCTTGGGTAAAACTACCCTTGCCTACATTCTTGCAGCCGAAATGGGTGTTAATATACGCACCACCTCCGGCCCTGTCCTCGACAAACCGGGGAATCTTGCGGGATTGCTTACCAATCTTGAATCCGGGGATATACTTTTCATTGACGAGATTCACAGGCTAAGTCCTTTGGTTGAGGAGTACCTGTATTCTGCCATGGAAGATTACAAAATTGACATCATGATTGATCAGGGGCCTAATGCTCGTTCCGTTGAACTCAAATTAAATCCGTTTACGCTGATTGGAGCCACAACGAGATCGGGCTTGCTTACAGCACCCCTTCGTGCCCGTTTTGGGATCAACTCTCGCCTTGAGTATTACAATGCCGAAGAATTGACCAGTATAGTAGCTCGTTCTGCCGGTATTTTAAAAGTGGAAATAAAAGACGATGCTGCATTTGAGATAGCTCGCAGAAGTCGCGGTACGCCTCGAATTTCAAATGCACTTCTTAGAAGGATCAGGGATTTTGCCCAGATCAAATCTGATGGCACTGTAGATATGAAAATTACCAAATTCGGACTGAATGCGCTCAATGTTGATGAGGATGGCCTTGATGAAATGGATAATAAAATACTGCTTTCCATTATTGAAAAATTCAACGGTGGACCTGTTGGGATTAATACTATCGCGACCTCCGTGGGTGAGGAGGCCGAAACTATTGAAGAGGTATATGAGCCTTACCTGATCAAGGAAGGTTATCTGAAACGTACACCACGTGGCCGGGAAGCAACACTGAAAGCCTTTAAGCACCTTGGCCTGAAACCAGGTAATGCACAAATGTTTTCTTTGTTTGATCTGTAAAACAAAGATATTGAACCAAAGTTCGGAACTGACCTCCTTAATAAAAAGAAAATCCAGGGAATTGGGGTTTTATGCCTGTGGCATTTCAAGAGTCAGAAAACTTGACGAAGATGCTTCTTTTATAAAAAAATGGCTCCACGAAAAAAATCATGCGCAAATGAAGTTTCTTGAAAACCGAATTGAAGAACGAAGTAATCCAGGGAAACTGATACCAGGTGCACATTCTGTAATTTCGCTGGCCAGTCTTTACCGTACACCCGATCAGCAAAATAAGGATTGCAGTTACCGTATTTCCAAGTATGCTTACGGAAATGATTATCATAGTGTTGTACTGAAGAAAACAAAGGAACTGTCCCGTACAATAGCTGAAGCCAGCGGATCAAAACCGGGAGCTTGCTTTGTGGATTCGGGCACCCTCTTCGAAAAAAAATGGGCTGCCTTATCTGGCATTGGTTGGATTGGTAAAAACACATTGCTCGTTCATCCGCAAGCCGGAAGTTACCTTTTCCTGTCGGAAATAATCACAGATCTTGAACTTGATTATGATGAAGCTATGCCAGATCAATGCGGGACATGCACTTCCTGCATCAGGGCATGCCCTACTGGTGCTCTTGCCCTGAAAAGGCCCTATACACTAAATCCTTCCTTATGTATCTCCTATCAAACCATCGAACAGGAAGAAGGAGAAAATTTTTCTTTTTCACAGAAAAACAAAGAATGGATTTTCGGCTGCGATCTTTGTCAGGAAGCCTGTCCCAACAACAAGAAACCTGTCTTTTTCTACGACCCGGACTTTTCGATTAATCCTGCCATTAAAAACTTTACTGATACTGACTGGAACACCATGAATAAAAGTGAGTTTGATGACGTATTTAAAGACAGCACCCTTAAACGTGGCAAACTGGAACGGATTAAAAGGAATATCCGAATGGTTGTGAAAAACAGGAGTCAGTTATAATGCAGTGATTTTAAACTCCGTACGTCTGTTGTTAGCGCGTCCTGATTCTGTATCATTTGTATCAAGAGGCTGAGTTTCGCCAAATCCTTTAAACGTCATGCGGGCAGGATCAATTCCACCGACATCACGAAGATAGGTAAAAACAGATTTTGCTCTGTCGTCAGATAATTTAAGATTATATGCATCTGTCCCCTGATTATCCGTATGCCCTCCAATTTCCACACGCATGGCAGGATTTTTCTGCATCAGTTCAATCACCTTATACAGCTCAACTTTTGATTCCGGTTTCAAATCAGCCTTGTCAAATTCAAAGAAAATGTTATTCAATATTAGCTTTTCACCCACTTTTACGGGAATAAGATAAACATCCTTATGGTAGGCGGAAGAAGTAATCCCTTTTAAAGGCAAATGAGCTGAATAAAATAAGTAACCATCTTTGGATACATTCAGTGCATAATTGCGGTCAGATGGGATCGCTACCAGAAACTTACCTGTATGAACCTCCGATTTTGAAATAACAACAGTTTTAGCTGTTTTCAGATCAATCAATTCGAACGTTGCTTCAAGCTTGGCTTTTGTGTCATTGTCATACACAACACCCTTCAGATAGCAAACAGGTGATGGACGCAAAGGTTCCGGAAGATCAAAGGAATAAATGTCCAGGCCTCCGATACCCCCTTCCCTTCGGGAGGCGAAATAGGCTTTATTGCCCAGGCTGGAAATAAAAATACTGATCTCGCTTTGATCTGTATTGATCGGATAGCCCAGGTTAACTGCATTTTCAAAGATCCCGCTATCATTTTTGACAGCCATATAGATATCGGCATCACCCATGCCCATTCGATAATCTGATGAAAAATACAGAGTTTTATCGTCAGGATGAATAAAAGGGGATTGTTCTTTGCCGGGCGTATTAACACCCTGTCCAAGATTAACCGGTACACCCCAACTTCCGTCATCTTGCCTGGTGCTTTTCCAAATGTCAAGATTTCCAAAACTCCCCGCCCTGTTGCTGCTAAAATAGAGGGTTTTCCCATCAAATGAAATGGAGGGTTGGGTTTCCATTGATCTTGAGTTGATGGGGTATCCTATATTCTTTGGCGGGAACCATTTTCCATCTTTCAATTCCGAATAAATCGTGAATAACAGAAATTTACCATCCGGGGAAATGGAAATCGCTCCTTCGTTGGTATTAATAGTATTTATATTTCCGGGGATAGGATTTGACACCGGCCATGAATTCTTCTCATTGACTCCAAAGAAAATATCCTCATTATAACGCAAATACTGAATCTTTGCCTCCGGATTCTGATCCAACCGTCTGGTAAAATATAAAACCTGTTCATCTGCTGTAAGTACAGGCCAGTATTCATCCAAGGCCGTATTAATGCCCTCTCCGAGATTCTCAGGATTAAATGGAACGGGATTTTTCATGGCATGATCCCGAAAAGCACTAATTTCAATATTCTTTTTTGCTTTGTCAATGAATTTTTGATCGTTGAGCTCCAGTTCTATAAATTTGTTGAATTTTACAATAGCTTCAGCATAGTTTAATTCCCTCATCAACAAATTTGCATAGTTAAAATAAACACTGGGGAGATTGGGATTGATCTCAATAACCTTCAGGTATTGGTCCTTTTCTTTTAACAAGTTCCCGGTTTTGTAATAAATATTTGATAACCTTAAATAAGCATCTATATATTGCGGATCCTGAACGATTGCTTTTTCAAGGAGAATAATAGCTTCCGTGTAGCGTTTAGCAATCATGTATTCATCCGATTGCATATAAAGTTCCAATGCCCTTCGGTTTGAAGTGGAGGTGAATATCTTTACAGGCTGGGCAAATAAAGGTTGAAGCTGAAAGACAATCAGAATAAGAAGAAAAATGTATTTTAAAGATCTGACCACCATTTGCTGACTTTGTATTTTTAATTTATGCAAAAGAAGCACCTAATTTTAAAGATATCAAAAATACTCAAATAATTGCTATCAAGCACTATCGTTCATATCTTTATTTTCAGGCTCAAATCAAGTGGTGTGACGGTATGAGTGAGGAAACCGGAGGAGATATAATCCACGTTGGACCGGGCATATTCACGTATATTTTTTTCAGTAATTCCTCCTGAAGCTTCTGTGATTAACCGCTTGTCAATGAGGGAAACAGCTTTGTTCAAATCCTGAGGGCTGAAATTATCAAGCAACACCCGGTCAATACCTTGTAATTCCAAAACTTCATGAATGTCATTAAAGGTTCGTAGTTCCACTTCAATTTTCAAATTCAGCTTATTATTTTTCAAATAATCCTTTGCGCGATCCACTGCATTTGTAATGCCTCCGGCATGATCAATATGATTATCCTTAATCAGTATCATATCATACAGCCCAATCCTGTGATTACTCCCTCCTCCGATTTTGACCGCCCATTTTTCGAGCAATCTAAGTCCGGGGACGGTTTTTCGAGTATCCAGCAGCCGGGCAGGATATGCTTCGATTAATTGCGTCAGTTGAAAAGTTTTTGTTGCAATCCCACTTAAATGCTGCATAAAATTAAGAACAAGTCGCTCTGCCGTAAGGATGGCTCGAGCTTCTCCTTTTACCTGAAAAGCGATATCTCCGCAATTGACCTGATCGCCATCTTTAAAAAAGGTATGCATTTGTACCGATGGATCAAGTTTTCTAAAGATAATTCCGGCAAGATCAATTCCGGCAATCAGGCCATTGTCTTTAACCAGAAGGTTCGCTTCTGCTTTTGTGTTTTCGGGCAAAATTGCCATAGAAGTATGGTCACCGGGACCGATATCTTCCTGAAAACAAAGTGTTAAAAAAGCATCAAGATATTTGTCAAAAAGAGATGAGGGGTAAAAATCAATATTCACGGAATATTTTAGTTTTCTTTCTCAAACTGTAATTCCTGAATGTAGAGTTTACCTTCAATTTCTTTAAAGAGAAAATAAGTTCTGTATTTCCCCGTGGTAGTTTGAAGGTAACCAATAATATAAGGCAAGCCTTTTTCGGAGGCACCCCTGTGTTTAATGGAAAAATTAACTGGAGGATTTTCATTAAAGAAATTTTTTAAGATCATTTCAGCTTGTGCTTTGCTGTAAATATTCTCAACATCATCAATTTTAAGTTCCACACGGGTACCAAAATATTTTGCTACATCCTTGCAATTCCCGGACTTGATGGCTAGGGCAATATCATCGAAAATATCGGCCTTTACAACGCTAATCACGGCAAATACCAGCAATGTAAGTATTCCAAGGGTCAGATTTAGTTTTGTTTTGCTCATTTAAAATCCGTTTTGTTTGAAGTTGCGAAAAGTATGCCATGCAAACCATTAATAATCAAAGGGAAATATTATCTGCGCAAGCCAATCAAAAAACACAGGGCTATTTTAATTTCGCAAATTGAAATACCCATTCATGAAAAGGATCAACAACGACTTTTATTTAGATACAGATGTCGTGGCATTGAGCAAATCCCTTTTAGGAAAAATACTTTTCACAAAGAGGAATGAAGTGGTCACGGCAGGGGTCATTATCGAAACGGAGGCCTATGCCGGCATAGACGACAGGGCAAGCCATGCGTTTGGAGGTAGAAAAACGAAGCGTACAAAAACTATGTATGAAAGAGGAGGAATATCGTATGTTTATTTATGCTATGGTATCCACCCCTTATTCAATATCGTGACGAATACAGAGGGCATTCCTGATGCCATTCTAATCCGTGCCATTGAACCTTTTCTTGGAATTGAAGAAATATGCAGACGAAGAAATCAAACTAAAGTTTCGGCTCAGATATGTTCCGGCCCGGGGAAAGTAACACAAGCGCTGGGTATCGGGATGAAAGATAATGGAATATCATTGACGGGCAACAGGATATGGTTGGAAGATTCAGGTATCGAGCCCAATGATGCCGAACTGCTCATCGGCCCTCGTGTTGGTGTCGGTTATGCAGGAGAGGACGCTCTGAGGTCTTATCGTTTCCTGTTCAGGCGATGATTTGCTTGTTCAAATTTTCCTGTTTGTTGTTTTTTCGATAATTAACTGTTTTTCATTCTTGTTTTACCTCAGAAAGAGGAATGGCATTCAGACGTTTTATCATACTGTCTTTAAGTGTGGTATATTCCTTCAACGCCTCTCCCGAAACAGATTCAACAGGTGGCATTTTTAATGTCAGTGGATTTACTGCAGTATTATTTTTATAGATTCTGTAATCCAGATGCGGGCCGGTAGATAAACCTGTAGAGCCGACATATCCGATAACATCCCCCTGTTTTACGGATTTCCCCTTCCTGAGCCCTTTCGCAAAGCGGGACAAATGCATATAAGAAGTGGTGTAAGACGAATTATGCCTTATTTTTACGGTATTTCCGCCTCCACCGGAATACCCGGCCATAATTATGGTGCCATCTCCGACCGAATGCACCGGTGTTCCGCTTGGAGCAGCATAATCAATACCATGATGTGCCCTGTGAATATGAAGGATCGGATGATAGCGGCTGTTGGTGAATCCGGAAGTAATCCTTGAAAAACGGAGCGGAGATTTTAAAAATAGTTTTCTTAGGTTTTTTCCATCAGCATCAAAATAATCTTCCCTGTTGTTATAAACAAAGTAAACTGCATAAAAATCTTCTCCGGAATGCTCAAACCATGCAGCAATGATCTTTCCTACACCTACTGAAACCCCCTCTACCAGGATATCTTCGTAGATCAGCTTGTATTTGTCATTTTTTTGAATATTGAAAAAATCAATGTCCCATTCATAAATTTCAGACATC
>Ga0265297_10007948_pt1 | contig 14417 bp, 21 predicted proteins | sample Munlanlwell13791_FD_192502 | JGI IMG/M metagenome (GOLD analysis project Ga0265297, IMG submission 192502) | Leachate microbial communities from a municipal landfill in Southern Ontario, Canada - Leachate well 137-91 | ecosystem: Engineered > Solid waste > Landfill > Unclassified | place... | reverse complement strand
TGGCATGATAGCTAGGGCATCAAAGGTGCCACCGAGCCATGCATAGTTTGGGTGTACTAGGAACCCGACCTTGTATATCGTAGCACCTGTAGCCTTTTGAAACTCTTTGATGGCTGTGGCTTCATATTGCTTACCCCATGACATGGCTGGGGTCTCCCGTGTCCTGACCCTGTAACACTTGCGAAAGAAGCGTGTACGCCAGTTCTCCCATGGGTTCTCGCCACATATGGCTGGTACATCAGTGCCAGTAATCATACTATCCCTCAGAGGACTGAGCTCTGCCTGACATTCTGCATTTGCAAGGCCAAACTTTTCTACAAGCTTCATCAGTTTGCTGTGATTTGCTGGTGGGTCACTCATCCTCTTCTCGAACAAACAAAAAATAATGATTTTAATTGAATAATATTATGTATAGATGGATCAATACGACATGCGCGTACCAGAATTAGAGCCCCAGTTCTTGTTATCGGACCCGATAACGATCGTGAGGCCACCCAACCCATGCTTACCATCGCCTACACCACCCACCCCATTGAAGAACTTATTCACTGTACATTATCCGCCATTTATAAAGACAGAACAATAAATGTTATTTTAAAGAATGTCGTTAATGCCATGCCCAATATATTTCGCTAGCAGTTTCTCACGGAAATCCACAAACCATGTAAATAGATTATATGGAGATTTTTGGCTCCTCACTGAAGCATCGTTATTAAGAGGCCAGGTTCTCAAATAATCCTCCACAGATACAACGGTGCCCCGATCTGTAACTTTCAAGTTATGGCACGCCACGTCTTTGATCAAACTTACAGCGAAAGAGTAACGGTCAACATCGATAGCCTCTTGTATTTTTGTGACGCTGCTCCGTTTTTTATCCCACCCTGGTAGGTGATATGATCCACACGGCCAATCTGAGGCAACATCATCACCGTGTAGTTTACACGCCGTCTTATAGTTAAAGATTCTAACTATTAGTGGGCTTACTGTTCGATCGTGTTCGTACGCCGGGTTTTTCTTATATAGCAGATTTTCCAATTTATAGTCGAAATGGTAAATGTCTTTTTCATGCATGTGATGCATTATACGATATCCAAGCATTGCAGCCTCACATAATATTAGCTCTCCGTAAATGTTTCTTCGTTCTTGTGGTGCAAGACGGATTGTACTAACTAATAGTTCAGCAATTGTCCCTTCCATGAGGTCGTAAATAATAAAGGGTTGGAACTTATGGTCATCTATATTTCGTAGAGTATGTAGAAACCCATACCGTAGTAAGCACCTTACGCTATCAGGTTTACACTTTCCATCTTTATCAAGATCAGACAGAGCCACGCTAAAATCTACTTCTTTAACAAAATCTTTAGGCATTAGCGAAGTTTTGTTTAGGCCGTAGCCCGCACCAAAGAATTTTATAACGGCATTGGTTTTTATCCCATTCCTAGTATACACTGCCCGGAAAAGATTTGAATGCTTTTTTTGGACATGTATACCTATGTCGATAGATTCATTGTTATTATTTTCCCAAAGTTGTTTTTCCTTGTTGAGATCAAATAATGGGGCCTTGTTGTTACCAATATACTGAGCAACAGATATAACAGTAGGTGCTTTGGTGCTAACTGGGGCTACTTTAGGAGGAATAACAACTTGTGGTACTATGACTGGTTTAGGTGGAGTAACAACGACCGGTTTAGGTGGAGTAACAACGACCGGTTTAGGTGGAGTAACAACGACCGGTTTAGGTACTTCTGTTTTAACTGCTACAGGAATAGAAGCGGGCTGGGAAGGGTACAATATCTTATTGATAGCATCCCAGTCCATTTTAAATTCAGAGGCAGCTGCACGTTTATAACGTCGAGGCGCTTTTGTTCTTGTAACTCTACGTCTAGTATATGAGGGGCGCCTGCGTGTTGTTCTTGTAACCCTACGCTTTGTATGTGTTACTCTTGGGCGCCTAGCTGGTGCTCTCCTTTTGATAACTCTCCTCTTTGTCGGCCTTGCCACTCTACGTCTTATTCTAGCTACTGCCATCTTTTGTCTGTTATAATATATTATTATATATTAAATATTTTTATAACAATGCAGGTAGTGTCTGATATTCACTTTGAAAACCGTTCAAGGCCATTCTCGATACAGCCTCTGGCGCCCTATCTCGCCTGTTGTGGGGACATTGGCAACATGAACAGCCCAGCTAGTTATTCTGCCTTTCTGAACGAGTGCAGCCCGCGATGGAAGCACATCTTTCTTGTAATGGGCAACCATGAGTACTATGGATCTAGGATGGCCAAAGCAGAAGCAAACATGCAAGCAATGGCTGCTAAATACACTAATGTAACTTATCTGGAGAAGGGTTGCTTTGATATACCGGATACAGACTATAGGATTGCCGGCACTACTCTATGGACCAAGGTCCCATCTATATTCGTGGACGATATAAGCTGGGCAATATGCGACTATAGGTATATCAAGGTGAACGCTGATAATCGCGGTCGTAAGCTCCTCGTCTATGACACCAATCGCTACCATGACGAGTCGGTGACATGGATCCAGGCTGAGATGCAGCGTGCCACTGCAGATAAGAAGAGGCTAATACTGCTTACACACCACGCACCGATAACTGGCTGTCAGGCGCCCAAGTACAAGGGCGTGCTCAATTCAGCATTTCAGACAGACCTCACAGCTTGGATTGGCTCGCCATTGGTAGCATGGTTCTATGGACACACCCATTATTCACTGTCGCGTATATGTAACGGCGTTACGGTTCAGACCAATGCTGTTGGTTATGAGGATGAGTCAAACACAAAATACGACCCCAATATGGTATTCAACCTAAAGTAAATAAAATATCATTGATATTGCAAAAGGAAGAAAAATGACAGATAAAAAAATGAAGATTGTTTTTGCGGCGGGTGGTTTGGTTGCTGTAGCTGCTGTTAGCGGACTTATCATTTATCTTGTGACCAAGGACAAGAAGAGTGTCAAACCGATTCCCCCATCACCCATAGTGCCATCGTCCTCAATCGGATGGAGTCTGGGACCGATGAATACCATACTAGCTAGGCGGTCAGATGGTAAGCGCGCGAATGGTAAGCCATCTGTCGGCTGCTATTCGCCAAACCAGAAATATTGCTGGTATGATGGTGATGCGGCCAAAACGATGGCCACCCTAGATGACAAAGCCCCAATCCTTTGGTGTGGTGAACAGCACAGGGCGCTCTTTAATGATGATGGGTACAGTGCAGGACCGAACCATTGGTGTAATTCTATATAAGGGCAAATTTAAAGGAACCATCCTGTTTTTCCTCTGCCTCTGCCTTGTCTGCTTCTATTCTCTCTGAGATACTGGGGTCAATTCCGCAGGACTTGTACCTTGTTATAGGTCTTGGTCCATTCTTACCGTCGTTGATGTAGAGAGTTATAGAAAGGTCCACAGGTGACAACTCATCCCGCATCTCAGATGCCTCATCGCCATCAACGTCCCACATTAGAAAACGACCAATGGGCGCCTGCTTCCTATTGCCATCGTCATCTACGGGATCAAATATCTGACAGTTCTCAGGCACCGAGGATCCAAACGCGTCACGACAGGCTACAAAGTATACGGTCTCCCTGGCAGCCTTTTTGGAGGTGGAATAAGCAAGGGCAATTGCATCAGAGTTATCACCATCTATAGTTATTTTAACGGTAACGTACAGACTAGCCATCATTACGTTAGTAATTAACAATCAATTTATTTTACAGTGTTTTTTTACCACCAAACTTTGTTACGTTTTGATGAAGTGTCCTTCATATATAGCCGGTGCACAATCTTGGCGGTTAGTATGGCCGAACTGACAGAGGCCAGTGCAGCTATCACCTGTATCGTTAGCACAATGTTTTCCCTGCTTGGCATTTTTATAGATTTAATATTATTTCAGTACACCTATTTTTTTATCACCATATGTTCTCAAAAGTCATCGTAGACGTAGAGGCCATCGTTCTACCAAATACAAACATCGTGGAACAGGTGGCCTTTGTCCATCTAGACCCCCGAAATAATGAGCTCTTCAGCAACAAGTTTATCGTCATACAGCAGCTCGGTGTATCTGATATCTGCGCAAAATATAGCCTGTCTGTACCCGTGGTGGAGAAGGCCTGTAATAACTACTCTCGGATAACTGGCGATGGCATCATTCATCAGGAGGGACATAGGTGGTGTGATGTGCGAGCATACATGATAGAGCTATGTTGCGAGCCTTCTGTGTTCACCTATGCCAAGGGTGCAACACTGGAGAGAAAGCTATTTGGTCGTTACTTCCCAGTGTATGAGTTGGAAGAGTTTAACTGCCCCAAGTATCCTTACCCCATACACGACCCCCTTGAAGAGTGTAGGTTCTTTGCAAGAAATGTATTTATTCCATATTATGCCACCTCATAATCGTCCTTCCCATATTCATTTTCTGGCACAATATCCTCATCCTTGACTATGATCTCATCCTCCTCATCCTTTTTGTTTCCTTTCTTCTTTTCATCCTCTACATCTTCATCGATATCCACAGCAATGGGTATCTCCTCATCATCTGTCTTCTCTGCATCGCTAAATGCATCCTCATTATCTCCCCACTTTGTAAATATATCAGCCTCTGTAAATGTGTGAGCCTTGGTCGATCTCTTTTTCCTGGGCTTTTGATCTTCGGGGTCCGGGGCATCTGTAAGAAAATCTGTTTTACTATGTAAAGTGTCTGCATATGACAACGGCGATACTCCTCGGGGCTTTTTCAGGCGTTGCTTTGTCATCTTTTTTATCCGCTGCGCAAGTGTTTGTCCACTCGCGTCTATCCGAGCTTGAGTCTGAGCACGAAGCTTGTCGTGCTTCATCTCCTCTTTTAGACACTGTTCCACAAACTGAAGACTCTTTTGCACTTGCGGGTCGAATTCGACGACCCCATTCGCGGCAGATGAAGAATTCGCCCCGTCTTCGACGAACACCCCCACGTCATGTTGGCGCCTTAGGGCATCCCTCTCCCTCTTGTGACGCCCAGAGTTCAGCCTCTCCGCCTCCTCTGCAGTCTCCTTCTTCTTTGAGTTCTTCATTACTATTAAGCGGCTCTCCACCTCTAGCATAGAAGGCTCCCTTATTATATGTCCCCCAACTGTTTTCATAGGTATAAAGGTGGTGCTAGGTGTTAACGCCCGTCTAATCTCAATATAGTCATCGTCGTCCTGTGGTATCCCTATCTGTTCTAAAAATTCGTACATAATGTTTGTGGCCTGTTTGCTTGGCCTGGGCAACCCCCCTATTTTTGTGGGGACGTCTCTCAGCGCTAAAAGCGGTGGCCCAAAACTGAAGAATACACCCCTGTATAATTTATCCCCATTTGGCCAGGCTTCCACACCTGTCATGGACATGCCAGAGTTCTGCATTAGGTTATGCCAGTACTCTGTTGTGTGTAATTTTAGCACCTCTCGCTCAACGAATATACCATAGCGAACATAATAACTGGGATCTACATTAACGGGCTGTGGGTCCTTTGACATTGGTGTAACTGAATTGAATAATATTTAATGGACCGGTCGTACTCGGTTCGACTGTGGCAGCCATATTTGCTAACTTATTTGTCGGCGTGGTATGGCAGCCGCCGCAGAAACTGATTACTCGTTTATGGTCCCCGAGTACATCGAACCCCCACCCGATTGGGAACAGTATGCGCGTAAGCGTTTAGTATCCGATAACTCAGATGTTATTGCTCAGGATATATCACAAATACCGCCATCAATAATGTCTGTATCACGTCTCGTTGTGGCACCGCCCGTAGGCCGTATTCTGGATCAAAATGATATTGGATTTATGCCCGGGACATACTGTGTGGCTCTATGCAGGTCTAGAATCTGCAAGCTATTAAGTATGCAAGAGTCGTGGATTAGCCGACCTAGCAACCGCAAGTTTGAATCCCAAATGCAAATACAGACGCAACTGTTACAGACATTTCGCGCTATGTTGAGCAATTTTGATAAAGAGTATCAGCAGTATATCACACAGCCCGACTTTGTCAAGTTGAACTTGGTCGGGCGTACACGTAAATTAAAGGATCCGACACTATGTAAAACAAAGCGATTGCGCCTACAAGAGGACAGCGATGATGATAGTGATAGGCGAAAGCACAAGCACCATAGGCATAAATAATATAAAAAATATATTGAGTTGATTAAATATCACTTATGGCATCGCGTAGTGCACCCCCTCAGCATCAAGACTTTAGAACCAATGTTTATAACATGACCCCAGTCACTCCCTCTTCATTAGCAATGAATATGGATGATGAACAGATGCAATTTCCGGGAGCATGGGAGTCTGCAATGCGTAACCCTGATAGCCTTCTTATGAGGATGCTGCCCGCAATCATAGTGGGCGGCGTAGTTCTCACAGTTGGTCTCGGTATTGGGATCTACGTTTATAAGAACAAGGCCGCACGCCAATTTAGTTTTTATAGATCCTAAGCCTAAAAAATTATATAAGGTATGATTTAAAAGACAGAAAACTTTACTAAAATGGTATTTGGACATCACCGTGGTGGTCGCACTCATCGTAGCGGGTATCCTACTTGGGTTCCCTTTGCCTCTGCGTACGGCTATGGCGGCGCGCCCCGTACAACAATTATCACGTCCCCAACTCAACCAGCCACATCTGCCGGTACACTGCAGGTTGGCACCTTTGTAGCCGTGGGTGCTGTTGTTGCCGCGCTGGCCGTCGGTGGAGCCCTTGTTTATATGGCAAAGAAGTAAATTTATGAAAATAAACATTATTTCTACCAACTAACAACTGCGCCTATATAGAGGGGTTTTGCAGCTGTATCGATGGTATCGATGGTTATATGCAGGGTGAGTGTAGAGTGCCATGCTAATATCTGAGATGCGTTTGGTGATGCACGCTTGAGTGATATGTGCACGTCGCCAAACCTAGATGATATGGGCTTGATGGTCCACACATTATTATGGCCCTTCTCTTCCTTACCAAAGAGCTGCTTATCTCCTGGCCCCTTTAGCATTGACAATATGTTGTCCAACAGTAGCCTCGTCTTAAGTTCCCACGGCTTTGTCTGCAGGTTGAAGAAGTAGAACAGTAGTGGCGACGAACAGTTGGGACCGTCTGGCAATGCGTTTGCAAATATCGCACTCAGTACCCTAGAGGCACCGTCCTTGCTGACGAGCACCGCCTCGTCCGTGAGCATGAGATCAGGTGTCCACTGCATAGGGCACTTGCTCAGCCTAGACATTATGAAACCGCCCTCCTTCCTCGGTGGAGGATACCATGCGATACTGCGGCACTGCCACTGGCCCGTCGTGGGGAACCTATGCCAGTGTTCCCAATCAGATACAATTTCTGGGCTTGGCTGTGCGTTGGGCTCTGTCGTATCAGATGCCAACATAGCTATACCCATCGCTGCAGATATCTGTGTTATATCCTCCCTCGCCGCCATCCCAGGTAAGGTAGACCCCATACCAAATAGCCCATCTATACATACATCTTTCATCTCCTGAATCATGTTCGCTGGTATGCCAGCTGCTGAGGCAAAGCCTGGCTTTAGTATGTCCACATGCAGACATAGCCCTGTAAATGACCCACGCGCAAGTTCGTCTAACAGATCAAAGGCATCTGTACCCCACTGACTAGCCGTAATCCTGCACATCCCACGACATGACTCTGGTGCTGCCACACAGTTGTTCGTTTGACATCCGAATCCCTTAACAAGCATAAGTTGAAAATATAATTTTTCCAAACACTTATAATTTGGAGCTTTAAAATAATCTATTCATTATTTACAAACTCTTCGGGAATAGTTTATCGAATGTCATCCAGTGATAGCGAATCCCAATCCAGTTCGTGCTCCTCCTCTGATGAGGCGCCTCGTCCCGCAGCCAAGAAGCAGCGTGTGTCCATCAAGAAGACCAAGGCTGTGGCCAAGGGCTCCAACTATACTCGCACCAGTACCTTTAAGAAGGCTGACAAGAAGAAGAAGGGCAAGGATACAAAGAAGCCCCGTAAGGAGGCAAAGAAGGTAACTGGAGTAAAGGAAATCATCTGCACTCTTGGAGATCCCTCTGGTATCACTGTTGACCCGGAGGCTCGTCGTGAGGGCATTTGTTTCAAGTGCAGGAAGTGGTACAAGGCCCTGAATGATGAGTGCCCCAAGTTCTCCAAGATGATTGATAGCGATAAGGATAAATATCCTATTCAGCTCATCCGTGCTCCTAATGGTACTTATCACCTGGAGGGCTACTGCGTTCGTGACAGTGCCCACATTCAGATGCCTATTCAGTCCAAGTATGTCCACAGGCCTGGTGATGTGGTAGTTGCAAAGGTGGCTGAGCCTGTTAAGGCGGTAGAACCTGTAAAGGTGGTCGAGCCAGTGGTCGCTGAACCCGTTAAGGAAACTTCCGTCCCAGAAGTTAAGGCTTAATTCAATTAATTTGATTGCCATTTTCTTAAATCACCCTTGGGAAAAGGATGGAAGAGTCTCACGAATTCGAAAATCTTCTGGTAGAGATGGGTGAAATGCCAGGTTGGGCTTCGAATCCTCAGATGTTGTCTCGTGCGAGGGAGGCGTGGTATCAACTGGATGACGCGATTAATGGCGACAACTGGGAGGACACTCTGGAAATGGACCGGAACGAAGTTGCACTTTTCCAAGCACTCTTACAGGGGCCCGGAGACTTCTTCCAATTTGAATGGCTACTACCAGAGGCTGGCACTGTGGCCCTCGCAATAGAAGAGGGCAAAAGGTGTTTTAATCATTTTTACACAGCAGTGGGGTCAATGGGAAATATAGCAACATTATAACTGTGCATATCACCTGGGGCAAGGGCGGTCTGTGAGTAGGCAGAGAACGCTTTAGTTGTGTTGTCGATATTCATATCCGACGTTATTGTTACCACACCTGCAGCGTGAGTGATCTTGAAGACGCCCTGTGAGGCACCTGCGGCACCCCAGTTTGCCAAATCCACAATATTGGAGAACGCATCCCAAACGGTGGCAGCAGCCCCGAACAACAGCTTGGTGTCCGTGTATGTACCCAATATATATGATCCTGCGGTCGTGATACCGCTAAGTTGGAATGCAGGCATTTCAAGGCTCCAGAACCGGCCTGCTTTTTTCAGCGTTGCAGTGCAGGTGCCAACAGATACCGCGGGAGCCGCTGACCTGGCCCACGTAATTGGGATGTTATGTACCTCAGTCACATAGTCAGAGGCGATGCGGCCTCCATCAACGTAGCTCTTTGTTGCCTGTGCAGCAGGTGAGAATGCCATACTGTTATTAATTATTAGTCATACAACATTTTATTTCAGTTCGGCCATCACTTTTTTATCTTTTTTGCAAAGGGTGGGTGGAAATGGCAACGTTCTCTATTTTGGCAATGACGGATGAGAACTTTGGCATCGGGTTGAACGACTACCTGCCGTGGAATTCACCACCTTTGGGGAAACTACACATGAAGCTGTTGTTGGCCACTGATGATCCGTTTCTGGACAACGCTGTCATCATTGGTCGCAAGACTTGGGATGCCCAGTATGCAAGGTATAAGGCATTTGGCAAGAGATGTGTAGTGATCACGGGGAACGCTGCCGCGGCCAAGCATGCTGCGCTACTCGGCGTATCTGCTGTGCCATCGTATGATGCCGCCTTTACGTTCATCTCTGAGATGCAGAACATCGAGCGTGTCTTTATAGTTGGCGGAGCAAGCATATTTACAATGGCAATGCAGGACTGCCGCGTTCAGGAGCTAACTCTCATACGTATCCAGGCCGCATTCGAATGCAATGTGACTTTCCCCACCAACCCGCTGTTGGAATATTGGGTAACAAAGGAAAAAACTGATTATCATAATCTTGGTGATTCTTTACGGGTTTCCATAGAGAAATTTAAACGTGATTAATTTACTTTTTCTCTTCCTTTTCCTCCTTTGCTATTACCGGTGCGGGCTTCTTCTTATCGACAACCAGCTTGGGTGCAGTATACCTACGCATCCTGGCTTCCAGCCTATCGATCCTTGCTACGAGTTCCTTTGACTCGATCTCCAGTTCGCGAATGACTGCTTTCGTGTCCTCATCGGTAACCCATGGATGAATCTCTGAAGTCCTTTGTTTCTTCTCCTTCTTATCTGCTGTATCGTCAAATGTCACAGCCTTTCTCTTGATAGCAATCCTCCTTATTGGGCTGGGCGTCGGTAGTTCCTCCTTCTTCGGAGCGGTGTACTCGACAGGAGGCTCGACCTTGGGTGGCTCTGGCTTGTCTTCGGGTTTAGTCGGTTTCTCCTCTGGGATGGGTACTGCTTCCTTGCTTGGCGTTTCATTAACTGTTGATGCCATTCTGTCCTTAGCCTTAAAAATTATAATTTATATTTAGTTTTGAACTGAGTATGACGGAACAGAGAAGGAAATGCATCTGCATCGATATGGATGAAACATTTGTTGTATCCTATTCGTTCTATACCGGCCGTATAGTTCTTGTCAAAGACGCCGCAGAGATGATTGACAGATTCCGAACTCTGGCACATTCAAAAGGCTACTTGTTTGTTGTACTGTCCAAGTGCCCTTATGTGGTAACCGTATGCGAGGTCGCATGCCTTAAGCCTATGTTCGATGACATTGTATGTACAGCAGCCTACCGTTCAAAGGTTAGAGCACTTGATGCTGCTGGCTATGATACTGCTAACTCATGGCTGATCGATGATGCGATACAGAACGTACATGAGTTTGAAAAGTGCTGTGCGGGTGGCATAAGAGTCTTAGACTATGATCTACGTTCTGCTTATGAGGAACTAGTAAAAAGACTAAAATAAATCCTTTATTTTGAAACGATGTCTGAGGTGTATTACATACACATCTATTATCATCATGCCGACAAACCTGATGCTATCAAATTGAAAAATACCATCCTATTGTTATTGAATAACAATGACAATAAACTGCCTAGCAATGTGGAGATAATTATGCATCCCAAACGTGAGTATGAAACATCGAAAAACCTTCCGGGAAGGCATTATTTGTTCAAATTCAAGGATGAAGATATCCTCGAAAATAGAACTCCAAAAACAATGGCTTTCGCTCCAGGCTGTGGCGGTGTAGCATGGTTCATTGCATATGATTTACACCGTCCACTTTGTGGCTTTGGTGCCTATTAAATAAATCATTTATTTTGAAACCATGTCTGAGGTGCATTCCATACATATCTATTATCATCACATTGATGAACCAGATGCTATACAATTAAGAGACACTATCTTGGAAAGTGTTCAAAACAAAGAAGTGTTTGGAAGCGTGGAGGTAAATTTGCACCGCAGACAAGAGTATGAGGCTTCAAAATATCTTCCAGGAAAACACTACTTCTTTTTATTCCAAGACGAAGATATGCCCGAATATACGACCCGTGATACATTGTCTTTCAGACCAAGCTGCTTTGGAACGCTGGGCATAGCGGGCTTTATTATATCTGATTTGCATCATCAACTTCACGGAGTCCCTGCACCACAACTTGCCAAAAAATAAAACCATTATTGTTTGCAACCATGTCAGCCATGTTTAGTACGCATAACATACACATCTATTACCATCATGCCGATAAAGCCGCAGTTCTCAAGCTGAGAGATGATATCATGTTAGATGTTGATAAACTATCAGAGATGTATAGAGATGTAAATATAACTATATATCCAAAACGCGAGTACGCGCCGTGGAAAGCATTATATATTCGTGGTATGCATTATTTGTATAAATTCGAGCCAGAAGATATCCCAGAAGACATAACTGGTAATACGGTGGTAATCAGTCCATCATGTAATTGTGCAGCACTCATCATTTTAGACAATTTATTAACTAAAAATTGATGGAATTATATTTTTGGTGCAATATCCGCCCTCTTTGTAGTGAGTGTTGCCATCTTAAGCAAATGCCTACAGTCCCTCTGCACGCACTTGATCTCTCCGCTCGTATCCTCATAGCCCCTGCATTTCGTGCACTTGGCCTTGCACTTTGCTATCTTCTTGTCTAGCTCTTCTATCTCTGCTTGTTGGGATGGATCGATTACAAAAGTGCCATTTTTGCAGGCCGTGCATAATGGTATGCCTAGATTCTTGTGGCACCTCTGGCATGTGAAACCTGCAATGCCTTTATTGCCGCTCCGCGACTTCTTCCTGTCCACTGTCCGTAGTACATCATCTCCGAACAGTATCTTCTGAGCATTGCCAATGACTTCCTTCTCTAGCAGTTTATCGAACAACTTCTTCTGGGCCACATATTCGAGTTTAGCCTCCTTTGTAGATCCTGGCTCTGTAGCTATTCCATCCTTGATGCGTAGCTCTGCCTCTACAGGTTCTATTTTGGCCTTGATGGCTTTCGTAGCCATAGGCCAACCCATGAGCTTTGACACTGGTTTCATAAGCTGCTTTGTGCGGTAGTACTCCACATCAATGGGCAACCCATTCATGATGGCATATAGCGGATCGTCTGCGCGCTCGTATACCTTGGCCTTCTTGTTTGCGTTGCAAAGTATAACGAATGGTATACGGTCCTGCGGCCTGACCACATAGGATGGGTCGCGCTCATGCATCTTCTTTGCAACCTCCATATGGATCTGTGGGTTCTTGTACTCTGACTTGCTTATCGCCTTGCTCACTACAAGGTCAGCAATCTTAACCCTGCCCAGATAGAGATCGGATAGAGCATCCTTGACTATGCCCTTGATTGCAGTGATCCTGTTAGCAATCTCTGTGGGAGTATTGGCAGCAGTACAGAAAAGCTGATTGACGATCTTCTTCATGGTCTTTACGACAAACTCACAGTTGTCCCTCCTTGCAATCTCGATTCCCTTGCAGTCCAGCTTTGGTTCTGCCGTGCCCTCATACTTGTAGCCGATATAGTGCTTCTTCTTCATGACCAGATACGGGGCATAAACCTTCTCAGCCTCGATGTTGACAGGCGACTTGTAGCCCTGAGAGACGGGGCTCTGAAACACTACATTGATTGCCACACACATCTTCTCGAGCTGCTCTTTGGTCTCTGCCACATTGTGACAGTTTGGGAACTGTACCATAACAGAGTCTGTATCTCCTGCCAGCACTTTGCCATTAAATGGTGGCGCCTCTGCTATGCGCTTTGCTGTGGCTATCATAGTCTTGCCCCACGTGGTAACAGAAGTGCCGAGAAAGTCAAACTCTGATCCTAGCACGCCATATATAGAGTTGGAAGCCAACTTGATACTGAGCTGCCGCTGGTTGTACTGTGCACCTTTTGGCCAGTTCTTCTGTGCCTTGGCCTCGCCCATCAATTTCTTTGCCATAGAGCGCTTTGCGGCGAGTTCATCCTGTATCTGTGGCAGTACACCGCGCCGTATCTCCCGTGTGACAAAATGTGAATGGCTGGGCGACTCCTGGTTTGGTATAGTGTCTTGCAGCTTCTTCTCGTGTATTATCGTAGAGTAGCAGATGTTATGAAACCGCATCATAGAGGGATACAGCGAGTTATAGTCGGCCACACCGACATGGAGGTAGAAGCCTCTGCGCGGTTCCAATACGGTAGCTCCCTCGTATTTGACATCGTCCTTTGACTTTTGCACGTATCTCCTGCAGGGAATGTACGCTTCCAGATTGCCGCCCCACCCTGGTGTGCGAATCTTGCTGTAGATCAATGAATAGACCTTCTCTCTCATGCCGCAGTGTAGAAGCCTTGTTGGCACCAAATGTGTTGTGCGAGACATCTCAACAGTCTCCATAAGGATAGCAAAATCCACCTTCAATGCAAGTTGTAATGCAAGGACAGCATCCTTGAGGCAATACTTGGCCAGCCTTGACCTCGTAATGTCGGTACCCTGCCACATTGGAGTGATCATTCTATACCCAACATCCTCCTTGGTGTCGTTGAGGAACTTGGCCGCGAGAGCACCGAGCCTGTACGATCTCTCTTTTATAAGACTGTTCTCGGTAAACCATGGCAGAGTATCTATCTGCCAGACTCCTGGCGTGTCTGCATACTTGTACTTCTTGGAGGCTCCTGACTTCCTCTTCTTCTCTATTGTTCTGGGCTCTCTCCACTTGATTCCCTTTCTGCGCCCTAGAGTGCGCGGGCTAACGTAGAGATTGTTTGCCCTGCACACGATGTATGGTATATCAAAATCCATGATGTTATGCCCGAGGTAGGCATCAGGGTCGAACGCATCTATGAGGGCCTCCAGGTCTCTGAACAGGCCCTCCTCTGTCTGTGTACAGACGTGTGCCTCATCGTCATTCAGCCCCTCTACAGGATTGGCGCTGCCCCACTGTAGTATTATCCTCTGCTGCTTCTCCTTCTCTGGCGTCCAAGTCAAGGCTACGCAACCGATGAGGATGACAGGATCCGTTTCGGGCGTAGGGAACCCCTGATTGGAAGCACACTCTATATCGATGGACAGC
>Ga0265297_10007947_pt1 | contig 14418 bp, 13 predicted proteins | sample Munlanlwell13791_FD_192502 | JGI IMG/M metagenome (GOLD analysis project Ga0265297, IMG submission 192502) | Leachate microbial communities from a municipal landfill in Southern Ontario, Canada - Leachate well 137-91 | ecosystem: Engineered > Solid waste > Landfill > Unclassified | place... | reverse complement strand
ACCCCAGTTCCCCCGCCCAAACCGCAAGGCCAAATTATTGATATTACAGACCGCTTAGCCGCCGCTAAAGCCCAGGAAACAAGTCTGACGCAGGCGGCCGCCAGCGATATTACCAACCTTAATCAATACCGCCAGGAAAAAAACAAGAAAAGAAATTTTGACCGGCAGATTCAAAGCGCGAGGCGCCAGAAAGCGGAAGCGGCAAAAACGGCCGATTCTGACCCGGATCAGCGACAAAATTTGACGGCCAATAAGAACTCGGCCGCACCGGCCGCGCAAAAAACCGAGGCAGAAATCGCCGAGCAATTGAAAGCGGGCGCGCCCATGGAAGGCATTTCGGAAAGCGCCGGCTTGACTGGCGGCGTGGGCGGCAGTGTTCCGGGTCAAGTCCAAAGTTCACCGGACCAAACCGCTGGCGCCAAAAAGCAGCCGGACCAGGAAAAACCCGCGGGCCAGCCGCCGGTGGGCGGCCAAACCGCGCCCGGCAACCAGCCACAAAAAACCGGCGCGGAAGAAAAAAAATCCGCCCCAGGCGAATCTGCCTCTGGCGGAGAAACCCCTGCGAACGAAACTGCCAGCGGCGACGAAACTGCGGAAACCGGCGGTACACGCCCCAAAACGCGGCAACAGCAGCTGGAAGAAGCACTAAAAGAACAGCGCGCCGCTCTGGCGGAGAGCGAACAAAAAATAGCAGCGACGAAGGAAAAAAAAGAAAAACTTGATCAAGATAAAAAATTCCGCCGCAACCTGGCTGACCGGCGTTTGCGGGCATTGGAAAAGGAGCGGCTGAAACGGGAAAAGTCGGCCGCCAAAGCCCAAAAAGCCCTAACTAGCCATTTTAAAATCAAAGAATCTTTGCGCCAGGCCTGGCTTAATCTGATTGACACTTGGGGCGTGAGCTGGTTTTATATCGCTTTTCATTTTATTAACGCTTATTTAACTCCCTGGAGCAATCTTTTTTGCAAATTCGGCGAAGAATGGCTGCCCTCGACTCAACCCTATACCGGCTGGATACCGCGCTATGCCCATGAAGGCTATGAAAAAATGAAAGGCGGCAAACCGCTTGAGATATTGGAAATTGCCGGCTGCGTGCTCATCGGCCTGCTCCTAGCCGCCGCCCTGACCCTGATCATCGCCATTTTAGGAGTGGCCATCTATGTGTTAACGCATCCGCTGTCGGTTTTAAAAGATGTCGGCCTCTCAGTCTTAAAGAGCATCGGCGATTACATTGTCGGCGTTCTGGAATAAAATTCAGTTACTAAAACAAAATTAATAAAAAATTAACCATATGAAACTAAACTGGAAAAGAGTAATTTTATTCGGGGCTTTCGTGCTGACGGCCATTCTAATCGGCTATCTGCTTTATTTCTTCTTTTTAAAACCGGCCATCCCGGTTGTGACGCCCGGTGTTAACGTTAACGTTGGCCCCGGAGGCCTGCCGCCGGCAAACGTCAATGCCAATATCCCGGTCGCCGGCAACGTCAATGGCGGCCTGCCCGGAGGCGCTAACGCCAATTTGGCTCCCCCGCCCCCTCCTCCCAGCGGCGAAACCGCTTCCGCAGTCGCCACCGGCGGCTTGACCCAGACCACGGCTTTAACTTCCGTCCGCGCCTATCAGCCCACGCTGGCGGCGGATGGCAACAGCGTTATTTATTACGACAAAACTACGGGTTTGTTTTACCGCATCAATGCTGACGGGCGCGCCACGCCGATTAGCGATCAGGTTTTTTATGACGTAGAAAAAGTCACCTGGTCGCCGGACAAAAATCTGGCAATTTTGGAATATCCGGACAGCGCAAAAATCATCTACGATTTCTCCGCCGGCAAGCAAGTCAGTCTGCCTAAACACTGGAAAGATTTCAGTTTTTCCCCGCAAAACAACCAGCTGGTTTTCAAAAGCCTGGGCACCAGCGACAGCAGCCGCTGGCTGGCTGTGGCCAAAGCAGACGGCTCCGAAGCAACTAAAATCGAAAATCTTGGCGCCAACGACGCGACGGTTTACCCGGCCTGGTCGCCGAACAGCCAAATTGTGGCTCTGTATACCGAAGGCCAGGGCCTTGATCGGCAAAATTTAAATTTTGTCGGACTGAATAATGAAAATTTCAAATCCACGGTCATTGAAGGCCGGGGCTTTGCCGGCCAATGGTCCACGACCGGCAACCGCTTGCTTTACAGCGTCTATTCCAGCGCCTCCGATCTCAAACCCACGCTTTGGATCGTGGAAGCTCAGGGCGATAGTATCGGCCAAAACCGCAAAAACCTGAAACTTGAAACTTGGGCGGATAAATGCACTTTCAGCAACAACGACACAATCTACTGCGCCGTGCCGCAAAGTTTAAGCGAAGGCGCGGGACTCTTTCGGCGCGAGCTTGATACCGCGGCCTGTGATATTTATAAAATCGACTTAACGACCGGCTTTAAAACTAAAATTGCCATACCGGCAATCAGCCAAAATATCGAACAGTTAATCGTTTCCGGCGACAGCCGCTATCTGTATTATTCCAGTCTAACCGACGGGAAACTATACAAAATCAATCTGAAGTAGATTATGCCCAAAACACCCGCCACCATATACGTCTGTTCCCATTGCGACGCCCAATCGCCCAAATGGCAGGGTAAATGCCCCGAATGCGGCCAATGGGGCACGCTTAATAAATCTCAAAACTCAAATCTCAAATCTCAAAATTTGCTTCAAAAAAACTTTCCGGATGTTTTACCGGGAAAAGTTGTTTCTTTTGCCGAGATTAAAACTTCCGATTTTCAAAGGATAAAAACCGGCCTGGGAGAGTTTGACCGAGTTTTGGGCGGCGGCTTGGTCATCGGCTCGCTCATCCTGCTGGGCGGCGAACCAGGCATCGGCAAATCAACTTTAGTATTGCAAATCTGCCAACAAATCAGCGGCGATATCCTTTACGTCTCCGGCGAAGAATCCGCCGAACAGATCAAAACCCGGATTGACCGGCTGGGGCTCAAGGCCGACCAGCTCAGTTTTTTAGGCGAAACCAATATTGAAACCATCTGCGCGACCATTATTGAAAAAAAACCCAAGCTGGCAATTATTGATTCCATTCAGACGGTTTTTTCCTTAGAAGCGCCATCCGCGGCCGGCAGTGTCAACCAAGTCAGGATTTGCACCACCAAGCTTTTGGACGCGGCCAAAAAAAATAATATCACCATTTTAATCATCGGCCACGTGACGAAATTCGGCGAAGTGGCCGGGCCAAAAACCCTGGAACATCTGGTAGACGTGGTTTTGTATCTTGAAGGCGATCAATATAACGCCTTAAGAATTATGCGCGGCGCTAAAAACCGCTTCGGCAACACTTCGGAAATCGGCATATTTGAAATGCGCGGCACGGGCCTGGCCGAAGTCAAAGATCCAGCCGCGATTTTTTTAACCGCCCAAAAACCGGCCAGCGGTTCGGTCATTACCGCCGCCTTGGAAGGTTCGCGGGTTTTTATGCTGGAAGTGCAGGCTTTGGCCAACCCGACCAGCTTCGGCTATCCCCAGAGAAAAGTCAACGGGCTGGATATCAACCGCTTGCAGCTTTTGATTGCCACCCTTTCCCGGCGCTTAAACCTCAAACTTAACTCCCAGGATATTTACCTTAACTTAGTCGGCGGCCTGAAGGTAACCGAACCCGCGGTTGACTTGGCCGTCTGCCTGGCAATTGTTTCCGCGGTTAAAAACCAGGCTGTGGCCGCGGACTTGATCGCCTTGGGCGAAGTCGGACTCGGCGGCGAAATCCGGCCAATCGGCCAGTTGCCAAAACGTTTGGCGGAAGCGGAAAAGCTGGGCTTTAAAACCGCCGTCATCCCCCGCGTAAAAGAAAAGGTGTCTGCCAAAATAAAAATTATTGAAGTGAATAATTTACACGAAGCAGTAAAAATCATCAATTAAGCCCTAAATCCAAAATTACAAATCCCAAACAAATCACAAATTTTAAATCCAAAATATTACTATTCTAGATTATAATTCTGGAACTTGTGCCTTGAAATTTGTTTGAGATTTGTAATTATGATCTTGCCTCAAAAATTCTTAAATCAAGATACCCTGCTTATCGCCCGGCAATTGCTGGGCAAATTTTTGGTTAGAAAAATCGGCCGCCAAATCATCGTTGGCCAGATTATTGAAACCGAAGCCTACTGCGGCCGGCATGATTTGGCCTCGCACGCCAGCCGCGGCCGGACGCCTAGAACCGAGCTGATGTTTGGCCAGCCGGGGCATTGGTATGTTTACCTCATTTACGGCATGTATTTTTGTCTTAATATCGTTACGGAAAAAAAAGATTATCCGGCCGCGGTTTTAATCCGGGCAGTAAAACCCGTTAGCGGCATAAAATCTGAAGTCAAAACCGACGGTCCGGGCAAACTTTGCCGGGCCATGCGAATAGATAAGGCGCTGAATGGCACTTTGGCCTTTGGCCCAAACGCCAGACTTTGGATTGAAGACCGAGGCGTGAAAATCAGACCAAACCAAATAAAAAAATCCCCGCGCGTAGGGGTGGATTACGCCGGGAAATACAAGGATAAGCTTTGGCGGTTTACATTAGTGTCTCCAATCGCGAACAAATTAAAAATTGCAAACTTAAAATAACAAACGCGCCCTATTGGGATTTTTCATCATTATTCCAAATGGATTTTCTCCATCACTTCCCCCACTTTCTTTTTCAGAAGCGGGTATTTTTTTAAATCGCCGCTTTCTGCCAATAATTTCTGCGCGGTTATTTTAGCCTCTGCAATCAGGTCGTAATCCGTCAGTTGGGCCAGCTGGAATTCCGGATACCCGGACTGCTTAGTACCGTAGATTTCTCCCGGCCCGCGGAATTTTAGATCAAATTCAGCCAATTCAAAGCCGTCTTTGGCTGCCACGAAAGCTTGCAGGCGCTCGGCGGTCTTTGGGCTGTAATTATCGGTAAAAAGGAAACAATACGACTGATGCGCCGACCGGCCGACCCGGCCGCGGAACTGATGCAGCTGGCTCAGCCCGAAGCGATCGGCTCCTTCAATTATCATCACCGTCGCGTTGGGAACATCAACTCCGACCTCAACCACCGAGGTTGCCACCAGGAGATCGTATTTTTTGGCTAAAAAATCGGCCATGACTTTTTCTTTTTCTGCCGCTTTCAGCTTGCCATGCAGCAAACCGACTTTGAGCTCGGGGAATATTTCTTTGTCCAATTTGGCATGTTCGCTACTGACCGCTTTTACCCCGAGTTTATCCGACAAATCTATCAGCGGACAGATCACAAACGCCTGATGGCCAAGCCGGATTTCTGCGCGGATGAAATCATAGGCCTGTGGCCGGTTTTTGGCACTGACGATTCTGGTGATAATCTTTTTCCTGTCTTTGGGCATTTCCCTGATAAGCGACAAATCAAGATCACCATACAGAGTCAGAGCCAGCGACCGCGGAATCGGCGTCGCCGTCATCGACAGCAAATGGGGCATAAATTTTCCCTCCTTGATTTTCTGCCTCAGCCTTTGGCGCTGAGCCACGCCAAAACGATGCTGTTCATCGATGATGGCCAGAGCCAGATCGGCAAACTGGATCTCTTCCTGAATCAGGGAATGGGTGCCGATAATAATTTCAATTTTGCCGGCGGCCAGGAATTTTTTAATTTTTTCTTTGCTTTCTTTCTTGCCTCCCAGCTGCTGCTGGCTGCGGGTCAGCAGCGCAATTTTTAGTCCACTGTTCTTAAACAAAGCCAAAAAATTATTGTAATGCTGCCAAGCCAGAATTTCCGTCGGCACCATCAAAACACACTGTTTGCCGGCGACGGCCGCGTTTAGCATAGCTATGGCCGCCACGACCGTTTTGCCCGATCCGACGTCGCCTTCCAGCAGCCGGTTCATGGGATGGCTTTTTTCCAAATCGGAAACAATCTGCCAAGCGGCCTTACGCTGATCATCAGTCAATTTAAACGGCAGTTGCCCGACAAAAGCTTTAATTCTCTGTTCGTCAAAATTTATCGGCCAAGACGCGCTCGATTCGATTTCAGCCTTATGAGCCAATACCTGCAGCTGAAAAAAAAGAAGTTCGTCAAATTTCAGGCGCCTGATCGCCCGGTCTATCAATTCCTGACTGTCAGGAAAATGGATTTGCCTTAACGCCAACCGTAAATCCAGCAAATGGCGTTCTTTAATTATCGCCGGCGGCAAATAATCAGTTATTTGCTTGATTGCCGGCAGCGACATTTTTATCAAAAACCTCAACTGCTTCTGCGTCAAATTTCCCGTCAACGAATAAACCGGCACCAAACGGGCGGTATGAATTGTTTCACCTGGGCCGGCCTTTTCATAAATAGGATTGACAAATTGCAGGGCATATTTGTCAAAATCTACTTTTCCGGAAAGATAAACTTCGTCGCCGGGCTGCAGCGTTTTGGCGAGATAAGGCTGATTAAACCAAACAACCTTGATTGAACCTGAATCATCGGCCACCAGCGCTTCCGTCAGATTCTTGCGCTTGGCGAAACTGCGACGGTTATTGATGAGCTGAATTTTGCCCCTGACGCTGACGCCGTCGCCCGGCTTTACTTCCGCAATGGAAAAAATCTGGCTGAAATCCTGCCAGCGGTAAGGAAAATAAAAAATGAGATCCTCTACGGTCTCAAGGCCGAGTTTTTTTAACCGGCTGGCGGTGGTTTTACCGACCCGGGTTAAAGCGGCTGCGGGCGTAAATAAATTAATCTCCATAAAAAATTTCAGAAAAAACTGTTAGCCTGCAATCATTTTAAAGCATCGGCTATCCCCTGTCCAGCCGTTTCACTTTGAGATGGTGACAAAACTATTTTAGCTGCAATTTGCCAATTTTTGCCGAGACGGCGTCAGAACGGCGCGAAATGATTTTCACCGTAAATCTATTACGCCTCAAATCATTTCGCTTGTCTTCCTTGCCTCGCCAAAAATTGTCAAAATTTCGCCATAAAATACTTTTGTCACCATCTCTTTGACTATTTTTGGAAATTGGGCTACCATAAAGGCATGAAAAAAATATCGGACTATTTCCGTGTTCAGCCCAGTTCGGCCGAACTGGCCGGCGCTTCCGACCAGCAGCTAATCGCACAAATGCTGAAAAACGACCAAGCGGCGACCGCCGCCTTGGTTAAGCGTTACTTAAATCTGGTTTATCATATCTGCCGCCATTACGTCCCCGACCGCGACGAAGCGGAAGATGTCGTGCAGGATACTTTTGTTAAAGTCTGGAAAAATCTTAAAAAATACCAGCCGGAAAAATCTTTTAAGGCTTGGCTGGCAGAAATTGCCAAAAACACCGCCTTAGACTGGCTGAAAAAGAAAAAGCCCGCTCCCTTCTCGGCTTTGGACAATCAAACGGAAAAAATGAATTTTATCGATCTGATACCAGATCACGCGCTTTCCGCCTCAGAGCTGATCGATAATAATTTAGTGACAGCCAAAATCAAATCCGCCATCGCCAGTTTGCCCAATTTATACCAAGACATCATCGTTTTACGTCATGACAATAATCTTTCGTTCCGGGAAATTGCCGTGGCCGGCGGCGAATCAGTCAACACGGTAAAAAGCCGCCACCGCCGCGCGGTCAGCCGGTTAAGGAAACTGCTGGCCGACTACTAGGCTTAAGCAGCAGCACTTGCTCCTGATGCACCCAAATGCATCTTTTTTTCGTATTGATAATATAAGCCACGAATAAAGCCCACATGCCAAAAAATTTTGCTAAATTGTCACAAAATATTCCACGTAGCGAGCTATCAGCGGAATTATTCGGCAAGGTTTTAAGCGCTATTGAGCGGGAACGGCGGCTGCGATCAGCCAAAAGAAGACTAGCTTTTTTCAGTCTTTTGCTTATTTGCTCGGCAGCGGCCAGCCTGCCGCTTTGGTCTTCTTTGCGCCAAGCATTATCTCAAGCAAACTTTTGGCAATATCTAACGCTGCTTTTTTTCGATTTCCACGCGACCATCAGCTATGGGCGCGAATTCAGCCTGGTATTGTTAGAAATTCTGCCTGTATTTCGCGTCACGGCCGCGCTCGGCAGCTTGCTGCTAATCTTGATATCCTTGCGGGCAGTAGTCTTAAACCGGGACTTAATTGCCGCTTTAAAAAATAATTACTCGTTTAAACCCGGATTATGAATATAATCACATTTTTGCAGTCAAAAAAATTCAGAACTTTTCTACTGGCCATCGCGGCCCTCATCGCGCTTTTGCTGATTTTTCAGCTTGGTGTCTACATCGGACTGCGCAAGGCGGATTTTTCCTACCGCTGGGGCGAGAACTATCACCGTAATTTCGGCGGCCCCAAAAGCGGTTTTCTGCCGGAAATTGAAGGCCGGGATTTTGTCGCCGGCCACGGCACAGCCGGCCTGGTGATAAAAATTGACGGCAATACGTTAGTCGTCAAAGGCCCGGCCGAAGCGGAAAAAACCGTAATCGTGACGCCCCAAACCAAAATTCAGCGCGGGCATTCGTCTCTAACCATCAATAATATTGTCACTGACGACCTGATTGTCGTCATCGGCTCGCCCCAAGACAACGGCACGATTGAAGCGAAACTGATCCGGATTTTTGACCAGACATCCCCTCCGCCTATGCCCCGGCCGATGCGGCAGCCGATGATGCAGCCTTATTTTTAATTAAACGGCTATGAATTTTATAAAAAAAATCATTAAACACAAAATAATCTTGGCGGCCGTCGTGCTTTTAGCCGCCGCCGGAATTTATTTTATATTGCAAAATAATACCGGAACCAAAACCGCGGTCCGCTACATCACCTCTACCGTTAAAAAAGAAACGATCGTCGTTTCCGTTTCCGGCAGCGGCCAGGTTTCATCTTTGAACCAAATTGATCTTAAGCCAAAAGCTTCAGGGGACGTTATCAGCGTCAACGCCATCAAGGGTCAAAATGTCAATGCCGGAACCCTGATCGCGTCACTCAACGCCAAGGAGGCCTTAAAATCCCTGCGCGACGCCCAGGCAAATCTGGAAAGCGCCAAAATTTCTTTGGAAAAACTGCAGCAGCCTGCCGACACCCTTACCCTCCTGCAAAGCGAAAACGCCCTGATTGCGGCGCAAAAAAGCAAAGCTTTCGCCGAGGACGATTTGAAAAAATCTTATGACGACGCTTTTACCGCCATTTCAAATGCCTTTTTAGACTTGCCGGCGATTATGTCCGGCCTGGAAAGCGTATTGGTCGGCAGCGGCGTTCAGGATAACGCGTCATATTACTATGACTTGGTAAAAAGCTTTGATGACAGCGCCTTAACCTTCAAAAGCAGCGCCGTTGAAACGTACAACACGGCCCGCTTGGCTTATGATAAAAATTTTTTAGATTATAAAGCCACCAGCCGCTACGCGGAAACGGACGCCATTGAAAGCCTGCTTCATGAGTCTTATGAAACCACTAAAACCATTGCCGAGGCTTTAAAAAATACCGACAATTTTTTGTCTTTCACATATGACCGGCTTTCAACCAACCGCCAATTTATTCCCGCCCAATTATCCGCTCAACGGAGCAGCATTTCCGGCTATATCGATCAGACCAACAGCCATTTGCAAAGTTTGCTTAATAACGTCAATACAATTACCAACACCAAAGAAGAAATTGAAAGCAGCGAGCGCAGCATTGAAGAAAAAATTGAATCATTGAAACAGCTCAAGGCCGGCACGGACGCGCTTGATCTTAAATCCGGGCAGCTATCAGTTGCCCAAAAACAAAATGCCTTGCTGGACGCGCAGCAGACGCTGGCGAATTATTCCATTCGCGCTCCGTTTGACGGGATAATCGCGGAACTGGACGTAAAAAAATATGATACTGTTTCCGCCGGCACCGCGATCGGCACTTTGATTACCGCGCAAAAAATCGCAGAAATTTCTCTTAACGAAGTTGACGCGCCCAAAGTCAAAGCCGGCCAGGACACCATCTTAACTTTCGACGCGGTTACAGATTTATCAATTACCGGAAAAGTGGTAGATGTAGACAGTTTAGGCACGGTGTCTTCCGGCGTGGTAAGCTATGGCGTAAAAATTGCTTTTGATGTCCAGGACCAAAGGATAAAATCAGGCATGAGTTTAAGCGTTAATATCATCATTGAATCCAAGCCGGATGTGCTAGTAGTGCCAATTAGCGCGGTGAAAATTGCCGGCGATGAAAGTTATGTGCAAATATTAGTTAACGGCATCCCAGAAAAGAAAACCGTTACTACCGGCATCAGCAGTGAGACTTTGGTTGAAATCATTGACGGTTTAGCCCCGGGCGATGAAGTCGTGACGCAGACTCTTACCGGCGCCTCTGCTGGCGCCAGTACTGGCTCTAATACCAATACATCAGGCAACAATAATGCCATGAGGGGCATAATGCAGCTCCAAGGCGGCGGCGCGCCGCCGCGCTAAAGATATGATTAAGTGCAAAAATATCGTGAAAATATACGATACGGGCGCGATCCAGGTGGAAGTTTTGAAGCAAGTCTCGCTTGAGATAAAAAAAGGAGAATTTGTGGCGATCATCGGCCCGTCCGGATCAGGCAAATCAACGCTGATGCATATTTTAGGCGCGCTAGACCGGCCATCTGCAGGCGACTATTTTTTAAACGGCCAAAATATGCTGACCCTTTCCGACGACGAATTGGCGGAAATCCGCTGCCAAAAAATCGGATTTGTCTTTCAATCATTCAATCTTTTAGCCCGCAGCACAGTCTTACGAAACGTTATGCTGCCGCTGATTTATAACCGCGATATTTCCAAAGAGGACAGGCAAAACAAAGCTGAGGCAGCTTTAGCCGCTTCCGGCCTTGAAAAAGAACGCTGGAACCATCTTTCCAATCAGCTTTCCGGCGGTCAGATGCAGCGCGTGGCCATCGCCCGGGCGCTGGTCAACGAACCGGATTTAATCTTGGCCGATGAACCGACCGGCAACTTGGATTCTAAAACCGGCGATGTGGTTTTGGAAACTTTTCAAAAATTAAACCGCGAGAAGGGTCACACAATAGTTCTCATTACACACGAGAAATACGTTGCCCAGCACGCCGACCGGGTAATTGAAATTAAAGACGGCATGATTTTTGCCGATAGGCAAAGCGAAGGCATCCTAAAAAACCAGTAACTTTAATCAACATGACTTTTTCCGATTTAATTACTGAAACTTATCTGGCTCTTTATGCCAATAAATCCAGATCGGCTTTAACAATTTTAGGGATTGTAATCGGTATTGGTTCGGTCATTGCCATGATTTCCGTCGGCCAGGGAGCGACCGCCAATATTCAGTCCAATATCCAGTCTCTGGGCACAAATCTGCTGGTCGTCTCTCCCGGCTCGCAAAAATCCGCCGGTTCTATTGTCCGCGGCGGCTTCGGCTCGGCCACGACTCTGAAATTGTCCGACGCGGAAGCGATCAGCGGGCAGATTACGGCAGCAGAAATTGTGGCGGCCACGGTTTCTGCGAGAAACCAAGTCACTACCACCAAAGGCACTAATACCAACACCAGCATCTACGGCGTGACGGAAAACTATCAGGCGATAAAAAATATCGTGCTGGCAAGCGGCATTTTCATCAATAATCAGCATGTCTCGCGCATTTCCAAAGTGGCTGTCATCGGACCAACCGCCCGCAACGATTTATTCGGCGAAGAGGCAGACCCGGTCGGCCAAAAAATCAGGATCGCAAATTTGGAATTTACCATTATCGGCTTAACCCAAAGCAAGGGCGGCAATGGCATGGGCAGTTCAGATGATCTGATTTATATCCCCATTTCCACCGCTCAGCAATATCTGACTGGCAGTGACTCAGTCAGCAACATTAATATCCAGGTGACCAAAGAAGAATTAATGGACTCTACCCAAGAAGAAATAACCGGCTTACTGCTGCTGCGGCATAATATTGCCGACGCGGCAGCGGCGGATTTTTCCATCATCAATCAGGCGGATATTCTTGACGCTATGTCCTCAGTCTCAGGCACTTTAACCCTGCTTTTAGGCTCAATCGCCGGCATTTCTCTGCTTGTGGGCGGCATCGGCATTATGAACATGATGCTCACGTCCGTCACGGAGCGGACGCGGGAAATCGGCTTACGTAAATCGCTCGGAGCCAAAAATCGCGATATTAATATCCAATTTTTGGCCGAATCTGTAGCTTTGACTTTTATTGGAGGAATAATCGGCCTTATTTTGGGCTGGCTGGCCTCGTTTTTGATATCTCAATTCGGCGGCATGACCACTGTAGTCTCTTTGGTGTCAGTATTTTTAGCTTTCGGCGTATCCGGGGGCGTCGGCATAATTTTTGGCTATTACCCCGCCCGGCGCGCCGCCGCTCTTAACCCGATTGAAGCTTTGCGTTATGAATGATTTTAATAATTATTAGTCATATGACCAACATGAAAAAAAACATCGGCCTGATGATTGGGGCGATCGTCTTAATCAGCGGCATTACTTTCTTTGCCGGTTTTCTTTACGGGCAAAAGAAAAAAACAGCAACGATACGATTTAATCCCCCGTCGGCCCAAGGTAGAAACTTCCAGGGAAACAACGGCAATACGCGGCAAAATGGCGCCGGCTTTATTAATGGCGAAATATTAAATTCGGGCGATAACAGTTTAACGATTAAATTAATTGACGGCGGCTCAAAAATTATTCTTCTGTCCGCTTCTACGACTGTCAACAAAATGGCGGCGGGCACGCTGGCTGATCTGGCAATCGGCACCGACGTTTCCGTAATCGGCAAAACGAACAGCGACGGCAGCGTTTCCGCTACCGCCATTCAAATCCGGCCCGAGCCGCCCCTCGGCGCAACTCAAAAAAATTAGTTTTCAGATAAAAAGAACGGCCGCCAAGCCGTTCTTTTAGTATTTGAATTTTGAATAAAATTTGGCGTCCCAGGTAGGAGTTGAACCTACGACCTCAAGCTCCGCAAGCTTGCGCTCTATCCAGCTGAGCTACTGGGACTTAGATTTACAGTTTTAGTAAACGGGAAAGATGATCGGAAACCGGTTCGTCTTCTCGTTCCAAATCCTCGGACAGATATTGATTTAAGACTTCCCGAATCGCCACCGGATCCTGATCCTCAAGATGGACGGGAATCCGCGGATTGAAAAAACTCTTCGGTTCAAAGTATAAAGTCTTGACCGCCGGCGGATCGTAAATAATGTAAAAATTTCTGATTTCCTGGTAGGGATAAAGCCGCTGATTCAGCATAATGCCGTCTTCCGTGATTTTAAACTCCAAAGTATTGTCGCTGCGATGGTGCAACGAAATCACCAGCGCAAATAAAATGATTAAAAAAGCAAACAGATAATTCGGGCCGGAAAAGGAAAGATAAGGCTTCATTAAGGAAATTCGCGGATCCAAAATGGCGTAAAGAAGAAAAATCGCCGTCACAACCGCGGCCCGCATATACCATCTTCGATCGCGCTGGTATTGCGGAAATTCGGAAAAAGTCCAGGCAAAATGCACCTGGCCGAAATCAGAATCGTTAGGTAAAGGGTTGTTCATATGTTTTCAACTCGGAGAGGGCGGGATTCGAACCCGCGATCCCTTTTGAGGGGATAACTCGTTAGCAGTGAGTCCCGTTCGGCCACTCCGGCACCTCTCCACGTCCGTAAATATTGCTTTTTAATTATCTAAATATATCACAAAATAATATTTTTGTAAAGAATCAGCCGTTGGCAATGACCAGGCCCCAGACCTCTTGTGCCCCAGCCTGCCGCAAAACCCGAGCACATTCCCCAAGCGTCGCTCCGGACGTAAAAACGTCGTCAACTAAAAGAATTTTTTTTCGCCCCAACGCCGAATCCGGCCTGACAGCGAATACTCCCATGATATTTTTTGCCCGGTCAGAGGCGTTTAATCCGACTTGCGGCCGGCAGTGGCGGGCGCGGTAAAGCCAGTTGCTAGCCAGCGGCCAAGTAAACCGGCGGCTGACTTTTTGCGCCAAAATTTCCGCCTGATTGAAGCCGCGCCAGATCCGCCTTGGCGCAGATAGAGGCACGGGCATGACATAATCAAAATCGGGAATTTCGCCCCGATCAATTTTAGGCTTTAAATATCGGCATAAAATTTCAGCCAAACTTTCGCCGATATCCACGATAAAATCGTATTTGAAGCTCTTAATCGCCGCGGCTAAAACCGGATTTTCGTAATCAGCGGCAATCCAAACGCCCGATAGATGACTCTGGCCGGCGGCAGTCGCCGGCGGCCGATCATTATATAAAATGATTGTTTCCTGGCAGCCGCGGCACAGCCAAGTGCCATTTTGACCGCAGCCCAGGCAAGCAACGGGAAAAATTAAATCCAGGAAAAATTGTAATATTTTTTTCATAGCCCAAAAATATCCTTTGGCGCTATGTTGAAATATTTTTTAAAACGGCTTCACGGTTTACGGCCTGGCCGCCCAGACCGCCTGATCTATCTTCCACGCGTTTGCGTTCCGGCTCAGTTTTAAATTCAAACT
>Ga0265297_10007946_pt1 | contig 14421 bp, 17 predicted proteins | sample Munlanlwell13791_FD_192502 | JGI IMG/M metagenome (GOLD analysis project Ga0265297, IMG submission 192502) | Leachate microbial communities from a municipal landfill in Southern Ontario, Canada - Leachate well 137-91 | ecosystem: Engineered > Solid waste > Landfill > Unclassified | place... | reverse complement strand
GAAGTAACTTCGCAAGGTATCATACAGCATCGCCACCGCTTTATTGATTTTGTAGGCGCGGTATTCACCAATTTGACGCCCGAGCACATTGAAAGCCATGGTAATTTTGATAATTACCGCAATGCAAAATTGCAATTATTTAAAGCGTCCAAAGGTTTTCATATTGTTAATTGCGAAGATGATAACGCGGATCATTTTTTTGGATTTGAGGCAAAAAACAAGTTTGGTTATGGCTTTTGCGGCAGCGCCGGAATTCGGAACAACCGCGCCAAATGTGAGGTGGTTTGTGCTCAAGACGTGAAAACGGATTCGGAAGGAGCACAATTTAAAACTAATGATCAGAAATTCCAAGTTTATTTGGCGGGAGAATTCAATATTTATAATGCGCTGGCCGCGATTTGCGTGGCGGTGTCCCAGGGGGTGGCGATGGATGTTTGCCAAAGAGGGATTTCCAAGATAAAAACAGTTTCCGGTCGGATGGAAAAAGCCAGCGATAAGCCGAAAGTGTTTGTTGATTTTGCGTTTACGCCCAACGCCTTGGAGAAAGTCTATTCTTCACTGGAGCGTGATCATAAGGGCAAAGGCGGCAAGCTTGTCTGTTTGCTGGGTGCGGCGGGCGGAGGCCGCGACAAATGGAAGCGGCCGATTTTGGGTCAGATCGCGGCCAAGCACTGTGGCCAGATTATTATTACGAATGAAGACCCTTACAATGAGGATCCGCAAAAAATCATTGATATGGTCAAAGAGGGCGTGACTAATGCGGGATTTAGTGGCGGACTTTATGAAATTATGGATCGCCGCGAAGCGATCAGGAAAGCGCTTGATCTGACCAAAACCGATGATGTTGCGATTCTTACCGGCAAAGGAAGCATGCCGTGGACTTTTTTGGAAAACGGCAAAAAAATCCCATGGGATGAAAAAGGAATCGTGTCCGAGGAACTATTAAAATTAAAAAACAACAATTAATTACTGTTTGCTTGCGAAAGGACGTCATTTCAGACGTCTTTTTTGTTATTTTGTCAAATTAAAAATGTCAAGGTTTTAGCCGGATTTAATCTTGATTTACCCTTGACAAAATTTCCAGATTAGAATACAATAGATGGGTCACGGATAATTTGCGGGTTTTGCGCCGGAGTTTGTTTCACGGTTTTTCTGCGGGCGCAAAGACCTCTTAACTGCGGTATAGAAAGGCATCTATGGCGCTTGACTTACATTATGAGTACTTGCTTTAAGTGTCCGGCGTGGAGTAAGGATTTGCTCATTATCATCTTGTTCGGCAGTTTGGCGCTGGCCTTGCGGTTTAGCGGAGTCCGGGCGCAAGAGCCGGTTGATTTAAGCCAAAACGAGGCTAATGCCGCTGCTCAGGGGATAACTTTTTGCGGATTGATGATTTCGCGGGCAATTCCGATGGAGCTTAAAAGCGATGTGAACACCTGCTCCAAAGACAATGCCGATTTGAGCTTTTCCAAATCAACAATCCGCAAGATCAGGGTGGTATTAACCGCTTATTCCAGCACTGTGGCCCAGACTGATGATACGCCGTTTATCACCGCCAACGGCACTTACGTTCACGATGGTGTGGTGGCCAACAACGGCCTTCCTTTCGGAACCGAGATCCGGATTCCCGAACTGTACGGCGAAAAAGTGTTTTCGGTGGAAGACCGGATGCACTGGCGCATCGGGGATTACCAGTTTGATATCTGGTTTCCGACCTACGAACAAGCCAAGAATTTCGGAGTAAGGTACGCTTACGTCGAAGTCCTGGAAAAATAAATTTAACAATTAGATTCAAAAAAACCGTTCCACAGATTGGAGCGGTTTTTTGATATGAGTAATTGCTTTTTGGTGAAGCTGTACAACGAAGCTCGAAACTATTTTACCAAAAATGTCTAGCCAAAACTAGGCTAATCTGCCCCCGACTAAGCTCACTTCGCCCTTCCAAACTGCTGTTTTCCAGGGCTACGCTCGCAAAGGGGCAGCCGGCTTGGGAATCGGACGTGGCACAACGCATTTTAGCCGAAAAGATGGGGGGTAAAGGTGTGCGTTGTGCAGTTAAAAACTTGTCATTTAGTTGACATTGAGTTGGCATTCTATAAATGACAAGTTTTTAAGCCCGATTCCCAAGCGGTAAGGCCAAGGCTTGAGCCTTATTCCACGGCGTTGTTTTGGCGGTAATACACGGTTTGTGGAAAATAACACCTTGTAGTGGTAAGTCATAATCTGTGCCCTTGGGCAGGTCTGCCGGCTGCCAATCCGAACGGCCGGTTTCTGCCAAAAACAAGGGGGGAAAGTCTGCATTCAGTCTGCATTCAGTCTGCATTCTAGAATGCAGACTTTTTGAAAGCTGAAAATAGGCAAAAATCAAGACTAAAATAAGCCAAAAATTTGTCGATAGCTACCAAATTGTTGGCGCAATTAATTTAATATCCTCCGCTCTTGTGATAATTGGTATGTCGTCGAATATTTTGCTAGTAATAACCACAAGCCTATCATGATCATCGTGTAGCGATAACAGACCGTCCAAATTATCATTAAATGATATTGCTGTTTCGATTGTTAAGTTATGGATTAAAAAATTTTTATTATCTTGAAGTAAATTTAAAAAAAAGCCTGCGTCATAATCAAATCCTTTTCTTGGATTGCGAAGTGCGCTAACTGCTTCAACTAAAACAATAGCCGGCACAATAATTTGAGTTTCGCCGGCTTCACATTTATCTATAATTGTTTTGGCGCGAGTTCCTATTCGTGGGTCTGCGGTAACGTGCCACAACAAAGCATGCGTATCGGCAACATACCTTTCCATAATAAATATTACTAGAAGCGATCAGGAAACAATAATTTTTTGGTTTCAGCAATATCCTCCTCGTTAATTTCTAAACCTTTGAATAGGCCCCATAGTCTCGGTTTTGATTGTGAGTAAGTTTGATGCCAAGGATACCAAATTTTCCCAATTTCTATTACATCATTATCCCACCCATCAACAATAATATTTTCTGATTCAATCGTTGGATTAGCCGAACCAGACCCACTGGCTATTAGTTGGTTAAGTTTTGGTGTATCTAAAATTTGCGAGATTGTATCCATGAAATTATTGTGATTTAACCCACGATTGAGAATCGATATTCATATCAATCGCAGGCTGGTTATTGCGGATTGTTTTTTGGATTTTTCCCGAGAATTTAAAACGATAAGATAAATCAGTGCTTTCAATATATGCACCAGGGTAATCAATGCTTGCCGTTTCTGTGCCGCTAAGCAGTTCATTGGGATGAAATGGGCGGCCAAGCTTCATTTCTTCTGCATAATTACCATAAAGTTGATACATAATTTTACTTTGGTTGTCATCTACCTTCTCTACTTCTAATCCAAGATCTCTTGCTTCGTCTCTATCAATCGGATAAGAATGTATCGTTATATCTCCGGTAATTTCTTTCGCAATCTTGTTAATCTTTTCTTTGTCTTTGTTTTTATCCATGTGAAGCCAAAGCAATCTTTCCGTCAACATACGAGCCATGCGACAAGCTCGGTAAGCATTGCCAATAGATAAAGGATGAAGTTTTTCGGCTAATATTTTATAAGCTTCAATTATTTGCTCGTCTTTTATTCCTGCTTTCTCTTTTGCGAACAGGAAATAAGAATTAAGATCTTCAACGCTAATTTCAAGCCGCTGTTGTGGATTAATTGGATTTTGAGGATTAAAAGGGTGTCCAGTCGTTGGGTCTACGGGAGTTAATTCGCCCAATTTACTCATAGCTATCTTATCTGCGCCTAAACAAATTAAAGTTCCTGCACTATGGGCTTTATATGGAACTAGTATCTCAAAATGGTCGCAATGGCTGCGAATCAATTTTACAATTCTGACGGGTGCTAACATATCGCCACCGCTAGTATATAGAAATAAGCTTATTTTTTCTACTTTTCCCATTCCATCAAGTATTTCGCTTAGTAACGGAACTACATCTACCGAAATACGAGTCGCAAATGGCGGCCTATCGCAGGTGATATATGAAATTACGCGAGAATTGCGCTCTTTCTCTAATGCTTCGATTAATTGTTTTTTATCCATAGTTATAATTAAACTAATACCAATTTTTAATAAATTTATCAATCCCTTTGCAAATTTCTTCCTTACCCCCATCTTTTCGGCTAAAATGCGTTGTGCCACGCCCGATTCCCAAGCCGGCTGCCCCTTTGCGAGCGTAGCCCTGGAAAACAGCAGTTTGGAAGGGCGAAGTGAGCTTAGTCGGGGGCAGATTAGCCTAGTTTTGGCTAGACATTTTTGGTAAAATAGGTTCGAGCTTCGTTGTACAATTTCACCACAGAACAACTAAAAGACAAATCGTCTAAATTTTTACGGGCGGCGACTAACGCCGCCCATTGTGTTTGGGGCAATCCGCGGATTTTTTTGGCGGACAAATACAGGTTCGAGCCGAAGATTTTTTTGGCGAATGATTTTTAAACGATACGCTTCCAACGCTTAAATGCTTTTATATCTGCAGAATTTAGATCAAACCATTCTCCGTTTTTTCTTTTCGCTTCAAAACGTTTATGCCAGTAAGATTCAATGCCGCTTGGATCGTCAGTTCTAATAGAATGGATTAGGTTGGGTATTTCTGGCAACTGGATTTTAAGTTCGTTCCCACGCCGCACAGTATCGTTTGTTCTTCCAATTTTGTAATAATTGCCTGATTTAAAAAGATAAACCTCTCCAAAATGTTCAGTAGCGTTAGAACCAAGGGAAGGTTCTTCTTCAGTTTCATTTAAAATGGGTTTTGCCATTTCTACTATATCCTCATAGCCTCTTTGAGTTTTGGCGTACTCCATCAATGTTTGAGCTAATTTTTTTCTAGGAAAGAGACGTTTTGTTATTGCTCGATAGGGAAACTTCGGGTTCTGTGTTTTTTCTAAACGCAACTCGGCATAAATCGGAAATTTTTTTAACTTACGCATTACAATAATAATTTTTTCCAGAAGGTCATTAGTTGAATAAATGACCTCAAGTGCTTTTCTGTTCGGCGTAAATCCTGCATCTTTAAGTATGTCGCTGAATCGAATCCAATATTTACCCCAATCGTATGGTCCTATACCTGTATTTTGTTCAAACCTTATATAACCCAATGGAACGCCGCCGTTTTCTTTCGCTGTGCGTTTCATCTCATCCAAAATTTTTTGCTTTGTAAGCATAGTTTTATTTCAATAAATCTTCCATAGATACGCCTAATGCTTTTGCAATTTTAGCAATCATTTGGACACCCGGTTTTTTAACAAAATCACCCTCTATCTTGGCTAGGGTAGAGTATTTTAATTCTGCCTTTTTAGCTAGATCGTCTTGGGTCAAACCTTGCTTTGTTCTTAACACTTTTATATTTTGTCCTATTGTTGCCATATTATCCAAATTTTGATAGTCTAATCTTACAATAACTTTTTACTATTAAGTCTATGGTAGCAAAAGATAACGGCGCAGTAAACAATTATTTTCTTTATTGCCGAAAATCCACGGATACCGAAGATATGCAGGTTTTATCTATTGTTGCGCAACTTTCCGAGTTGCGCTCTTTTGCCAAACGCGAAGGTTTGCAAATAAAAGAAACTTTTATTGAAAAGCAATCGGCCAAGGTTCCGGGCCGTCCGATCTTTACAGATATGCTGGCACGGATAGAGAAGGGAGAAGCGCAAGGCATAATCTGTTGGAAGCTCGACCGTCTGGCTCGCAATCCGATTGATGGCGGCCAGATCAGCTGGTTTTTGCAAAGAGGCATAATTAAGCACATCCAAACTCACGACAAAAGCTATTTACCCACGGACAATGTTTTAATGATGAGCGTGGAGTTTGGAATGGCCAACCAGTATATTTTGGATTTGAGCCAAAACACCAGCCGAGGATTGAGAGAAAAGGCGCGGCAAGGAATTTACCCCGGCCAAGCTCCGTTGGGATATATGAACGACAAAAGGACAAAGACAATCGCCTTGGATAGGAAGCAGACAAAAATAATAAAACAGGCTTTTGAGCTTTACGCTCAAAACCAATCACGGCTGGAAGATATATCTTTATTTCTTGCCAAGAAAGGCATTAAAACAGAGCCGACCAGACGCTGGCAAAGCGAGGGCGGCAACCCTTTGAAGAAAGACCAAATTTCGCGCCTTTTATCCAATCCTTTTTACTACGGATATTTTTACTATGGCGGCGAACTGTACGAAGGAAAACACCAGCCAATTATTACAAAGAAACTTTTTGATAAAGTGCAGGCGGTTTTGGAAGAAAGAAGCAAACCACAAAGAGCAAAGATTGAGCCAAAAGCATTATGTGGACTTTTTCAATGCGGAGAATGCGGAATGATGGTAACTTGCGAATCGCAGAAAGGCCATACTTATTACCGCTGTTCTAAAAAGTCTAAGACTGTAAAATGTTGCCAGCCATATATCAGAGAGGAGGAGCTTAACCGCCAGCTATCAGAAGAAATGCAAAAATTTTCTTTGCCCAAAGATTGGGCAAAAGAATTAAACCAAATGGCAGATACGGACGAACAAAATCTTGCCCAATCTTCAGCTGTCCTTGTCCAAGAAACACGGGCAGAACGTGCGGAAGTAAATATCAAACTAAAACGAGTAATTGATACTTACATAGATCAGGATATTGAGAGGCCGGAATACTTGGAGAGGAGGGCGGAGCTTATGAGCCGGAAAAAGACCTTGGAGGAGAAAATCAGCGATATTGAGCAAGGCCAGAATAATTGGCTCGAACCGTTGAGAGAATGGCTAAAAGACGCTCAAAATGTGGGTAAAATATCCTTAAATGAGGATTTAATCGCCAAAAAATCATTCGCCAAAAAAATCTTCGGCTCGAACCTGTATTTGTTCGCCAAAAAGATTAACGGATTGCCCCAAACACAATGGGCGGCGTTAGTCGCCGCCCGTAAAAATTTAGACGATTTGTCTTTTAGTTGTTCTGTGGTGCCCGAGGTGGGAGTTGAACCCACATGAGGTTACCCTCGCAGCATTTTAAGTGCTGTCTGTATGCCAATTCCAGCACTCGGGCATCTTTCTTTTTCCTTTTTGTTTTTACCTCGATGCGTTGGTTGCAAACTATGACAATTTGGACAAAGTATCCTGAGGTTTTCCAATTTATTGTTATAATGGTTGCCGTCAATATGGTCAAGCTCTAATGGCAAATAACCGTCTTTGGTCGCTTTTGCCCAACCGCACAACTCGCAATGTTTTTGTTTTAATCCCGCTAAGAATAATCTCCTTTTAAGCTTAAAACTTTGGTAGTGACTATTTTCTATTAGTATCTCATCTAAGCTTATTCTTGGTTTGCCTATGCCCCTCATTCCTGCATTCCAAGCCTTGCCTTTGAAATGGTTTATAGATATTTTGTTTTCTTGAATATATTTTTTAATTTGTGCGTAATTGCCTCCAGTTGGTTGTAGCTCTAGCTTAATTAAGACTTGACGATAGCTAGATGAGCCTTTGGCCGCCTTAACTAATTGTTCAATTTCCCAAGATCGTTTTCTCATGAATCAATTATAGCAAATGGAAAACGTATAAAACAAGGCTTGTCTATGCCAATACCGCTTGAGGAATTAATGATAACATTTGAGGCCGGTATGAGAATCGCACTCATGTGTAACAGTTTTGCAGACTGTCGCCTTACTACTTGGCTAACCGGCCGATGTATTAAAATAATACATTTCTGGTAATTTTTCAATGTTTTTCGGAATCTTTCAATTCCTCCAAAATTGTTTCCACTTGCTGGGCTTGGGCGGGGTTCGCATCCGGAACAAAAATGATTTTTGGCACCGGGCGCATCCGTAATTTCCTGTTTAGCGCTTTTTGGAAAAAAATAACTTCTCTTTCCAAGGCGTTAACGACCAGGCCGCGTTTTTCATCGGGGAGCACGCTGATATAAACTTTAGCTTCCTGCAGGTTGCCGCTGGCTTTGACTTTTGTGATTGAGATTATCGTTTCCCGGGAAACCGCAAAATCCCGGGCGATCATTTCAGCCAGGACGCTTTGCATCAACGATTCGATTTTTTCAATCCGACGATCCATGGGAAAAATGTCAAAATTTCAAATTTCCAATCCCAAAATAAATGTCCAATGTCAAAGTAATTTTAAGTTTCTGACATTTTTGAATTATGAAATTTATTGGAAATTGGTAATTGGAAATTGTGGAATTATCTTAAAAATTCTTTTCTTGAGTGTAAAATACCAGATGGTCGCCTTCCTGGATTTTTTCCGCGCCTTCATAAAGAATTCCGACTTCTTCGCCTTTGCGGGCCTCGGCAATATCTTTTTTGTTCTTTTGCAAATTGATCAGCCGGCCTTGAGTAACCATTTTTTCACCCCGGAAAACTTCGATTTTAACGCCTTTTTTAACTTCGCCTTCAATGATCTTTCCACCCACGATCTGGCGGCTTTTTTCCGCCCAAAAGCTCAATAAGACCTTAAGCTTCCCGATATCCTTGCGCACGATTTGCGGCGTTTTGGCCTTTTCTATGCAGCCGCGCAGCCATTCGATCATTTCATAAATAATTTCAAAGTTCATTATCCTGATTTTTTCGCGTTCGGCCATGGCTTTGGCATCGGGATTGATTTTGACCCGGAATCCGATTATGGCGGCATTGCTGGATTTGGCCATTTTTATGTCATTGAGGCTGATTTCGCCGGCGGCGGTGTCCAGGATATCCAAAATGACATCGGTTTGGGGGATCTGGCGGATGGTTTCCCTGGCGACTTCCAGCGAGCCCAGGACATCCGCCTTCAGGACGATGTTGATGATTTTCTGGCCCTCCTTGGCGGTTGCTCCGGTTTGCGCCGCCGCGTTTTTTTTGATCATTCTTTGCTGGGCGGTTACGAATTCATGCGCGGCTTCCAGGCTGTCCATTGTGTTGAAAGTATCGCCGATCACCGGAACTTCGTCGAATCCGATTACGATCGCGGGCTGGGAAGGATGGAGGCTTTCGACCTTCGCGCCGCGAGTGTCTTCCAGGTTTTTTATTTTTCCAAAAGCCGAGCTGGTGGAAATGACTGTCCCGGGAGTCAGAATGCCGTTTTGAAGCAATATGCTGGCGCTGGGGCCGCGGCGGTGGTCAAGCGACGATTCGATGATGATGCCGCTTGCCGGCGCGTCCAAGTCAGCCTTGATATCTTCCATTTCCGCCACCAGCAGGATCATTTCCAGCAATTCGTCGATGCCGGCGCCGGTTTTGGCCGAAACGCTGATCGCCGGAACATTACCGCCCCAATCTTCAACCAGAAGCTCTTCTTTTTGCAGGTCGCGCTTCACTTTTTCGATATTGGCTTGCGGCAAGTCGGTTTTATTCATCGCGACGATCATCGGAATGCCGGCTTTTTTTATGGCATTCGCCGCTTCTTTTGTCTGGGGTTTGAACCCTTCTTCGGCCGCGACCACCAAAACCGCGATGTCGGCGATTTTTGAGCCGCGGATGCGCATTTGCGAAAAAGCCTCATGGCCCGGAGTGTCGATGAAAGTGATTTTTTTATCCTTGAATTCGACCACGGACGCGCCGATGTGCTGGGTTATGCCGCCGGATTCTTTGTCGGCGATATGGGTTTTGCGGATGTAATCCAAAATCGAGGTTTTACCATGGTCCACATGGCCCATTACCACAACGACAGGCGGGCGGGAGATTAAATTTTGTTTGGTTTTTATCATTTTTAAAATGTCAAAATATCAAATTTCAAATTTCCAATAAATGTCAAAATTATAAAATGTCATAATAAATCAACCGGTGTTTATTTTGGAATTTTATAATTTTGACATTTAATTGAGCGAAGTGAAATCAAGGTTCCGCGAAGCGGGCTCTTATTTGTCATTGGGAATTGGAAATTTTAGAATTAACTTGCGTCTTAGCAAGCTCTATCGCTTTTTTTTCTTCTTCAGACAGGGGATAGGTCGATATTCCGTTCTCCACGGGTTTGCCGTAAACGCGGTTGCCGTCGCGGGAAAACAAGCTGGTGACGACCGCGCCGCAATCGTTGCTGTCGAGCATCGCCAGGCAAAAACTTTGGTTGCTGCCAAACCCTTCGAACGGGTTGAATCGGGTGACGCCGACTTTGCTGATGTTGCGCAGATTCTCTTTTTTCAGGCTTTCCATTTCCGCTTGGAGCGATTGGAATTTCCCTTCAATCTCTTTGAACCGCTGCAACACCTCGTCGATATTCTGGGGCTCTGCGGATTGTTTTTTTTGGAAGAAGGACATTGGGTTTTGTAATTTGTGTGTGTAATTAGTAATTTGGGAAGCGATTTTCGCTTTTAATAATATATAATAATTTCCTTTTTCCAAATTACCAATTACCAATTACTAATTACCGCGACTGGAGCAAAGCGAAAGTCGCTTGCGGGACGCTAAGCGTCCCAATCGCAACGCTAAGCGTTGCGGTGGGAGGAGGAGTCGAACCTCCGATACCCTTGCGGGCATAACGGTTTTCGAAACCGTCCCATTCGGCCACTCTGGCATCCCACCATACCCGCCAGGAGCGGGAAGTGTCAAATAACAAATTCCAAATTTCAAATAAAATACAAAAAATAAAAAAACAGGTTGTTGCGGGCAACAACTTGTTTTTACCATTTTTGAAGGGGAAAAGCAATAAAATGTGGGCGATAAGGGACTCGAACCCCTGGCCTACTCAGTGTAAATGAGTCGCTCTACCAGCTGAGCTAATCGCCCGAATGGGACGCTTAGCGTCCATAAAAATTTTGTTGTGGGACGCTTAGCGTCCCTGCAACCACGCTTAGCGTGGTGCCCGGGGCGAGACTTGAACTCGCACGGGGTTGAGCCCACTAGCACCTCAAGCTAGCTCGTCTGCCGATTCCGACACCCGGGCATACGGCTTGTCGTTTAACGAGCCGTACGATACCGGCCCCGCTGAGCGGGGCCGGTTGTTTGTTTGCTATTTGGCTTCTTCTGTTTTGCCGTCTTTTTCTTCAGTTTTTTTAGCGGCGGGTCGGGTGGTGATTTGTTTTAATTTCGCTTTCCTGCCTTTCGCGTCGCGAATGAAATATAATTTCGCCCGGCGCGTTTTTCCCGATCTGATCACTTCGATTTTGTCGATGATGGGCGAGTGGAGAGGAAATATTTTTTCCACGCCTACGCCCGAAGCGATCTTGCGCACCGTGATGGCCGCGCCTGACTCGTTGCCGTGCTTGCGGCAGATCACCATGCCTTCGAACATCTGGATTTTGTCCTTGTCCTTGTCGCGGTATTTTTGGTAAACGCGCACCGTGTCCCCCGATTTGATCTGAGGGATGTCGGTTCTTTTGACTTGTTTGGCGAATTCTTCAATTTGCTTTTCCATACTTATAATTTAGATTATTCCTCGGATATTGGATTTTGCTCGCACAGTTATACACTATAAACCAAAAACCGGATTTTTGCAATACATATTGTTATCAAACTGAAAAATCATCGAAAAATATGTGTTTCGAAAAAAAATAGAGTCGCAACAATTTATTCGTTGATATATGATCGAGCTTCTTCTTCGATTGACTGAACAATTCGATTGTTGGCTTTTTGCTCGGCCTGATCCATCTCATCACAGCTTTTGTTGATCTGTTCTGTTGATTCTTTAAGGCTGGCGATAAGGTTGTCCGTTTCATTCAGTGTCTTTTCTTTGTCTTCCCGGATTGCTTGGTTGATTTTTTTCGTTTTATCAACCAATTCGTTAATCCGGTTGTTTATGGCTTGTATTTTTTGATTATTCGTGTCCATAAAATTTTAAAAAATTAAATTTGGAACTTCTATAGCTGCAAGTCAAAACAATTTAATTTATGCTCGGCCGGATTTTCCTTTCTTCTGTTTTTACGGGAATTCGAGGGCCCGGGTCGGCTTTTTCGTTTTCTACCGGCCGGATTCCCTTCATGCGTTGATATTTGTGCCATTTTGATAAGTGCGGAGCTAATCTTTCTTTGACGCTTGCAATTCCGATTTCTATTTCTGTTTTTCGATCCGCAAGTATTTTTTTGTCTTCTTGCATTAATTTAAGCCCTTCTGCCAATTCCTCATCATATGAGATTAGATTTTCGTTGATTTCTTTCTCCGTCATGCCTCCATCTGAGCGCAACATGTCTTCCGTCGCAGCTCTTTCTCTCGCGCTATCGTCCAATGCGATTTGTAGATTCCGGTGTCTTTCCGCAATAGCTTTTTCTGCTGATTCCAGATTGTTCTGGCGAACTTCCCAGTCTTTCAGTTTTTGTTGCAATGGCGCCATTATTTTTTCAATATCGCGCAAATAATCATCAACAGCTCGGTCTCTTGTATTTGCGCCGATATCCATTCGAGTTTTTTGTTTTTGGTATTCGTCGTTTGTCGCGTCTCTTATAGCTTTCTCTCCGTCTATTTTTTGTTGCAGTACTACTGCCTGTAATCGTAAGTTTGCTTTTATTTTTCCAGATAACTCTGGTTTTTCGGCTCGTTCGTTAAGGCTTTTTAGCAATTTTTCTTTTGTCGCGATTCTACGATTCATATCTTCCAATTTGCCGCCAATTTTTAAAGCTTCTTTTTGGCCAGATGCCATTTTTTCTTGTTTGTCGTTAATAGTCCTTGTCTTGAGCCATCCCTCTACATCAAACCCGGCAATTTTTAAAACTTTAGTGGCGTATGTTTTCGCATTTTCCGTCAATGTGGGTGTGCGTGTACTGTTTTCGAGATTTTTGTTGTCCATTCTGGATGATTCCGGGTTTTCTTCCATGCTTTCCAATTTTACGTCAGCAAAATTTCCGCCGTCTTTTTCTTTCTGTGTTAATACAAATTGAGTGTCATTTTCGGAACCATGAGTCGTGTTATCCGCTGAAGTATTGGATTCTTCGCTTTGCTGGTTGATCTCGGGTGATGACATGTTTTTATTGTTATTTTTTACGGTTAATCTCTATTCTAACGGTTTAAAAAGGAATCGTTTAGTGTAGCACAAAACCGTTAAGACAAACAATTTTGTTGTTTATTTTATCTTAACTTTGGCGATTTTTATTTAGTTTACAGGATTGTATCGTGGAATACAATATGATGGTGGGCGTATCCCGATTCGAACGGGAGACCTTTTCAATGTCAATGAAACGCTCTAACCAGCTGAGCTATACGCCCAACGCTTGGCGTTGGTTTTGGGACGCTTGGCGTCCCCCGAAATAACTAAATATATCCTCATAAACTCATTGCTAATCCGCCTATACATCGCTCAAGTGGGCGCAGATGGACTCGAACCATCGACCCCGGCTTTATGAAATTGTCACAATTTCCGCCAAAAATAATAATTGATTTGGGCGGTGGGCGCAGATGGACTCGAACCATCGACCCCGGCTTTATAAGAGCCGTGCTCTAACCGACTGAGCTATGCGCCCAAATCAATTATTATTTTTGGCATAAGAGCCGTGCTCTAACCGACTGAGCTATGCGCCCAAATCAATTATTAAAATCAGCGACAAAAGGGTCTGCGGCTCTCGATTTCACTTCGCTCAATTAAGAGCCGTGCTCTAACCGACTGAGCTATGCGCCGGATTTTGCGATTTTCGTTATCCCGATTATCTGTTCGTATTCTTCTTTTTCAATGGTTTCCTTTTCGATCAGTTTTTTGGCGATTTTTTCCAAAACATCCTTTTTTTCGGTCAATGTTTTTATCGCCAAGTCTTCGCCGGTTTTGATGATTTTGGCGATTTCGGCGTCGATCTTTGAGGCGATCTCTTCGGAATAATTCCGGTTGCCTTCAAATTCCTGGCCCAAGAACGCCAGTTCTTCCTTTTCGCCGAAAACGATCGGTCCCAAAGGCGACATCCCATATTCTTTTACCATTTTCCGCGCGATTTTGGAAGCGACCTTCAGATCGTTGGACGCGCCGGTGGATGACTGGCCGAAAACCAGTTTTTCCGCGGTCAGCCCGCCCAAAAGCGTGGCGATTTCAGAAGTGAAATCATCCTTGGTGCGCAGTTTTTTCTCTTCGGTCGGGGTTTTTAGTGTGTAGCCGGCGGCCATGCCGCGGGAAATGATCGAAATTTTGCGCACCGGTTCGGTGCCGGGCAGCGACGATGAAACCAGCGCGTGGCCGGATTCGTGGTAGGCGGCGATCTTCTTTTCGTCCTTGGAAAGCAAGTTGCTCCTTTTTTCCGGACCGAGCATTACTTTTTCGATCGATTCCAGAAACTCGGTTTGGAATATTTCGGTTTTGTCGCGTTTTGCCGCCAGCAACGCCGCTTCATTTACGACATTGGCGATGTCGGCGCCGGAAAATCCCGGCGTCCGTTCGGCGACTTCGCGCAATTTGACGTCTTTGGCCAAGGGCTTTTGGCGGCAGTGGATGTTTAAGATCGCTTCGCGGTCGTTAAGGTCGGGCAGGTCAAGCACGATCCGGCGGTCAAACCTTCCCGGGCGCAACAGCGCCGGGTCAAGGTATTCGGGCCGGTTGGTGGCGCCC
>Ga0265297_10007945_pt1 | contig 14421 bp, 11 predicted proteins | sample Munlanlwell13791_FD_192502 | JGI IMG/M metagenome (GOLD analysis project Ga0265297, IMG submission 192502) | Leachate microbial communities from a municipal landfill in Southern Ontario, Canada - Leachate well 137-91 | ecosystem: Engineered > Solid waste > Landfill > Unclassified | place... | reverse complement strand
AGATCGTTACGCCGGAGGAACTATTGAAGATACGGTTAAAGAGCGTGCCGAGCAACGTCGTATAGCGCGAGAAGAAGCTCGTCTTCGCTATGAATATTATGCTCCATATCTCTATTGGGGCTATCCTTATTGGGGATGTTGGGGTGCGCCGTATTTTGGTGTAGGCATTGGTTGCGGCTGTTGTTATTAAAAGTCGTCCTAAAATTCATTATTCTTTATCTTTTTATGCAATATTTGTAAGCTACTAATCAGTAATATTTTTTGACACGAGCAAAAAGGAAGCGAGCTATGATAAGAATTACTACTAGCCGGCAGCCTTTGGAAAAACACAATGTAAAATGTTTTGGAATATGTGTTTTCCAGGATGCTTCGATTCAAGATATGGTTGCGCAAGTGGGTGTGCTTGTACCTTCGTTGCCACAAATGATTGCAGATGCTGATTTTTCGGCAAGCGCCGGGAAAAAGCTTGTTATTCCTGCGGTAACAGACAAGGGCGTTGTGTATTACATTTTAATAGGCCTTGGCAAAAAATCTGCAGATAAAAATTTCTTTGAGATTTATAGACGTGCGGTTGGTACTATCGTTAACCACGTTGTAACACTTAAGGCAACATCGCTTGCATTGGTATTACCCAACGCTGCGGATCTCGGTGTTACCGATACCTATTTAGCGCAACAAACTGTTACCATTGCCGATATGGCCTCATATAGATTTGAAGAATTTATAACTGACAAAACAAGGCGTCATCCACAAGAATTAATGGTAACGCTTGTTATTAATGGTCATAATGAACAAGAAATCAAACAAGGGGCTGAGCAAGGTAAGACTATAGCCAGAGGCGTTCACTTTACACGTTATTGGGTAGATCTACCACCTGATCGCTCAACACCTCTAGGTTTATCTGAGAAGGCTAAAGAAATTGCCAGTAACCATGGATTTAAGATAACAATTTTCAATGAACAAGAAGTCAACCAGATGGGTATGGGCGGATTAAGCGCCGTATCACGCGGTTCAGAACGGGATTGTCATCTTGTTGCCATAGAATATACATCAAAAAAACCTAACGCGCAGACCATCGGATTTGTTGGCAAAGGTATTACCTTTGATTCCGGAGGCTTGAGTCTCAAGCCGGCTGATTACATGGAAACTATGAAAGATGACATGTCGGGCGCGGCCGCGGTTCTTGGAGCATTGGATGTTCTGGGTACATTGCAACCGGATGTTAATATTGTTGCAGTGCTACCATTAGCAGAAAATCTGCCTAGTGGTAAGGCAATAAAGCCGGGCGATATTGTTACATTTTATAATGGCAAGACTGCAGAAGTATTGAATACTGACGCTGAAGGGCGGCTTATTCTTGCAGATGCATTGTCCTATGCTGTTAAACATTATAAATTAAACGCACTGGTTGATTTAGCTACGCTTACTGGCGCTTGCTCAATTGCGCTAGGACATTTTTATAGCGCATTATTAAGTCAACATGATGAGCTGTCTCAGCAGATAGAACAGGCGTCTCGCTTGTCCGGCGAACGTGTTTGGCGTTTACCGTTAGATAATGATTTTAAACCTGCAATACAATCAGAATGTGCAGACATAAAGAATATTGGAAGTAAAAAGTATTCAGCGGGAACAATTACCGCGGCGTTCTTTTTACAAAATTTTGTTGCTGATGTTCCATGGGCGCATCTTGATATAGCAGGAACCGCCTTTGATGTTCCTGATATAAGTTATTATGCATCGGGAGCTACAGGTGTAGGAGTTCGGCTATTAGTTGAGCTGGCGATGAATTGGAAATAACGAGTTAAATACAATAAAAATGCACAGTTTTTTTACTGTGCATTTTTATTGTATAGTTATGTCGCATAATTTATTGATTTATGTAAAATTATTTAACTTCAAAAAGCGTAGCGACGTACATAAATATTAATTTAACTATATTCACGAACGAGATTGATTATGATGCCGATCATGAATAAATTGCATATAAGGGCAGTGTTGCCGTAGCTTATAAACGGCAATCCGATTCCTTTGGTTGGAACGACGCCAATTGTAACCGCAATATTAATTAAAGCCTGAAGTGAGGTTACCATCGTAAACCCCGCAATAACCAGAGATGCGTATTTATTAGGTATATTGCGAGCTAAGCGTAACCCATAATATAATAGTAAAATATAAAGAATGAGGATTAAACTGGTACCTATAAATCCAGTTTCTTCAGCTATAACTGAAAAAATAAAATCTGTATGTTGCATAGGTAAATAAAAAAACTTTTGGCGTGAATTTCCGATGCCAAGTCCCCAAAAATTTCCGGATCCTACCGCAATCAATGATTGTATTATTTGAAATCCTGATCCTAAAGGATCTTGCCATGGATTTAAAAAAACAAGGATGCGTTTTAGGCGGTAAGGTTTTAAAAGAATTAATATTGCACCGGCAGGAACAAGCAATAAGAGGCTTATTAATAAGTGCCAAAGTTTAAAAGAAGCTAAAAAGAACATTAAAAAAATAGTAAGCGATAAAGTAACAGTAAGTCCAAAGTCAGGTTGCGCAAGAATAGCAGCTAAAGGAATTAATACAACAATAAGTATAGGAAGGTAGTCATGCAATAAGGATGATTGGCTCCAATCTTTTTTTGAAAGAATATATGCGACATACATAATGAGTGACATTTTTAATAGTTCACTTGGTTGAAATGCTATTCCACCAATGCTTATCCAACGGCTTGCTCCATGGATTTTCCTTGCAAAAAAAGGTATGTATGTCATACCAGTTAACATGAGACCTGTAAGCATAGCGATTGAACTTGATTTTTGAATTACCTGAGTCGGTATACATTGAATTATGAGTATACCTATTATTCCAATAACGACCCCAATAATTTGACGCAGTACATAATAATGTGCAGAGCCGCATTTTTCACACGCGTACACTGAGCTTGAGGAGTAAATAAAGATACAACCGATTATGCTTAATATAATGGTGATACTAACAAGTATACGTAAATCTCTTCTTATATTTTTTTGTTTAATAAGCATGCGTATCCTTAAATTTACATGATCCTAACAGTACCATAATCATCTGTGATTGTATTAGTCAATAAATGCGTATGTCAAAAATATTTTATGAACAAAATTTGACACGTAAGCATTTAACGCTTAAATTTTTTAAGCTTAGACATATTAATTCGCAATCAATTATTTACATGTTTTTAAACACTGTTATAGAATATTGATTTGGTTGTTTTTATTTTTATCCTTTCCCTTGTGTGCTATGAAAACAACTTTAGATAAAGTTGTTGAAGAAAGAGATTTTGAGGGGCTCAGTAGGCTTATTAGCCTTTATGGCAAAGCGATAGAATCTGATGCGCACTCACTTTATATCCAAAGGTATTCTTTTGCGGATATAGTTAACGCGCAAGATAGTAATGGGATGACTGTCGTACATCGTATTTTACATGGCGATATGGATTCTGTGACGCGACTAATTGTTCAAATACTTTTGGAAAATGGTGCTAAAATTGATCTTATGGACCAATTTGGTTTTACTCCACTCCATATTGCTGCGAAGCTGGGATATGAGGATATAGTTTCTAAGATTCTTGAGATTAATCCGCATGTTGTTGATATACAAAATAAACAAGGTCTTACTGCTTTGCATAATGCTTCATTGAGTTGTTACGAAAATATTATCAGGCTTTTAATTAATCATGGTGCCAATAAAGATATACGCGATAGAAGTGGAGCTACACCTTTACATATTGCTGCGCGATATGGGAAGATTGCGTCTGTGAATATTTTAATTGAAGCTGGAGCATCGATATCTCGAGATGTGTATGGATTTACTCCTTTACATTATGCTGCGCAAAATGGTCGCAAGGTAATAGTTAGAATGCTGGCTAGTCATTATCCTGATAGTGTGAATATTCCTGATAATGCAGGTGCGACACCATTACATTTTGCGGTTAAGATGACACGCTACCCTGATGTTAAAATTTTACTTAAAGCTGGTGCAGATGTTTTAGCTCGAGATCATGAAGGACGTACACCATTCCATTATGCGGTAAAAAGTCGTAATAAAAAGATGCTTAAGCTCTTTAAAGATAAAGCTGTAATGTGTATCAATTGTCGCGATAACGCAGGCCTTACACCATATGAATTTGCTTGCGTTGGTGCTCAGCCCGCAGATTGTGCTGAATTACGCGTGGCTCTAGATGATTTAATACGCACTTGCTGAAATTAATGGCTTATGATTTTTTGGCCAGTTCCTGCTGCAATGCATATATACAATTTTTAAAGTACGTGCCGCGTTCTTCGTAATTTTTAAACTGATCGAAACTCGAGCCGGCTGGAGATAAAACAATTTGGTCGCCCGATGTTGCGATTATTAAACTTTCGCGAACAGCTTGATCAATCGTCTGCGTTATTATATATGGAATGGCATATTTTTTGCACGCTGCGGCAAGTTCATCTCGTTCATTACCACAACATGTAATAGCTTTTACTTTATGTTGTAAGGTACCGATAAAAGACGCGCGATCAACGCCTTTACTGAGCCCTGCTAATATAAGGATAATTGGGCGTGCCTTGAGCTTTTCTATGGCTGCTGTTGTTGCTATAGTAGTTGTTCCTTTGGAATCATTAAAAAAATCAATTCCGTTAATGGTTGTTACATATTCAAGTCTGTGTTCCGGTAAAACTGCTGTTGAACAAAGTTCTTGTATGTTGTGCAATGGAATCTGCATTAAGAAAAGTGCAGAGCAGATGATAAGCCAATTTTCTGTAAATGATACGGTTGGAATTTTATTGATATCAACAATAGTGATATGGCTTCCATTGTTGTAGGCTTTAATATGATTGTGTTCTATATAAAACACTATGCTTTCAGGAGCTATAGAAGTAAGTTCAGGTTCATCAATTGGTTGAGTATTGAAATAATGTAGAGTTGATGTTGCGGATCCCTTATTGATCACTGATCTAAGCGAAAAAGGTATAAGTCCAATATGTTCATGACTTTGATGTGAAATGATTTTAGATTTCGCATTGATGTATTCTTGCATGGTGCCGTGTCTATCGAGATGGTTGGGATATATATTTGTAATAATAGCTAAGTTTGGTGCGAATGTTTTACATTGATCAAGTTGAAAACTGGAAACTTCAAGAATTGCTCCTTCGGATTCTGTATGAGTTGTCAGAGCATCAAGTGTTCCTGTTCCAATATTTCCTCCTGTCCACCATGACGGATTATATGAGCGTAAAATATGAGAAAGAAGTGTAGTTATCGTAGTTTTACCAACACTTCCTGTTATAGCAATGATTGGTTTTTTATAAAAATCGTAAAAAAGATCTAGTTCCGCGATAAATTTATGTGTATCAGTTCGGTATTTTTTTAGATCTATTCCCGGGCTGACAATGATACAATCATTATGTGCGATAAAAGCTTGAACTACATCTTCATTTTTTTCTTCGATATAGGTAGCTCCTAATTCTTGAGTCAGCTGAGTATCTGATTCTGAAAGAGTTTTTTTGTCAAGAATTTCTACTGCGCAATTCTTTTCAGTAAGAAAGCGAGCGGCGGCTTTTCCTACGATACCGAATCCCCAAATGCCGAATTTCTTTCCATTAAATTCCATATGTTACTCCTCTGTGTATGCTATCGATAAAGTATACATGAAATTTTGGATAGTACCTATTTAATTGCTTTGATATTTTTGTTATAATTAATGTTCTTTCAAAAGTTATGATTCGCAATAATTATTACTTGGAACTAATGTATGGTGTATCTGTGCGTAGTATTGTTTCTTTTGTGTACGACTCCTTATATTCGGGCAATGGATGTTGTAACATCTTGCAGTATTGTATGCCAGCAGGAACAATCAGAATTTGTGCAACTTCCGGCTGAAATTTTAAGTGAAATAGCCGGTATGTTGCCGCAATCTGATGTTGCTCATGTAAAACAGACATGTAGATTATTGAATCGGTATTTTGTTCCTCGCGTTGTTCCTACGGAAATTATATTAAAAAAAATAGATTTAGATGATTTAGTGCAGACAAGACCTAACGGGTATAGTTTTTTTATTGGAGTCAGTTGGACTACTTTAGATCATTTGAACAGGATATTTGATCGGGTTTCTCAATATATTAGAAAACTAGTGCCAATGCAGCAGCCATTGCTGTTAGATTTGAGTGGTTTTAAGATTGAAATGTTTATGATAGGTGACCATCCCGAGTGTAATGCAATAAAAAAACTTGTTTTGAGGTCATGTGCTATAACGAGTGAGCGAGATAATTTCTTTAAAAAATCTATGTGGTCTAATTTGCAATATCTTGATTTGGAAAGCAATTTCTTAGGTCAACGAGACAGGCAAGTAGATTCTGGAGCAGATTGGGATTCGGGTGCAGATATTTGGCCATCCATATGTGCATTAACTAGCTTAAAGGTCTTGATCCTTCGCAATAACAAGATGGCAGCTCTTCCGCCGGAGTTATTCAAGATGACTGGTCTTACGATTCTTGACATGCGAAATAATTTATTAACAAGTCAGCAGCTTGATGAGCTTGCTCTTCGGTTGCCTTCTACAACAATTTTACGTTAATTTTGTTATTTTTATTTTTATTATTAGGATTTAACTTCTATAGTAAAAAGTGACAAAAAGCGCTATGCTCTTAATGTATCATATGAGGAAATTAGTCAAGGAAATAGTATGTCTAAAGAAAAAAAAGATTCTAAACAGGCCGTTAGTTTTAAAGATACGTTAAATTTACCTACTACGGATTTTCCTATTCGAGCAAATACTAAAGTTGATGATCCGGCAATGATTCAACGGTGGGGACAGGAAGATATCTATACAAAAACATTCGATGCTCATAAGGATTGTCCTAAGTACATTTTGCATGATGGCCCTCCTTATGCTAATGGCCATATTCATGTTGGCCATGCATTTAATAAAATTGAAAAAGATATAACGACAAAATCTCAACGTATGTTTGGCCATCATGTGCCTGTAACACCTGGGTGGGACTGCCATGGATTGCCTATCGAATTTAAGGTAAGCCAAGACAATCCTGAAGCAACTGCTCAAGAACTTAAAAAGAAGTGTCGCGAATATGCGCTATCGTGGGTTAATATTCAGCGCCAAGAATTTAAAGATATTGGTGTATTTATGGATTGGGACCATCCATATTTGACCATGAATTACTCTTATGAAGCATCAATTACACGCGCGTTTGGTGAATTTGTTTCAAAAGAATATATTGAGCGAAAAAATAAGGCAGTGCCTTGGTGTGCGCATTGTCAAACAGTTCTCGCTTCTGCAGAGATCGAATATCAAAATCGTAAAGATCCATCAATTTACGTTCTTTTCGGTTTAGAGCCATCAGTCGCCAAAAATCTGTTTCCTGCGTTAACTGATAAACCAATTAGTTTATTAATCTGGACAACAACTCCTTGGACGTTACCGTTAAACAGAGCTGTATTAACGCGTCCCGGAGCTTCTTATGTAGTTGTAGATGCCGGATCAAAGTACTTAGTACTTGGCAAACAGTTGGCCGATTCTGTTTGTGAGCAGCTAAAAATTGAAAAAAATATTGTTGCGGAAATAATGTCTGATGCTCTGGTGTTTTCAAAGGCACGAGCAGTGCATCCGTTTATTGATGGACTTACCGTGCCGGTTATACACGACATGTCTGTATCATTAGACGAGGGAACTGCGTTTGTACATTGTGCGCCCGGATGTGGACCTGCTGACTATGATGCGGCTGTCCGTAATAATTTAGAAATATTTTCTCCGATAACTCCTGACGGCAAGTATGATAAAGGGATTATTCCGGCTGAGTTGGAAGGAATGAGCCTTGCTGATGGACAGGGGTGGGTATTGTCAAAACTTGTTGAACGTGATGCATTAGTATATAAGACAAGTATCAACCACTCATATCCACATTGCTGGCGTTGCCATAAAGGACTTATATTCAGAGCTACAAAACAGTGGTTCTGCAATTTAGAAAAAAATAATTTACGTGAACGTGTTCTTAAGGCAATTGATACAATCAAAATGTTGCCAAAGGGTTCACGTAATCGTATGTATGCGACAGTTGAAGGGCGTCTTGAATGGTGCTTGTCCCGACAGCGCATATGGGGTGTACCAATTCCGGCATTAATTTGTGCCGATTGTGATTATGCTTATTACACGCCAGAGCTCATTGAAAAAGTAGCAATGCATATTGAAAAATCCGGCATAGAATGTTGGGATACATTAAAAATCGAAGATCTTGTGTCAGAAGATTTTGTATGTCCTCAATGTTCAGTGCGCAACTGGAAAAAAGAGCGCGACACATTAGATGTATGGTTCGATTCTGGTATAAGTCATTATGCTGTATTGAAAAATAATAAAGAATTAGCCTTCCCTGCGGATATATATATTGAAGCACAAGATCAATATCGTGGGTGGTTTCAAAGCTCGTTACTGACAAGCATGGTATTGGAAGAAGCTCCTTGCATGAAGTCGATACTGACCCATGGATTTACTGTGGATGACAAGGGCCGAAAGATGTCCAAGTCTCTTGGTAATGTCATATCGCCAGCGCATATGATAGAAAAACTTGGCGTTGACGGCCTCAGGTTGTGGGTCGCGAGTGTTGATTGCTCGGGCGATATTGTTGTATCTGATACATCAATGAGTAATGCGCAAGAAGTATTTAGAAAAATTCGTAATACTGCACGCTTTTTATTGTCGAATGTATATGATTTTGACAGTGAGCATGATAAGGTCGGTTTGTCTGATATGCGTGCAATAGATGTATATGCGTTGCAACAATTGCATGAGTTTAGTCGCTCAGTGCTCCAAGCGTACCAAGCGCATGAATATTCAGATGTTTTCCACGCATTTGCCAATTACTGTACGGGAGATCTTAGTTCATTTTATCTGGATATTGTAAAAGATCGCTTGTATGTTGAAAAAGCAGATGGCTTGGAGCGTAGGTCAGCTCAAACGGTATGTTGGTATATTCTGGATACGCTTACTCGTCTTATGGCTCCGATATTATCCGTTACCGCTGAACAATTATCTGACTTGTACCAAAAGGATAAAAAAGAATCTATTCATCTTCAAATATTCAGCATTATTCCTAGCCCATGGGAGGTTTTAGGCAAGTCTGAAGCTAAAAAAGTTGAAAAAGATCTATTTGAATCACTAGGTCGTCAGATTCAGCCAACCCATGCGTTAGATAATATTACAAAAACCGGCTATATGATCAAACAAGAAGAGGTATGGGGCGTTGCGCATATGGTTCGAGCAGCATTGCTTAAAGCTATTGAAGCACAACGCGAGAAGGGTCTTATCAAACATTCTCTTGAAGCTCGCATTACTTTATACATGGATCCTGATAATGAAACCTTAGGGTTATTTAATGACTTACTCAAAGCTCTTAAAAATCAAACAGCGCAGGAGTTTTTGAAAGAATTGCTTATAGTATCTCAGATTGATTTTGTTCAGGATAAAAAAGATCTGGAGGCGACAACTTTAGCTGGTCTTTACGCCTTAGTTGAAACTGCACGCGGAGTAAAGTGTCCACGCTGCTGGCAATGGGAAGAATCAGATGAACCGCATGGTCTATGTAAGCGTTGTTCAATTGTTGTATCAAAAAAGAAATAAATAAAAGTATAAGACAGTAAAGTCATCTCTAATCTTATAGCGGTGACTTTACTTGTTTCTCTGAACAAAAAATCTTGTTGGTTGATGCGATTTTCTGCGATTAAATTAAGCTGTTTTAATATCGTATCTTGATTTATATAGTGTAATAATAGTATTGTATGCACTGTTGAATATCGTTAAAGCACATCTTTTAAGGAGAGTTGTTATGAAGATGCGGCGTATATTAAGGAAGCTGTTTATTGTTGCTCTTGTTATGAATGCTGGCCTATTTGCTGCCGAAGATCAAACATTAGCAGAATGGACGATTGTTGTATACATGCAGGCAGATAATAATTTATCTTCTTTTGCGGATTATAATATTACGCAGATGCAACAAGGAATTGTCAAAGATTCTTCACAGGTCAATGTTTTGGTTCAGTGGGATCAGCCGGAGAACAATAAAACATGGCGCTACAAAATTTTAAAAGGTGACAAGATTGACGTAGGTTCATTAGATACAGAAATGGGGCTTAATCCTGAGCATGAGCTTGTTGATTGTGCTCATTGGATAAAAGATAACTATCCTGCAAAAAAATATGCATGGGTTTTATGGAATCATGGTAGTGGTATACAAGATATTAAAGCCGGAAAGATGTCACTTTTGAATTCATGGATTCAGATTCCAGGTCTTTCATTGATTGATGATAGGGGTATTCTCTATGATGATTCACAACATAGTTTCTTATCAAATCAAGCATTAACACGCGCATTTACAAAAATAACAGACATTTTAGGGCATCCGATAGATGTGTTGGCAATGGATGCTTGTTTAATGGCTATGATAGAAATATCGTATCAGATAAAAGGATTGGCGTCTTATATGGTTGCTTCAGAGCAGACTGAGCAAGGAACAGGTTATGCCTATGACCGCATCTTGAATCCATTAACGCAAGATCCAACGTCATTTGATGATCGTAAATTTGCTGAACTTTTGGTACACGCATACAAGTCATACTATGATGATATGGGTGAGACCGATTATACAATTTCAGCTTTTGATATGCATTATGTTGATTCATTAAAAGAAAATATAGATAGTTTTGTTTCAGCTGTTGACGCGTGTAAAAAGTTTGATTCATCAGCAATCTCGCAGGTAATTATTAAAGCGCGCAAAAAAACTCTTTCTTTTGCAACAATCGATTTTATTGATTTATATACTTTTTATACCTATGTACACAAATATATAACCTCTATACGTTCAAATGTTCAGGATGATACTCAATATGTTATTGCTTTAGATACGCTCGTAGAGATTATTGAGCATGGAATGAGATTGATTACAAAGAGTATATCCGCGCAGGCAGCAGGGGCACTTGATATTAAGGCGCAGGGCATCTCAATTTATTATCTTGATGTATTTCAACCGGCTACGGCTATTGATGTATCTTATGTGCCAACATTATTTGCTCAAGAATCGTTGTGGCTTGATTTTGTTAAAGAAAATAGATTATAAATTGTTGCAAGAAAAAAGGCTCTGTTTTGCAGAGCCTTTTTTCTAAATTCTCAATGAAATGTACAATGATTATCTTCTTCTGCGATGCATTGTTGGTGCAGCTATTTCTTGAATTGTCGTATTAAGACTATTAGTTGAAATTGAATATTCACGAATAGCATCCTGAAGTTTTTCTCTTTCGGTAGTTAATCTATCAGTTTGTTCATCCTTTGCTTGTGAAGCAGGTGCAGCAGGAATCTGAGTTTTTGAGAAAAAGTCGCGAAGGTTTATAAAGTCATCGCGGTGTTTGTTCCAATAGCTTTGGAAATTTTTTATCCATTTATCTTTGTGAACACCTTTATCCAAGCTTGATATTGCTGTGCGGGCAGCACTGGCAGATTTCTTTGCTGTATTAAGATAATTTGTTAAAGCCTTAATGTCAGATGTTGCTTTTTCAACCTCTGATGGGTTGTTTGATTTTATACGTTTACGCATACTGTCTTCAACGCCATCTAAAAATTCAAATGCCTGATCAATATCAACTGAAAAATCGATATATTTTTGTTCGATTTTCTTTGTTGTTTCAGTTTCTTTTACATCTTCTTTTTTGCTGGCAGGGTCCTTTGGTTCTTCTTTCTTTGCTGTTTTTGTGTCTTTAGGACTTTCCGCTGCTTTTCCTGATCCACTTGGTTGAGCGTCCTTTCTTTCTGGTGTGTAACCTGGCATTTGGTCATATGATGGTGAACTGTAAGGAGCATATGCAGATGGAGACTTCTCTTGAACGCCTCCAAATTCATAATATCCTTGTTCTTCACCGTAGCGAGCTGTTGTTCTCATTGGAGTTGGTGTAGTAGGGCGACGCTTGCTGGCTTCGAGTGCTGCTTGTTGAGCTTTTTCTTCAGCTTCTTTTATTTTTTTTGCTGTAGGTTCATACTTGGCTATTATTTTTTCCAATTCTGCTTGCAGATTAAGTGCGAGTAAAGCTTCTAGACAATCATTAATGGTATCGATGAAAGCATTTTTACTGTCTTCACTTATTGCCTTGAGCCCAAACGAAGGAACTTGTATTTTAGGTTCGTGCTTTGCCAAAACAGTTTTAAATTGATTGATGTTATTGCATAATGTTTCGTTAGCAGTCAAGTCTGTCAAATATTTAGGTTTTTCTGTTTTTGGATCTAAGCTTTTAATTGTTGCAAAAGTATTTTTTAATGTATCTATTTTTTCTTTTAATACAGACCATGTCATTGTAGGGTTCCAGCCGCGCAATTTGCCTTTTTCTCCCCACTTACTGAAGTCGGCAGCCATTTCGACAAATTGATTCGACTTCTGTATTAAGCTGTCAATATGCGAGATAATTCCGTCAATTGTGGGAACCATGTCACGAGATGGTTTTTTAGTTTCCTTTTCATGTGGAACTTCAACCGGTTTTGCAGTTGGTTCTGAAGGAGCCGGTTGAACTGTAGGAGCTTCTGCTTGCTGGTCAGGCAGTAATCCATATGTTTTCATCTCAGTTTCGAGCTTATTAACATAATTGGTAAATTGTTCTTCATCCATGTTGCTTATTTTTTCGACTTCATCGACAATGTCATTAATAAATTTGTTTTTTTCTTGTTCAGACATACCTTTAGTCATCTCATCAATCATGTTGTCGAATTCCTGAGCTAAAAGCATTTGTTCTTCAGCACTTAATTGTACATCATTGCCGGCAAGAGGAGCTGTAGTTGGTTGAGCAGCAAAACTCATTGTGCCGCACAACATAACTAATAAAGTTGAAAGTATTATGTTAAATGTATTCATGATTGGCCTTTCATTACACAGTGTAATATAACATTATTGATTCCAGTTAGTGTTATTGATTAGTAGTATATATAAATAGTATATCAATTGATATAACCTAAAGCAACCGCGTTAAAGGCCTCTTTGTATGAAAGGAGATAATGGCATACTGCAAAGCTGGGTTTATTTTAATTGAGGCCCTTGTATCATGTATGATTATTACTGTTTGTATTGTGTCTTTTATGCGTTGTCAGGTGCATGGACTTACGCTGCAGGCTTATGCTCTCAAGATCATGTCTTGCATTGATCGGATTGAAGATATTTTGGATAATACGTCTGATTTAGCCAACGAAAACATTTCTATTTGCAATAATCATGCAAAGATTACTGTGTATTCTGTTTCTAAACCGGTTCTATATGCTGCGCCTGATCGGCTTGTGTTTAAGGATGTTACTCGTATGAAAGTTGGCGCAATTTCTTTTTTTTGCACTAAAGATGGTCATGATGAAATATTTTGTATGCCAACAATAATGGTAGGAAAACGCAGTGAGTAATCGCCGGGGTTTCACACTCATTGAATTGCTTGTATACACTGTAGTTACCAGTTGTTTAGTAGTAACGGTTATGCATTTTACGAGTATTATGCAGCGTAGCATTGCTATGCAACAGAACGTTGCTATAGTTCAAACTGGTGTGTATGCAAGTCTTGATAGTCTCGCTCGTGCATGCGCTCAAGCTCCAAGCGATATGTGCCGCTGGGTAATCAATGAACCATCTTCTATCTCATGGGTAGCGCAGGACCAGAGTCTTGGCTTTGAATTTAAGCATGGAGATCTCATGCGTATTTCGCGTTCCAAAGACCGGTCCGGTTCATATAAAATGTCTTGTAGCTCATTGCTTATACCGAGAGTTAAAGGGTCATTCCATGTCCATAGTCAAGCCGGATATGTTATGGCTATAGAAATGACATTGCATGCTGAATCATCGAATCCATGGTCCATAACGAGAAAATTCTTAGTGCGATCGGGGCGTATTACATGAGAATGCGAAATAATGGTTGGGCTACATGTGTTATGCTTATTGTTATGAGCGTTCTTACGCTTCTTGTCATAAATAGTTATCAGGCAAGTTCTTATATGCTAATGCTTGCTCGCGCGCGTTATCATCATCATCAATATGTGCGCTTAACTGAAGGATTACTTAAGTATGGTACTATTCTGTGCCGAGAAAACAAAGAACTTCTGTTGCAATGGGGTATGCAAGATGAGCGTACCATGTCAATGTCCTTTGATCCATGGCCGACAGAAAAATTAGTTGAACTCTGTGGACGCTATACTGGCTTGCTCTCTGTTATGAGTAAACAGGGTATTTTGTATGTGCAAGCGCAGCTTGTTTCAGAGAATAAAATTTTAATGTCTGGGTTGTGTACATTACAGTTAGAAGATGCTAAAAATATAAAAAGCGATTTGTATATTTCTTCATGGCAAGCAACTGTTTAGTAGTTATATAAAAAAAGCGTGTTTTTTTA
>Ga0265297_10007944_pt1 | contig 14422 bp, 17 predicted proteins | sample Munlanlwell13791_FD_192502 | JGI IMG/M metagenome (GOLD analysis project Ga0265297, IMG submission 192502) | Leachate microbial communities from a municipal landfill in Southern Ontario, Canada - Leachate well 137-91 | ecosystem: Engineered > Solid waste > Landfill > Unclassified | place... | reverse complement strand
ATAACTAGTAAGGTTGCAATATTTGCACCAGACTTCTCAGAAGATGTACTTATGAAATTAACAAAATATGTTCAAAAAGGATTTGGAATATACCCAATAAAAGTCCCATCACTTAGAACAGAACAGTTAGATGATCTCGCAGTATATACTGGTGCAGTTACGCTAGATAAAAACAAAGCAATATTCCCAGCAACAGTGAAACCAACAGACGTAGGTTTTGCAGAAAAGATAATCGTAAAAGGTGTAGAAGTAAGAGATGACGCAATAGTTATTGGAGGTGGAGGGGATAAAATAAAAGTAGATGAGAGAGTAGAAATATTAAGAGGTCAACTTGCTGAATCAAAAAATGAATTGACAACACTTCAATTACAAAAGAGAATCGCAAACCTAAAGGCAGCAATAGGGGTAATAAGAGTTGGCGCATCAACCTCAAAAGAAATATTGTTCTTAAAACATAAAATTGAAGACGGAGTATTCGCCTGTAAGGCGGCACTTGATGAAGGATACGTCAAAGGAGGCGGATTATGCCTTAAAGAGATAGCAGAAGAACTAGGCGAGACAAACATCCTATACGAGACATTAAAAGAGCCTTACGAGCAAATTCAAAGGAATGCGGGGGGTAATTTGGACATACCTGAAGAGATAATAGATCCAGCAAAAGTAGTTAGACTCGAAATAGAACACGGAGTATCAGTAGCAGCACAAATGATAACTTGCGATATCTTAATTCCAGATACACCAGAAGTAAGCCCGGGAGAAGGATATCAATCAATAGGAAAGGCAATAAAAGTACTTGCATACTTCCTAGCCAAAGAGAAATCACTTCTAAAAGCAAGTGAAGATGAAGCCGAAGAGGATAGAAACAAAGAATTTGAAAGAGTAATGCTAATGGATAGAGACTAAAATGAGCAAGATAACAATACAAAAAAGACTTAGAAAATTTGCAGGTGCTAAAATTGACACAAAAAGACATTATGAATTTGCAGATTACAACGGAGAAAGGTTCCCAGTACTCATGTCTCCGGGTCAGATTGTAAATATTAAGAAAGCATATAAAAAATACAAAGATGAAAAAGAAAAAGAAAAAAGGATGTAAATAAAATATGTGCCGGTAGTAAATTGTCACTTCCTATCGGAGGTGGAGATGTCACAAAAATGGTTCGTAAAACCTTCCATACAATGATCTCCACAATGGCGGAGTAGGTCTTCGGTAAGACCACGAGTCCCATACACTCGGCAAAGCAGGTTCGACTCCTGACCTCCGCAAATGGAAATAAAACAAGTAAAAATAGATAAAATAAAGAGATACGAAGGTAATCAAAAGAAACATCCAAAGTCTCAGATTAAAAAGATTGCAGATTCAATCAAAGAATTTGGTCTAAACCAACCAATCGTAGTAGATAAAAGCAATACGATAATTGTGGGTCATGGAAGATACGAAGCAGCACACATACTAGGAATGACAGAAGTTCCTGTGCTAACAGTAGACCTTACAGACGAACAAGCAAAAGCATATAGACTCGCCGACAACAAATTAAACGAATCAGAATGGGATATGGAGCTCGTTATAAACGAACTCAAAGGATTAAGCACTGAAATGTTAGAACTAACAGGTTTTGATGCAGATCTGACACTTGAGCCAGAGAATAAAGATGATGACATACCAGAGATAAAATCAGGCAAACCAAATACAAAACTAGGAGACGTATGGCAACTAGGAGAGCATTTGATAACCTGTGGAGACTCAACAAATTCAGAGACAATAGAAAAACTATTAGGTGGACAAAAAGCAGACATGACATTCTGTGATCCACCATACAACATTGCATACGAAGGAGGTGCAGGAAAAAGAAGAAAGAAAATAGAGAATGACAAAATGAGTCGTGAAGCATTTTCAGACTTCTTAGACAACGCAATGAGATCAATAGTAAATAACACAAAGGGTGGAATATACGTCTGCATGAGTCCAAAGGAAATCGGTACATTAAAAGACTCGTTCGAAAGAGTCGGAGGACACTGGTCTAGCACAATCATATGGGCAAAAAATAATTTCACATTATCCGGCAATGACTATCAAAACACATACGAGCCAATCCTATACGGCTGGGGAAATGGAAAGAAACCATACTTCATAGATAGAAGAGATCTAATAACGTATGGGAGGATATAGCAACAGTAAAGACTGAATACGACGGACAATACACAACAATCTCATTCCAAGGTTTCAAAGTAAAAATACAAGGGCCAGTATTAAAAGGTTCAGTGATAAAAAAGAAACAAAGAGTAGATATTGTAAGACACGATAAACCAATAAAGAGTGCAGAACATCCCACGATGAAACCAGTTTCACTAGTAATCGAAGCAATAACAAACTCAAGCAAGGAAGGAGACATTGTACTAGACACATTCTTAGGTTCAGGAAGTACCTTGATAGCATGTGAGAAGAGTGGTAGAATTTGTAGAGGAGTAGAACTCGACCCATATTACGTAGACGTAATAGTAAAGAGATGGGAAGAATATACTAAGCTAAAAGCCAAAAAACTATGATACACCCGGGTACACAAAAATTAATAGATGATAGAATAACAGGGGTAAAAAGAAAATGTCCTTTGTGTGCCAAAGAAAATTATGCCTGGTATTTAGAAAGACAGGATGGAAAGAAAGTGTTAGCAATGTTTTGTCCATGTAAAAAACCTTTGACAAAATTTATAAAGAATGAAGAAGGGCTTCCAATACCAATATTCAAAGCAAAGATATTACAAAGGAAAGAAAGAGAAATTATTAGGAAAGAAGAAAAAAACAAAAGTCTATAATCTTATGACATCTATTAAACAAAAAATAATAAACAAAGCAATTAAAGTGGTAAAAAAAAGCGATCCAACGGAGAGATTATTCTCGTTCGCAGAATTAATTGAAGCACAAAAAGAAGAAAGACAAAGATGTTATAGTATAATAAATTATATACTAAATAAAAATTCTCACCCATTATATTCAGGAGATAAGAAAGGAATAGATTATAAAAAGGCATACGAGGAAATGGAAGATTTTGAAAATTCATTAATAAATTAAAAATCATGAGTAAAAAGAAAAACAAAGGAGGCAGGCCAACAGTAATGGACAAAGACACTGTCGGGAAACTAGAACAGGCATTTGCAAAAGGAGCAACAGTGGAAATGGCTTGTTTTTATGCCAAGATTTCAAGAGATGCATATTATGATTTTATAAAAAAGAATCCAGAGTTTAGCGACAGATTTGAAGACTTACGCTCTCAGCCAGTATTAAAGGCACTAGATACATTAACAAATTCACTAAATAACGTAGAAGATGCAAAATGGCTTCTAGAAAGAAGATTCAAAAAGGAATATTCAACTAGACAAGAAATAGGCGTAGAAGGAGAAATAAAGATGTCTAAGATAGATGAAGTGATAAAAGCAACACAAGAAATATTAAACAAAAAATAAAATGTATGAAGATGTCAAAGCTCTCTGTAGGGGTAGATACAAAGATTATTATGGAAAACCATTTGATCTAACAGATGGACAAGCAGAGATATACGAAATAATAACAAAGAGACTTCATCCTAGAACATCATGTCTTACATATACTCAGTACGGAAAATCAGATACAGTATCAATGGCTGTACACACAAGGATAACTACCTTCCCAGAGAAGTGGTGTATCGTTGCACCAAGCAATAAGAAAGCAAGAATCATAATGGGATACATAATCCAACATTCATTCGATAACGAAGTAAGTGTGGGAATGTTTGAGATAGAAAAGGGCGAGACAATGGATAGAATTAGACGTGAAAGAACTAAAGAGAAAATGACATACAAGTTCCCAGATGGAAGAATATCAGAAGTATTCACAATATCATCAGAAGGAAAAAGAACTAAAGACTTGCTCGATGCACTTATGGGATTCGGTGCGCCAAACGTAATAATTGATGAAAGCTCGCTTATAGATGACGTGCAGAAAGTCGGTATACTTAGAATGCTTGGAGGACATAAAGACAACTTCTTATTTGAGATAGGAAATGCTATGAGAAGAAATCACTTCTACAGAGCAACAATAGATCCAAACTATCATCACATCAATATAACTTGTGAACAAGGAATAAAGGAGGGTAGAATAAGTGAAGAGTTTATAAATGAAATGAGAACTAAACCAATGTTTGAACAATTATACATGAATAAGTTCCCACCAGAAGATGCGATAGATCCACAAGGATATACCCCGTTGTATATAGATAGACAAGTTTCAGATAGAATAAAAAAAGAAGTAGAAATATTTGGAAACTTATATCTAGGTTGTGACGTAGCAGGAGAAGGTTCAAACCTTTCAGTAATAACACTAAGAGGAAGAAATGGTGCAAAAGTTTTATACAAAGAAAACAACCCAGACACAATGAACTTCGTGGCAATGATTTGTATATACGCAAAAAGATACCCAAACTTAAAAAGAATATATGTGGATAAAGTGGGGATAGGAAAACCAGTGTATGACAGACTAAAAGAACTTCCGGAAGTCGCAGATAAAGTCGTTGGAGTAATGGCTGGGGAAAGTGCAGAAGATAAAGATAACTACTTAAACAAAAGAGCTGAGATGTTTTGGAGACAAAGAGAATGGCTATCTACAGCAGAACTACAAGGCCCATATGAAGATTGGATTGATTTGCTTGACGTAAAATATAAAATACAAAGTGACAAAAAAGTGAAAATAAAAAGTAAAGATGAAATGATTGCAGATGGAATACAATCTCCAGACGTTGCTGACTCACTATCACTTACATTCTACGATACAGAGACAAAATTTGTAGAAGGAGCAGGTGTAAAAACTAACAGACCAAAGTGGACAGGTTTTAATAAAAGATAAAAAACTTGTGTAAAAAAAAAGACATGATATAATTTATTACAATGATAGGCGAAGTCTACAATAAAGATAAACAGATTTCATTATACAAACCTTCAAAGGAGATTTGTAATTTTACATCTCTAGTAAAAAAAGATTTTGCACAAGGAGTAGAAATACTAACTAAGCCTTGGGTAGAACTCAACGACATGAGCGTGATAGATAGGAGAGACAGAGACCAAAGAACATTCAATGCGTTCGTAGATGAAAACATTGAGGACCCAGATGAAGCATGGAAATGGAGAGGCACAAGAAGCAAGGCAAGAAACAAAGCAATCCAAATGCACGCGCAATTAACATCAGGATACGTGATTCCGATGTACGTAGCGCAAAATGAAGATGATGAAGAGGACAGAGTATTTTCAGACCTTATGAGAGATTTGGCGGAATGGACAGTAGAAAATACAAATTATAGATCATCATATCTTATGACAGTAATGGGAATGCTTGTAAATCCTGTGACATACATGGGAGCCGAATACAAAGAAGTATACCAAACAATAAGAGAAAAACTTGAAGAAGGATACACAAAGAAAGAAATTATAGACGATGAACTTTCAGGATTTGATGCGCCAGTTTATTCATCAGACCAAATACTTATAACAAACGCATTTGAACAAAATATACAAAGACAGAGAGTTGTAATAAAAAGAAGATACATAGAATATTCAGAAGCAGAAGCGTTGTACGGAGAAAGAGATAATTGGAAATATGTACAACCGGGAATGAAATCAATTTATTCAGAAGATGACGGGCAATTCTATGACATAAAAGATGATGATCATCCAAACCTTGTAGAAGAAGCAATATACCTAAACAGAAGAGAAGATGTGGAGATACCATTCGTTGGAGGTATTTACATGGGAAATGATGACTTAGAATCAAACCCAATAAAACATAGGACAAATAGAAACGCACCAAAATATAACGTGGTGCCTTTTGGCTATCAAAGAATAAACGAACACTTCTTCTTTTACAAATCACTCATGAATGCTCAATACTACGACAACGCACTTTTAGATGCACAATACGAAATGGGAATGAATAGAATATTCCTAGATACAAATATGCCAGTAGCAATATCAGGAAACGCTAACATAGATACAGGAGTAATATTCCCCGGATCTATGACAGCATTTGAGGACAAAGATGTAAGAGTTACTCCAATACTTCCACAAGCAAATATAAACGGAATAGTAGCAGGCATGAGTGCAGTAGAAAGGTCAATGGATGAATCATCAATATCAGACGCAAGTGGAGGACAATTACCAGATAGGGAACAGAAAGCAACTACAATAAACGTAGCAGAAAGAAATGCAAGAATAATGCTACAAGGCGTAGGCAAAACACTAGCAGAATCAGTAGTTCAATTCGGAGACTTAATGGCCGATTGTATTATTAATCACATGACTATTCCACAGATAGTAGAATTAGGAAGTGGCAACACAAAAATCAAATACAAAACATTCGTATTAAACAATAAAAACGTTGGAGACAAAAAAGTATCAAAAACAATTAAATTTGACGAATCATTACTCGGTAGAGAGATGACAGATAAACAGAAAACAAATGAAGAAATGAAAATGTTGGAGAGTATCGGATACCCAAAAGAAAAGAAATCTCTGATAAGAGTAAATCCAGAAATGTTTGCAAGATTTAAGTATCTATCAAAAGTAGTCCCAGAAACAATGTTTCCAAGAAATGAGGAATACATGCAAGCATTGATGTCACAGATGTACACACAATTCAGACAAGATCCATTAATCAAAGCAGATTCACTCGTAAGAAAAACACTTTATTGGTTCTTCAGAGGAGATGCCGAAGATATGATGGTAGATACAACACAAATGCCACAAATGCCACAAATGCCAGAGAATCTGTTAGGACCAGAAGAGAATAAGGAAAAAACCAATGTAAGTGCAGATATTATTAAAAAGACTGCATTAGCAGGTGGTCAAGGTCGAACGTTATAAGCTAAATAAACAAAACGATGAATATTAAAGGATTTGAATTAGTAAACGAAGAGAAAGTAGAAAGAGCCATAAACGGCACAGTAAATTCATTGAATGAAAAAATCGGAGGTATAATAGCTGAAGATGGAACATACGATGAAAATGAATTGTTAGCTGAATATGACAAGCTCGGAGGCTTAATCACAAAAGAAGGAGACAGAGTAAAAACTGGCTCATTCTATGACTTCAGAAACAAAAAAATGCTTTCAAAACCAAATATTGTATTTATTTACAATGTAAATGGAAAGATCGTAGAAGTTGAAGATGGAAAAGAACTTCCAGGAATTGTGAAAGCAGCAAGAGAACTTGAAAGGATAGAAAACGAAGAAGTAGAAGAAAAGGTCGAAAAGAAGAAAAAGGGTAAGAAATAAAAGCAATGAATATTGCAGAAAAAAAAATCCTGCAAGCGAATTTAGCAAGATTTTTAGTAGACGAGATCTTTAACACAATAACAGAAGAAGATATCTTAAGGGTAGAAGGTGGCGTATGGTATTATAAAAACAAACCACTTACTCCCGGACAGGTTGAGGCTTTAAGAAACCAAGCAACAGTATTCTATAAATCAGACTTGTGGAAAATCTTAAAAGATGAACTACAATGGCGAGCTCAGAGCAAAGGTATGGAAAAAGCAACGAGTGTAGAAGATATTATAGGCAGTAAAATGCTACAATATCTTGTAGATGTTATAGATACCAGACTGAAAGCGATGGTAAAAGAAAAGTAAATCATCATTAGGGTGGTTTGGCGGAGTTCTCTAGAAATCGACCTCTAGAGACCTCCTTCAAATCACTCTGTCGAGTGATGTCGCCGAGCGGTGGCGCACAGGTTAAAACCTGCCGACGTCTAGAAATAGACTTTAATAAATAAAAAGTTGAGCGGCAACTTAAAAACCGACGACAATCTTATGTCTAAAACAAAAGAGCAATTAGAGGCAGAAGCGAAAGCTCAAGCCGATGCAGAAGCCAAAGCGAAAGCCGAGGAAGAAGCAAGAAAAGCTGACGAAGGCGATGACTCCAAAGGAGACAACGACGACGAAGGCGACAGTTCTTCGAAAACAATTGATTATAAAAAACTTGCAGAAGAAGAGAAGTCTAAGCGAGAAGAAGCGGAAAGGTTAATTGCTGAAAGGAAATTCAAAAATAAACATAAAGCTGATGACGACGAAGATGATGATGAGAGCCAAGACGATGATGATAAACCAATCACACGTAAAGAGTTCCTACAATCATTAGAAAACGAGCGTCAAAAAATCCGAAAAGAAGCACAAATCGAACAAGCAAAAGAAATTGCTATCGAAATGGCTGATTCAGAGGAAGAAGCAAATTATATTATTGATGTATTTCAAAACAGACAATTCCCTTCATATCTCTCACTAAGAGATCAGGTAGAAGAGGCACATGCCATTGCAAATCGCAAAATAATCATCTCAAAAAACTCAGAGCTTAAAAGAGCTTTGAAGAGCAAGGAAAATGCATCAAAAGATGCATCCGGAACTCAAAGAGATGGACAAAAAGGCACGTCTCCAAAACTATCAGCTCAAGACGAATCTCTCTATAAGAGAAATGGTTTTGCATATAACACTACTGATAAGGTTTGGGAAAAGAAACTTCCTAACGGAAAAACTCTTGTGAAAAACCCAGTAACAAAGCAAACCTATATAAAATAATCAAGATTACGAAGCTTTATTAGCAACGATATTCTCCCGTAGAATATCAAAGTAATTATAAAATGGCGAAGTATCGTAAGATGCGAGCTATTTTATTATAAAAATGAGAGCAGACTTAAAAGTAATTGGTCCAGCAGCAGCGTTCAAAAGATACATTGCAGCAGGCCAAACAGCAATCGTAGCTGGAGAACCTATGCATTCAGTTGCAACATCTTCAAGCGGTGTAGCAAACGTAAATGTTTATGTTCTAGCAGCAGCTGATACTCCTGTTATCGGTACTCACAAATTCGGTGGTATCGCAACAAGAGACTCAGAAAATGCGTCAGCAGGAACTACATTAGCTCAATTCATCAACACAGCTAACCCTGTGCCGGGAGTTGGAAGAATAGTAGGTAAAGCTGAAACATCAGGAAACATCGATACACTCGCAGAACTTGTAGCAATACTACAAGACGTAACATTGATTGACTATGATGCAACTGGCGCACCAGATGGAGGCCAATTGTATACAATCAAGGATACAGCTTCAGCAGATACATCAGGACTTGAAATTGTAGGTGGAAACATCGCAATTGGAACTCTTGAAGTAACACTTGCAGCGACAGCATATAGACACGACGTATCTTAATCTTAAATGATTAAATTTTATTAAAATATTAATTAAAAACTAAAATGAATCCAACAGGCGGACATACAGCCGGACTAAGTCCAGATGCTGTACAAACAGAAATTGATTCAGTTGCATTTGAGACCTATCAAAGGACTCAGCAACCTGGTTATCTTTCAGCTGCGGATGCATGGTTTTTCAAGCAATCATCAGAAAATATGCTTGCATATACATGGGATGAAGATTCTAATGTAGGTGCATTCGATGAAACAGATGAGCAAGAAGAGCTATCAAACACAGACACATTTATTGGCAATACAAAGACAAAGAAGATGCAAAAGTGGACAAAACAAATCCCCGTATCTTTGGAGGCTTTCAAAGCTGATCAAGTAGGAAAGAGAGCAAGAATCGGAACTCAAATGGGCGACAGAGCTCGTTTGACACAGGATAAGAAAGCTATCCTTAACACTTATGGTGATGCTTTCTCAGGTAGTGTAAACACTACTCCAGACGGTCAAGCATTAGCTTCAAACGCACACGTAACATTAAAGGGAATCACAGTTGATAACTTGGAAACAGGTGCATTCAACGCAGATAACCTATGGACTGTAGTTCAGAGCTTAGCTAACCAAAAAGCACAAGACGGAGAAGCAGGATCATACGTCTTCGAAGGTTTGTTAGTACCATTTATCCTTTACAAATCAGCGAAGGAAATAATGAACTCAAGTCTTATTCCAAACAGTGCAGAGAACAACATAAACTTCTTTGACACTGATTACGGAACAGTAAAGATCGCAGCTTCAATATTCTTGGGCTCATCTTACAATTCTGCAACAAATGCTAATACGTCTTATCACGTATTATCATCACAACACATGATCAATAGAAAAACTTTCATGGATCTATCAACTAGCTTGATACCACCAGAAAATACAGCTAACGATTCATGGTTGTACAGAGGAAGATTCCTAGAATCACATTTCCCAGAATCATTCTGTGGATACGTAGGTTCAAACGGAACAGCTTAAATTATCAACTAATCACTAACCAATTATGAAAATAAAAAACATAATCATAGGCGTAGTAGCATTAATTGCTTCATTCGTCATAGGAGTAATGGTTGGTGGTAATTCAAGCCAACCTTTAGGGGCAGGAAGTCCAAACAGATTTCCAAACGGATATATTGACACAGGTTATGGATACTATGTAGACGGATCAGAAGTAATTGACGAAAATGGAAATTACACTGGCACTATTAGTTCCACAAATTCTGTATCAACAGGAGAATTTACTCAGGGTGGTGGAATTATTTCAATTTCAACTACTTCTGCAACATATACTCTTACACAAGCAGAACTTGCAAGCGGTAATATAATATCAATTGCAAGTGTATCCGGTGCAGCAGCTTTAGCCTTAACACTTCCAGCCACATCATCTTGGACTACTTTAATTCCAAATGCTGGGGATATGAGAACTTGGGGTATAGAGAATTTGCATACTGCAGCAGCAACTACAACAACTATAACTACGGCAGCAGGTATTCAATTAGAAGGAGATACAGCCAATGATGACATCATAAACGGTGGAGTCACTGGTTCCCTTACTTGTTGGAGACAGGCGTCTACAGATGTAGTATGTCAAGTTTCTGAAAAAGTATCAGCAGAATAATTTTCTGTCTACTCAGCTCCTCACTCGACCGGGGAGTTGGGATAGGCAGAAAAACATTATCAATTTAATTAAAATAACATGGATAACATAAAATATTTTATAGGAGGAGTAATTATAGCAACAGTGATAGTTCTAGGCTTTAATCTAGGATCATCAAACAAATTAGGAGGAGTTTATAAGGTGCCAACATATAATTCAGTTACAACAAGTCAAGTAACTGCGAACTTGGAGCCAGCAACTTCAACAGTAGTGCTTACACAAAAAGGAGGAAGGGGATATGCATCAATTTGTAACGCAACAAATGATGTTGGATATCTACAATTAGGAAATACAGCAACAACATCAACTGCATATGGAAGTATAAGAATACCAGCATATGGATGTTATGAAATAACACAAGACAATCTATACACAGGGGAAGTCAGATACGTTCCTGTAGCAACAACAACAACACTTCAAGTCGTAGAATTTATTGGTTACTAAAACAAAAACATGAGTTATACAATAGCAGAAGTAAAAGAAAACTTAACAGCCATGGGCCATGGTGGAACTCTGAATAAAGTCAGAAGTTTTGAGTCAGCATGCGAAAGGGCGGCAAATACAATGATTGCTAAAGTAAAACTCTTGGAAATGATTAGAAGAGAAGCATTATCTCAGAATGTACACGACAACATATTCGAATATTCACTACCAACAGACTATCTATCAATAATAGATATCTATCCACAATCAGAAAGAACAGGATACGATAAGGCAAGTAGAGGGTATTCAGAAAAGTTTGACTTGAAGAAAATGCTTACAAATAAGCAGATAGTTATTGAAGGCAGAGATGGAGAAAAGAAACTAAGAATAAATTGGAAAACAAGGAGTCCTAAAACACTCAATACCATGGATTCTTATAATGGAAATGGTACGTGGATTGCATATAATACAGCTTCAAACATAACAAGTGATACTATTGTAAAATATTCAGGTAGTGGATCTGTTCGATTTGACACTACTGGCTTCAGCGATGGGATAAGCAATACCACTATGGACTCAATAGATCTTACAGATGAAGATGAGGTGGCAGATGTTATATTCCCAATTTATTTAAGTTCAGTTGAAGATTTAGTCGGCATAAATATACAGTGGGGAAATGACCTTACAACGAACTATTGGACTGGAGTAGGACAAACAGCACAGGCCGATGGAACAGCATTAAGAGTTGGGTGGAATTTGATTAAAGTACCATGGTCAACAGCGACAGAAACAGGAACAGTGGATCCATCAGCAATAAATTCATTTAGAATTGTAGTAACTTTAGATCCATTTGGAACTGATTTGGAAAGAAAGAATATACGTGTAGACAACATTCAATTTGCAATAGGATATCCATTTGAAATAAAATATTATAGTAAATACTTATTCAAAAACTCATCAGGAACTTACATATCAAAACCAACAAGTGATGATGATGTCGTTATCTGTGATAGCGATTCAATACAAATATTCTTACTCGAATTATTGAAAGTAATTGCACATCAATTAGAGGGTAGCGATTCAGCATTTGATATCTCATTCGCAGAGAATGAATTGAAAGTTCTGTATGCTCCATATAAAGCAGAAAATCCAAATCAAACAAAAAAAGCAAGAACATCATATTTTGGATTACCAAGATTTAGAAAATAACTATGAACTATAGCCTAACACAAGAAACATTAGCATATATAACAGCAGAAGAATTGACCAATACTCAAAAAGAGTATCTTGTGGCTGGCTCACAAAATGTACTTATAGATAGAAATAGGAAAGTAAGGATAAGACCGGGGTATTCAAGGTTGGGAAGTGCAAATAGTGCCTTAACTCCAGTAAGAAATGGTTTCACATGGAACACATCAAGCAATAGTGACTTACCTATAAAATACTACGACGATGAGATGGAAGTTTATCTAGGAACGATAGACGGGGTAGATATAGATGCATGGACTAGAGTAACAAGTGGATTGAGTACAACAGCAATACCAAGAGGTGCAGATATTTATGATTCAACAGAAAATATAGACTTGCTTATATTCGTGCAAGGAGACGCAAACCTATACGAATGGAACGGTGCAGTAGCAGTAGTAGATTCAATTACAGCAACCGAAGTAACTAAAAAAGGAACAACAACATTCGCACAAAACAGATTTTATGTTAACCGAGATAAAACATTTGTATGTGTAAGGACAGGAACAGAATATACATACACAGGCGGAGAAGGAACTACAACACTTACAGGTATAGCTGATACTACAGGACTAGTCGAAGGAGATATTTTGGTACAAAAAATCGTAACAGAAAGTAATAAGCCAACATCAAATAGAACAAACGACACAATTTATGCATTTGAAAACCAAATAGTGGTCGGATCATACACAGACCAATTCAATTACATCTCAAAAAATACAGATTACACAGATTTCACATTCTCTACACCAAGAATAGCAGGAGAAGGGGCAAAATTGACCTTAGACGCACCATCAAGAGGCTTTGGCAGTATTGGGTCATATCTCATCATGTTTGCAGGCCGTAGTGGCGTTTTCAGGACAAATTTCGAGCAAATAACAGTTGGATCAACACTTGCTGAGACAGTAAAAGTAAAAAGAATAGATATTGGGGTAGATCAAGGTGCCTATAACCAAGAAACTATAATCCCAATAGGAAATGCTTTGCTTTACTTAACAAACGAGCCGGCACTCAGATACATAACAAATCCAGACGATATAGGGGGAATAAAACCAACAACATACTCAAATCCAATTAAGCCAGACTTTGATGCAGAAGATTGGACCAACGCAAGTGCAATATTCTGGAAAAATACTTACTATTTATCAGCACCGGCAAACTCAAGACTTTATATGCTTGAATTCGTACAAGACGCAGACGGAAAGACAAGAAGATTTTGGCAACCACCACAGATACTACCAGTTAGAGCATTTGCAATAATAGATGAATGGTTGTATGGATATTCGAACTCAACACCCGAGACATTCAAATTGTTCGATCCGACAACTTTATCTGATATAAATTCAAGTGATGAAAAAATATCAATAAATGCAAAGGCAAAATATGCATATAGAGATTATGGCGACAGAGGCGCATTAAAAACATTTGATGAATATATGGTAGAGGGAGAAATAAATCTATCAACAGATGATTTGACACTCCTTATAAACTATGACTTTGAGGGTACAACGCAACAGATAGAGAAAGTAATAGATGGAACTGACGAGGATATACTTCTTGGATCTGTGATAAATGCATCACTTGGTCAAAATTCACTAGCTACAAACCCATTAAGCGGTACAACCTCAGTGCCAACAGATGCAGAGAAATTTCAAATTATATTTGAAATAGCGAGAGAGGACTTCACATTATTACAAGCAGAATTTAGCACAAACGAAATAGATAGATATTGGGCGATTATTAGTCATGGAGGAAACGTCAGAATTTCTCCAAGAAAAAACACTTTCATAAAAAAATAAAAGTGTTATAATTAAATTAGTAAATTAAAAAAAATGTTAGAAACAATTGCAA
>Ga0265297_10007943_pt1 | contig 14422 bp, 18 predicted proteins | sample Munlanlwell13791_FD_192502 | JGI IMG/M metagenome (GOLD analysis project Ga0265297, IMG submission 192502) | Leachate microbial communities from a municipal landfill in Southern Ontario, Canada - Leachate well 137-91 | ecosystem: Engineered > Solid waste > Landfill > Unclassified | place... | reverse complement strand
TTGAAAAAAGATTATTTGTAACAAATAAACGTTGAACTTTTTTATATAATATATATGACCCCCATTTGTAATAAATTCTTTATCGGACAGTGAACATATGCTCACATTTCATACAGGACGAAATTCTATTTATATAGATACTATTTTAAACCCACAATAATGAATTCAATAATAGGATTTGATTTTTCAATAGCAAAAACCGGAGCTTGTGTTTTATCAAATAATAATTATAATTTTTATCTTTGGCCCAAAGATTTTAAGGAAAAAGATATAAATTTATTATCATCGTTTAATATCAATATAATTCCAAGAAACAATATAGAAATAAAAGATTTAGTTAGATATGATATACTCAATGCTAGTATTTTAGCAGATTTAATAATTTTCACATTAAAGAAGTTTATAAATAAAAATACCTTAATAATATTTGAAGGAGCATCCTTCTCTAGTAAAGGAAATATGACAATATCTTTAATATCTTGGAAATATATTTTAATTTATAAATTATCCCAATTAGTTCCATTAGAAAATATTTTTACATATTATCCAATTACAGTAAAATCAACTGCTAGATGTGCGGCTAAAGATAAAAGAGGAAAAAATTCTATGATAGAAGCATTTTCAAAAGAAAACATAAATCATGAATTTAACTCAGTTTTGAAAAAAACACCAAATCTGCTTAAAAAGAAAATTAATTTCATTCCAGGAATAGATGATTTAGTAGATGCTTATTTTGTTTTAAAAACACATCTAATCAAAATGAATTTATAAAAATTAAATCCTCGAGGAGGGTCCTCCTGTTTATTAATAATAAAATTTACCTATCCGGCACATATTTTCTTTTATAATAAATAATCTTTTCACTTAGGGTCCCTGGTACTTATTTTACTCTGCTCCTGAGAAAAGTTTTAATATTTTTGTTAAATTTCTGTTAAAAAATAATAAAATCTATAATGATGAAAATGAGTTTAAATAAATATAAAAATAAAAATATAAGAAATGAATGAGCAGGCTAAAGTGTTTTTAAGTAAAATACAAGATAAAATTAAAAATGGAGAATTTGATTATGCTGTTTCTATATTTGTATCTAGGGAATTAATATATTCATCAATAAAATCTAGGGTTATTCAAAAATCTGAAAATGGTGGAAGTCCATTACTAACTGATACACAAATAAATGATGCTATAGAAGATACTAAGGAAATTGGTAACATAACAGCTTCTATTTTTTATAAATTAGGATTAATAAAGAAATCAAATGAAGGACTTATTGTCCCTGAAAAATTCCAAAAGTTTTTAAAATCCTTATAAGTTTTTAAATATTTAAGTTTTTATATATTTTTGTAAATATAAATTTATAAAATATGAAAAATATTTCATTTGATTTTGACAACATATTAGATCGTGAACACATTCAAAATTATGCTAAAGAATTAATAGAAAGAGGTTTGTCTGTTTGGGTAGTTACATCAAGATTTGATACAGATAATTGCATAAAACAATTTAAAACAAATATGTTTTATGGAAAATTAGTAAATAATGATCTTTTTGATGTTGCTAAGAAACTAGACATGCATAATGAACATATTCATTTTACAAATATATTAAACAAATGGACATTTTTAAAGATAAAGATTTTGTGTGGCATTTGGATGATAATTGGGTAGAAAACAATATGATCCTAAAAAATACAAAAACAAAAGGAATAAATTCATTATGTTCATCATGGAAGCAAAAATGTGAAAGAATATTAAAGAGGGAAGTTTTAACTTCCTTTTTTAATATATAAATAAAACTTTATCTTTATGAAAACTTATGAATCTATAAGAAAATCAGTACTTGCTAAAAATTATAAGTGGTATGAAGGAAACTTAAATGTAAACATAATTTGGGAAAGAACTTCTGATGATATTACTAATATGTTTACTGACTTTCTTCATATAGTTTATACTGAGAATAATATAAATAAAACATTATCACTTCCTGCGACAACAAAACCAGGAATAAGAGGAGGAATTGATTCCCCTATTATATATGAAGGAATTACAGGAACAGCAATAATAATTCCGGGTCAATATATATCAAGTTGGGAGTTTAAAGATACTTATAAAGAATTTTCTGAATATCCTTATTTTAGACAAGTAAAAGGTATTAAATATTGGAGAGATGGAAATAAAGATTTAATTATAGATCATGTTCAAGAACAAGATAATAAGATTTTTAATACACATTGTCATAGAATGTCAAATACAGGAACGTATGGATTAGGATTTATTAACAATTGGAGTTTAGGTTGTATGGGGTGTCCTGAACCAATATGGTATGCAGTATTACCTATAATAAGAGAATCAGTTAAATTATATGGAACAATATTTTCTGGAACAATTTTAGAATCAAATGATTTTATATAAATGAAAGCAAAATTCATAAATGAGTCATTAGGTGATATTTTTAGGCCTAAGTCTAAAGAACAAATCATTAGTGATTTAAAAAAATTGTCTATTGAAGAGAAGAATCAGTTATTAATTAATGCTGCAGCTAATGGATATAAAGATGTTGTTGAGTTGTTACTAAATGCTGGGGCACACGCTAATGCTAAAACTAGTTATGGAAAGAGTGCATTGATATATGCTGCATGGAATGGGTCTAAAGATGTTGTTGAATTGTTGCTAAACGCTGGTGTAGATGTTAATGCTAATGACTATAATGGAAGGAGTGCACTGACATATGCTGTATGTAATGGCAAAAAGGATGTTGTTGAGTTGTTACTAAAGGCTAAAGTCGATGTTAATGTTAAGGGCAAGTATGGACGGAGTGCATTGATGCATGCTGCATGGTATGGTCAAAAGGATGTTGCTGAGTTGCTAGTTAAGGCTGGGGCCGATGTTAATGCTAAGTCCAAAGGTGGATGGAGTGCATTGATGTCTGCTGCAGCTAATGGGTCTAAAGACGTTGTTGAGTTGATGCTTAACTCTGGGGCAGATGTTAATGCTAAGGACAATGATGGGTGGAGTGCATTGATGTATGCTGCACGGAATGGGCATAAAGACATTGTTGAGCTATTAAAAAGATATGGAGCAAAAGAATGAAAGCTAAATTTATAAATGAGATTCTTAAAGCAGATGATAAATTGTTTAATAAATTTAAATCTATAATTTTTGAAATTAAGGATTTAAATATTAATGATCCTTTCTATGAATTAAATTTAAGATTAAATCCACTATCTATTGAATTTATAGACTATTATAATTTTATGAATGCTTTAAATTCTCAAGAAAGATCTCAATTTAAAAATGCTAATATGATTCCTGAATTAGGAATTAGAATATTAGGATTCGATGAAACTAAAGAAAATATTTTTATATTAGTTGATGAATCATTCGATGATAAATTTTTAGAAATTTCAACCAATAGATTAGATAATTTATTAAATTTTATGTGGGCTGCTTTTGGACATGAAACAATACACAAACAACAGGTGGCCAAAATGAAAATAAAACAAAAACAACAATTTAAAACTAGAGATGTTTATTTTAAAAATAAACAAGAAGTAATGGCAATGGCATTTAGTTTTATAGAAGAAATGAGAAACACATATTCAGATAAAGAAATTTTAAATATATTAAAAGGAAATAACACATTATTTAAAATTCCTTCACATCCACTACTTAATATTTATAAAAATTTAGATGATAAATCATATAAAATGTTTACTAAATGTGCATACAAATATCTTATAAGCCCCATAAAAGAAAATTTATCAAATATTTTTATTCCTAAATCAACCAATGAAATTACAGAAGCTCTTAAGAAAACAATAGAGGAAAAATTAATTTATGAAAACATAATTGATGAAGATTTTATAATAACCATTGTACCCAATAACGTAATTAACTTAAAACTATCCAAAGGAAATTATAACACACTTAATAATTTAGAATTCATTTATGATTTTTATATACACTTAGATAATTCAAAAATTGTTTGGAATGTTTCGTGTGAATCTATGGAATATAATGATTGGTACTTTACAGATTCAGGAGAAAAAATCTTTGAAAATTTATTTGATAATTTAATACCTGAATTAAATTATATTTTTTCTATAGTAGAAGATAGTGCAATATTAGATTTAGAAGATTTAACTTCTGATTTAAATAATGAATAATTTTACAAAAACATATAAAATATGAAAAATAATTTTAATTTTGTATCCATTTCTTCTTGGATAAATGAACAAGAAAAAGAAGACCCAACATTTGGATGCATAATGATGGAACCTAAAGAAATAAAAGATTGGGAAGAAAATCATTTGGCAGGAATAGAAGAAAAAGATGTTTATATAAAATCAAATGAAGATTCATACGGAAAAGAGTATCAACCACATATAACAATCTTATATGGAATTCATGAAGATGAAATAGATCCGTCGGTTGTTATTGATATGATAGAACAAAAAATGAAACCTATTACAGCAGAGATATCAGAAATTGACGTTTTTGAAAATGATGAATATGATGTTGTAAAATATAATGTTACTGTTACTAATGAATTATTAAAATACAGAGAAATGTTTATGAATTCATTTGAAAATACTCAAACATTTTCTGGATATAAACCACATATTACTATTGCTTATGTTAAACCTGGTTTAGGAAAAAAATATAAAAGAAAATTAAATAAATCATTTAAGGTTGAATTTATTAAAGGTATTTATTCATATCATAAAAAAGAAAAGGGAAAAGAAGATGAATTAATAAGAAGAGTTGTTAATTTAGAAGAAGAAAAAGAGAAATTAGATGATAGTATAATAAATTCAAAGCCATTAAAAACAAAATAAAAACATATATTATTAAAAAAATAAATTATTAAAATAATGGGTGGTAAAGCAATTAAAGACGTTAGACCATTAAAATACGAAGAATTAAATTCAACTTATAAGTGGGTACAAAATAACATTTTACCAATATTAGGTTTAGAATCTAATGATGTTATACCAACAGGATCATTTTTAAAGAAATCCAAAAATCAAACATATGGAGATATTGATATAGCAATTAATGCTAAAAAATATTTAAATGAAGGAATAGAATTTAATAAAATATCTTTATCTATAGATCTTATTCTTAAAGAATCAGGATTCGAAACTACATTATTAAAAGGATTTGATCAAGTGTCTGTTAAAATTCCTATTAATGGTGATGAAAAAAATGGATTTTCACAAGTTGATTTAATGCCTACACCAGATTTAAAATGGGCTAAATTTATATATCATTCTCCAAATCTTGCTGAAGACGAATCTAAATATAAAGGAGCCGTAAGAAACGCTCTATTAATGTCTTTAGTTTCTGAACCTTCTAAAGATATTACTAAACTATTTGAAGGAAAAATTGAAGAATACAATTCATTATCCATAAGATTTTCAACAGGACTTTGGAATATCAAAAGATCATTTATGGGGAAAAAGGGGCAAATAATTAAAAATGGAATAGTTTTAGATTCTGAATTTATTTCTAATAATCCTCAAGATATTATAGATATTGCCCTTGGAGAAGGATATAAAATTGATGCAGCTAATTCATTTGAAACTCTTTGGGAGATTATTCACAAAAAAGATTTTATTAATAAAAATAAATTAAATGAAATAATACATAAATTTAAAGAAAATTTAAAGAGCATGCAACAAGATATTCCTGAAGAAACCATTAAAAAATATTCAAAAGTTTTAAATGAAGGAATACAAGATATTCTAAAACCCAAATTATTATCGAATGATCAAATAAATTCTTGGAAAAATTTAGAAGAAAAAATAGAAAAATATATAGTTGTTTTTAAATACGATGACCCTAATGTATATTACATTACAAAAAGAAATAACTTTAAATCCATAGAATTATGTCAATGCCATAGCGGATATGGAAATTATATAGGATGTTATAACGCAAGATGTTATTCTTTTGAAAATCTGTCAAGCTATGCTAAATCTGATTGTATTAAAGAAATCAAAGAAAAATTTAAGTTAAAATTTGATATAGATTTTTATGAAGACAATAATAAGTTTATGATTGAATTGCTAGATGAAAACGATAAGATTTCTAAATTTAAACGTCTAAAAATTGGTCAATTTATTAAGGAATGGCGTGATAAAAATGAGGTGCACACTTATGTAACTGCTTGGACTTATTGGAATGGCAATAATCATAAAACTTTAGTATTAAATAGTGAAATTGGGAATAATAATATTGAAGAAGTAAATGACGCAAAACAAAAAGCAATTTTATTTGAATTTCCAGAAGATATTAATGTTTCTCGAGGAGCTATTCAAAGTAAAGAAACTGATAATTATATATTTACAACTACAATATACGCCGATGATCCTTGGATTACGAGTGTTGAAGAAAAATAATTTAAAAATATGTCTAAATTTTTATCTATATTAGAATTTATAAGAAATAATAATTTAAATGAAGGGATACAAGATATTTTAAAACCAAAATCAGAAGAAGAAATCATTAAGAATGTAATAGAATCATTTGATAATGAAAAAGACTTAGATTATAAATTTATTAAACTAGAAGATTTTAATAGAAAAAATGTTTTACATTTTCTTTCAAAGGAAAAAATTAGAATTTTTTTAATTGAATATTTAAAATATAAATCTAATAGATGGATTAGGGGAGGAATGGAACAACTTATTAGAGATAATATATGGATAAGAAATTATTTAACCAAAGAAGAAATAGATAAATTTATATTTAATTTTAAAATGCAGCAATTTAAATCTAAATATCCTGAATTAGAACAACCTAAGTCATTAAAAGATCTTTTAAGAATTGAAAAAGAACAAAGGAAAAACGTTAGACAAACAAAAGTAAATTCTTTATTAAAATTAATAAAGGATGATTTACCATATAAATCAATACACAGGATTTTAGATGAAAGAATTAAATTAAATCAGTTTACATTTTTATATGAAATTTTATATTGGTTTAATAATCATAAAGGAAGTTCATATATAATTGAGTTTATAGAACCTCTATTTGAATTATTAGATGATAAATTATATAGAATTGAAAGAAGTTTTTTTAATTTGGGATCTGCTAGAGATCAATGGGGGTTGAATTTTATAGAAAAATTAATAACTAAAGAAATATTAATTAGACAAAAAGAAGGTAATAAACAATATGTAATCATAAATAGACAGTATAAGGATGACAATTATTTTGTATCAAATCATTATTATGAAATGCTGAAGATTCTTACAAAACTAATAGAAGAAAACAAAATTGAAGGACTTTATGAAAATAACACAATTATCAATAAACCCCAAAAAAGATTTGTAATTGATATAAAGAATTATAAATTACGATGATGAACCATATTTCATGCTGATAAAAAATTATCCTAAAATCGATGGATGTAACAAATGCTTAAACAGTCTACTTATCATGAAAGATATTACAATAATGTATTGCGGTGCATTTAAGCCACTTACAGAGGGGCATTTACATATTATAAATACTTATTTAAAACACCCCAATGTAAGAAAATTAGTTTTATTTTTAAGTCCCGGAAAAAGAGATATTGTTAATTCCGATGACGCGTTAGAAATCATAAATCACTTGTTATGTAATAAATCTATAGAAGTTGTTTTAGATAAGAATTCTTATTCACCTATATTAGCAGTTTATAGATGGATTCAAAACCCCCATAGAGAACCAGGAAAATACGCGTTGGCTTCTTCTAATAAAGGAGATGATTATAAGCGTGTTAAAGAATTTACAAAAAATTATACACCCGAAAAATATGCTAAAAATTTACCAGAAGGAGTTAAAGTAATTGAATTGCCCATTGATACAGAACCTTTGATTTATAAAACAGGAATTCATAAAGGAGAAACAATATCTGCTACAATAATAAGAGAAGACTTAAAAAGCGATGATTTTGAAAAATTCAAACAAAATTATTGGTCTTTAAATGAAGATGATGTTAAATTTATTTGGAACGTTTTAAAAAAATAAAAATAATTATGGGTGGTGCTGCTGGACACATAAAACAAATTTGGGAAAATCACGAATTTACATTTAAAGAATTAAAAGAATTAATAATTAAATTATTAACGAATAAGATTCCAAATATATTTGAGAAACTAGACGGTATTAATATTTTAATTACATATAAAAATAATAAAATATTAATAGCTAGATCCACAAAACATTTAAAAAATTTTGGTATTGATGCATTAGATTTTGATAATTTAAAAAAATATTTAAACCAAAGAAACACAAATGAGTGCGCAAAAAAAGCATTTATTGAAACAGTTAATGATTTTCAGAATGTATTTAACAAATCTAAATTAAACATAAATAATATTTTCCAAGAAGGAAAGAGATGGTTCAATGTTGAAATTCTTTATAAAGAAACAGAAAATATAATTCCATATGAGAAAAATCAATTGCGAATTCATTATATTAAAGAAATAGACAAAGAAGGTAAAACAATATGTCTTATACGAGATAGTGAAGAATTTAATGCGCTAATATCGGAAATTAGACAGATTCAATTAGACTTGAATAATACATTTTATATCGATAAAACAAACGAAGTTTTTATAAAAGAAGTAGATAATAATATTTTAACCGAATTTGTTAAAAATTTACAAAATATAAGGGATTCGGTTGATTTGAAAGATACTAATACAATTGAAGATTATATAGAAATTAAAATAAAAGAATTTATTAATCAAAATATTAAAATCTCTGATGAATTTCTTAATTTATTATCTAATAGATGGGCCAAGAATGATAAAACAGTGCATATAAATTTCTTATTAAAAGATCAAGATGAATTTGTAGTAAACTGGGTTAAAACAAAAGATAAAATAATAAAAGATAAAATAGATGAAATATTAGAACCTATTGTTGATTTATTTTGTAATTTTGGAATCTTTATATTAAACAATTTAGAAGGGGTTACAACAAATGATAAAAATAAGTCAATTAACAAAATAAAAGATAAATTAAATATTTCTATAGAGTACATAAATAAATTAAATAGCATAGGTGATAAGTTTTTGTTGGCATATTTGAAAAAAATAAAAAGATTAGGCGGGTTAAAAACAATAACTCCTTTAGAAGGAATAGTTTTTAGTTATAATGATAATTTATTAAAATTAACAGGATGTTTTACGTGTATTTTAAGAATTATAGGATTTTACATGATGGAGCGTAAAACATACAAGTCTTTAGTTGATATCTAGTTCACAAATTCTGTAAATAAATATCATGATTATTTCGCAAATATTAAATCCTAAATCTAAAGATCAAATCATTAGTGATTTAAAGAAGTTGTCTTTTGATGAAAGAAATAGATTGTTAGGGAAAGCTGCAGCCAATGGCCAAAAGGATGTTGCTGAGTTGTTGATTAAGACCGGAATGGATGTTAACACTAAAAATGTTTATGGAAAGAGTGCATTAATGAATGCTGCACGATATGGGCATAAAGGCATTGTTGAGTTGTTGCTTAATGCCGGGGCAGACGCTAATGCTAAGGACAATGATGGATGGAGTGCATTAATGAAAGCTGCATCTAATGGTAGTAAGGATATTGTTAAATTGTTAATCGAGGTAGGTGTCGATGTTAATATTAATGATAGAGATGCGTGGAGTGCATTAATGCATGCTGCAAGGAATGGACATAAAAACGTGATTGGGTTGTTAATTAAGGCTGGGGCAGACATTAATGTTAAGGACAAAAGTGGGTGGAGTGCATTGGTGTTTGCTGCGATAAATGGGCATAAAGACATTGTTAATTTATTAAAAAGATATGGAGCAAAATAAAAAAGTAGAAAATATTTAAAATATCATAAATATATTATTAGCAATAAAGAACTTGTAAAAAAGTTTACTTGGACTATTAAAAAATAATAAAATGAAACTATTTATAAATATATTTTTTATTTTAATATTAACGAATATTATTATTATTATATTAATTAAAAAACAACGCAGTAAAAATAATATTCTATTATTTCAGGAAAATGATTTTGAAAAACAAAAGAATATTATCACAGAACAAAATAAAAAAATAAAATATCAAAATCAACAATTAAATAGTAGTATTACATGCGCCGAAAGAATTCAAAAAGCTATTTTACCTTCTGGCGTTATTTTAAATAAAATATTAAAAGATTATTTTATTTTTTATAAACCTAAAGATATAGTAAGTGGCGATTTTTATTGGGTTTATAAAATTAAAAACAAAATAATTTTAGCCATAGCTGATTGTACAGGACATGGAATTCCAGGAGCTTTTATGAGCATATTAGGAATATCATTTTTAAATGATATAATTAGTAAACAAAAAATTATAGCATCTGATAAAATATTAAATAAACTAAGAAATAAAATAATTAAAACATTAAATCAGCAAGGTTCTACTCAGGAACTTTATGAAGGAATGGATATTTCATTAATTATAATAAATGAAGATACTTTAAATTTAGAATTTTCAGGATCCTTTATTTCCTGTTATATTATTAGAAACAATGAAATTTATGAATTAAAGGCAGATTTTATTCCAATAGGAAAATTTATAAATAAAAAAAATAAATTATTTAATAGAAGTTTTTTTCAATTAAAAAAAGGAGATACTATCTATTCTTTTTCCGATGGATTTAAAGATCAATTTGGAGGAATAGAAAGAAAAAAAATAAAAATCAATAGATTAAAAGAGTTACTTTTAAAAGTTCAAGATAAAACAATGTTAGAACAACGAATTTATTTAGAATTATACTTTAATTATTGGAAACAAAATTTCGAACAAACTGATGATGTAATGATTATAGGAATTAAAATTTAAAAACTATTGAATAAAAATCTTCAATAAAAATAGAAGGGGGTGTACTATAACTATAATCATACAAAGAATATATGAGGTTGATAGTATGTTAAATGAAGATTTTAATTAGTAAAACCAACCTATATAAAATTCTGGATAAATATTTTTTTAAATTATAAAAACTTTTTACACTTTCATTAATATATAATTAAACAAAGAGACTAAAAGGTACCCAAAAAGTCTAATAAGTTAATTAAAATTAAAAAGTGTAAAAAGATGAAAGAAAACTATGATGCTCTGTTTAATCCTAATGTAGAGATTAAAGAGCCAATTTCAAAAAACGCTGATGAATATTCTCCATCAGCAGACAAAGGGCAAGGAGGAGTTTATAAAGCGATTATTAAATTCGTTCCTTGGTGGAAAAATCCGACACATGGTTCAATACAAGAAAAATGGGTTGCATGGATAGAAGATCCAATTACACAAAAAGGCCGTGCAGTAGATTGTCCATCTTCAATAGGTAAAGCTTCAATTTTGCAAGATATGTATTGGAAACTTAAAAAGAGTGATAATATAGCTATGCAAAAGAAAGCTGAAATCTTTTCTAGACGACATACTTTTGCATCATTAATACAAGTAATTAAAGATCAACAACAACCTGAATTAGAAGGTAAAATTTTGGTTTACCGTTATGGTATAAAAATATGGGATAAAATTAACGCAGAATTAAAACCTTTAATTGGACAAAAACATGATCCTTTTGATATATTAAACGGGAAAATATTTGGTCTTGTTATTACTAAAGTTTCTGGATATAATAATTATGATCAATCTAAATTTCTTAATGATAAACTTCCTTTATGTATACCAAATAAAGATGGGAAACTAACCCCAATTAGTGATCAAAGTAATAAGTCTGAAGTATTTAATTGGGTTAAAGAAAATTCTCCTGATTTAGAAAAATATGGATTCAAAGAATGGGATCAAGAAACACACGATTATGTAAATCACATAATTACAGCTGTTACTGGTCAAGCTAGTGTTCCTCAAAATTATGCATCTATAAAAAATAAAGATGATAAATCATCAAAAAATTCAGGAATAACGTCCCAAAACATTAACATAGAAGATATTGGTAATTCAGAATTTCCCGAATTAAATCTTCCAGAATTAGATTCTGTACCAGATCACGGTATTCAAGGAAATTTAGATGACATCTTAGGAAGTTTATAAAAACTTTATCTAAAAAGCCCTTATAACATAAAATAAAAGGGCTTTTTTATTTTTTAATATGGAAAACTTTAATATTAATATAAATGATAATATAATAAGTGATATAGATAAATCTATATCTAAAGAAAATTATGTTAGTAAGGTTATTGGATTATTAAAGATTATACTCCAAAATAACTTTCCCAATAATTATATAAAACAGGAAATTAAACCTTGTAAAGATAGAATAAATTTTGCATGTCCATATTGTGGGGATTCTATGCAAAATTTCCACAGAAAAAGAGGAAATATAATCCTTGAAGGAAAACATAACAATTTCTTTAAATGTTTTAATTGTGGGGCATTTAAAAGAGTTGATTTCTTTTTTAAAGACCATAAGATAGATTTAGAATTAGATGTAGTAGATTATATTTCAAATAATTTAGGTGATTTCTCATCTTTTTCTCAAAATAATAACAAATATGATATATCACTTTTATTAGATGTAAGAAATATTGATAAATATGTTATTGAAAGAGAAACTATTAAACAAAAATTTGGATTAATTGAAGCAAAAGATTCAATTATCTGGTCTTGGTTAACAAATAGATTACATTTTCAATCTGAAAAATTCTTATATAATCCATCTAAAAAATATATTTTAATTTTAAATATTACACCATCAGGAAAAATTCTAGGAACACAAAAAAGAATGTTTTATGGTAGTAATAAATATATTACCATTAATGCATCAAAACTTCATGAATTAATGGGATTAGAACCAGTTCCTGAAGAAATAAATGTAATATCTCAATTATTTGGAATCTTTCAAATAAATTTTAATAAGCCCATTACCTTATTTGAAGGTCCTTTAGACTCATTTTTGTTTAAAAATTCTGTCGCGAATTGTGGTTTACATAAAGAGTTTCCGTTAGATCTTAATATAAGATATTTTTTTGATGATGATAATGATGGTAGAAAAAAGTCTATTAAATTAATTAATGAAGGGAATTCGGTTTTTTTATGGGATAAATTTAAAAAATATTTAGAATTGCCATTTAGAAAAAAATGGGATCTTAATGATGTATTAATATATATGAAAAGAAATAATATTTCAACACCAATATTTGATAATTATTTTTCAAATGACTCATTAGATCTTATAGATTTATAAAATATGAAAGGATTAAAAACTAAAATAAAATTTGATGTTTGTTTGAATGAAGAACCACCGTCATCAAATTATAATGTATCATTAAAAAGAAAAAAGAAAACAAATAGTATAAATATAGTTAAGATTAAGAAAATAAAAGATTCAAGTGTTAATGTAAATTTATTTTGATAAATGGATTTAGATAAAATGAATTTTGACGATTTTAATAAAGGGGGTCAAGATACTGAAAAGTTAGAAGAAACATTAGAACAAAGGTTCGCTAAAGAAAGAGTTCAGTGGTCTGAAAAGATAAAATCTATGTCTGATAAAATGAAGGATATATTTAAAGTTAGTGAACTAATGACAGAAATTTATACTGAACGCCAATTAGCTGTTGAATATTATCATTTTTTATTAGTAACATTATCAAAAATTAATAAAAAATATAGAAAACAATGGGCAGAGAAATATGATTATTATTCGTATAAATCTCAAAAAAGATTTCCTAATGAAAAAACCAAAGAACTTCAGATATTATCTGACATCGAGGACATAGTAGAAAAAAGAGAATTATTAGATATACATCTAAAATTTATGAATAGTAGCATCGGAACAATTGATAATCTTATTTATGGAATAAAATATAAGGTTGAAATAGAACAAATTTCTAGAGGTAAATAATGAGATTTAGAATAACAGAAGATAAAAAATTTTTGCAAATTCAAGATTCTACACAATTAGAACTTGAACAGTTTGAATATTCATTTACAAAGAAAATAAATAGTTGGTTTATTCTTAAAAAAAAGATACCTAATTGGGATGGCGATATTAAATTTATAGATAAATTTCAAAGAGTTCCTATTGGATTATGGAAAGAAGTATTAAACTTTGCTAAAAAATATAATTTTGAATTAGAAATTGATGGATTAGATATAATTATAAATAAAAGTTATAATCCAAAAGATTTTAATAATTGGGTAAAAGAATATTTTAAAGACTCAGAGGATTTGCATCCTAGGGATTATCAAATAGAAGCAACTAACAAAATATTAAAGTATAAAAATTGTACAGAAGAAATTTCTACATCTGGAGGGAAAACTCTTATAGCATTTATGGTATTTAGGTATCTTTTAGATAAAAACATCATAAAAAAAATGCTTTATATTGTTCCTAATATAAATTTAGTAACTCAAACTGAAGAAAAGTTTTATGAATATGAAG
>Ga0265297_10007942_pt1 | contig 14424 bp, 20 predicted proteins | sample Munlanlwell13791_FD_192502 | JGI IMG/M metagenome (GOLD analysis project Ga0265297, IMG submission 192502) | Leachate microbial communities from a municipal landfill in Southern Ontario, Canada - Leachate well 137-91 | ecosystem: Engineered > Solid waste > Landfill > Unclassified | place... | reverse complement strand
CCGAATTCCCAAAACGAAGGTCAGCGGCTATTGGCGGTCACAATGGGGCTACCCGGACGGAGGCGCAGGGGTATGGTATCGGAAAGACCTCAAATCAACACAGGTGTTCCCGGTATTTCTCCATGATTTACGAGAGGCATTTGAATGGGATGTGATTGACGACAATGCGCCGAAAGAGAAAAAGCGCAAACGAACCAAGCCGGAGACGAGCCATGATCTTATTTAGCGAAATGACACAGGATCAGAAACAGGCATTTGCGGACTTCCTGTCTATGGAAATAAAACGCCATGAAAACGACATCTTGCGGTCAGAAAACGATTTGCAAATTATCAAGAAAACCTACGGCATAACGCCCCGGAATGTTTACATCGGGCAATGGATTGAGGTTGATTAGGCTATGGACGAAAAACCCGTAAGAATCAAGACGGGGATCGCCTGCCCGTATTGTAGGTGGGATGATTCGAGGGAGTTTAATTTAATCGGGCGGTTTGAATTTGTCTGTCCGAAGTGCGCCCGTAAGTGGATAAAATTAAAAGCGGATTCGGTGGATTGTGAAACAAACGGATACTGTAAAACGTGTGATTAGAGCGGAAGGTGATATAAAAAAAGGGGAGCTTGACATTAGCTCCCCCTCCGTGCTAAATGATTGTTCGCGGCGGTTATACGGCCAGTATCAGGTAATACGCCAGCATTACGATGCACAAGGCCCAGATCGCCGCGCTTTTTATTAGCTCATGGCTCATATTATAAGCCCCCTTTCGTACTTGGGATAACACCACAGAATAACCCCGTGTCATAGCCTACTATTTTCACCCTTTTTGCGCCTTGAAATTTCAGAAATTCCGCAGATTCTTTTGCTAATTCATAAGTGTCCCACATTTGAGTTTTTTCCCTCCTGCCGCCATTCGTAAATGTTACATAATACATCTTGCGCCCTCCTTTCCCCGCGTTCACGCGGCTCAGCGTGTGCTAATCTTCAAACATCCGGCAAACTTCCTCCGCAGCAAACCATGCGAGAGCGTTAGCAACTACATCATTCACTTTCCCGCCGTAAATGGTTTCCCCGATTGCATCTTGTCCTTCCGTGTCAATCCATTTTTTGCTTTTATAATCATAATACTTCAAGCAACCAAAGCCGCCGATCATTTCCATTAGGTTTTCCCCTAAGTCGTTTGCCATGTTCCGCGCCATTTCTAAAATGTATTTCTTATGGCGTTTGTGAAATGATACAGTGTCCCTGTAATAAATGAACCCGTTAAATCCACCATCGATTCCGCCGTTAAGCACATCCTCGACACTATCCATTCCAATCCGATTAATAACCGCATTTACTAACACCTTTTGATCCGGCCTTTCCCTCAACACTTGCGCTTTCGTCTTCATTTGCCTTTCCTCCTTTTATTTTTCCCCCATCGGGTTTTTTGCGTCGAAATACTCGATTAATATGACCCGCACCGTCTCCGCGATTGTCCCCCTACGTTCTGATTTCATTTTTTTTACCACTTCGGTATAGTGATCTTCATTCAGCCGCACCGTGACCCTACAAACCGTGTCGGTTCCCGGCGGTCTACCCCTCCGCTTAGTGTTTTCCATGTCGCACATAATGCACCCCTCCCTTCTTTCCGGCGTGGTATGGTTTTATCATCTATTACATTAACAGGGATTCATCTTGATTATAATCCGTCGTTGAATTACAACAAACATCCGCTCCACAGTTTACGCATTCAACAAAGTTTTCCGCACAATCTTCACAATACCAATTTTCCCCTATTTTCTTGAAATGGTCAGAATCTTTTATTTCCCCACAATCCGTGCATTCCCTTACGTTTCTATGTTGAATGTCCCCCGCTTGTAATTCTAAATTTTCCATTTCCCTTTCCCCTTTCGTTTATTTGTTGTGCCAATGGTCAGTTGGCCTTCTATTCCCAATAAACCTGGCCCGAAATGGAACCAATCACCTTTACCAATCCGCAAGAGCGGTACTCATCTTCACGGGCTCTCTTTCGGGCAGATGCCAAAAAGGTCGTGTACCGTTTCTTACATTCTGGGCATTGGATCGCCTTGTGCTGTGCATTCGCTTCTTTCCAAAGGGCTACGCTTCCGCCCTTTGAAGGTCTCGTTAATCCCGTCGTCTCTTCCATGTGGTTTATCCATTGTGCTTTGGTCATTTTTGTAGCCTCCTTTGTTTTGTTTGTTGTGCCAATGGTCAGTTGGCCTTTGCCATTATATAAGCATTATATATGCCAAGCGTCACGTAAAAATATATTAGCTTGAAATCATTAAGCTATTTATAATTTAACATCCATCAAATGATGGACAGGCGCACCCCAATCGTGCTATATCAGCACGCAAAAACAGCCAAAAACATGGATAACATGATAATAATATAAAGGAAACGCCATAAGTGCGTAATCGGCACGAACGTGCATGGATAGCACGGAAAAGGCACAAAAGAACGTGAAAAAAGCATGGATAAAAAATAAACACTTGACAAATCCCACAAAAAAAGGTAAAAAGTTAGGTAAGAGACAAGGGCAAACAAACAAACAAAACCAAACACTGCAACCCCAGGCTAAAGAAAAGGAGATCGCCAAACGGGGACGCATTGCAAACAAAACGGGCTCCCCTGCTATCAACTCGCCACCGGCGAGATGATAATCATCAGCGAGATTATAGCAGAGATACGCGGCGGCATCCGGACCAACCAACCAAGCGACGAGCATAATCCTCACGCGGTACGCCGCTTGCCGCCACAATTCAACACAACCAACGAAAGCACAACATGCCAACGCTGCCATACGGCATCACGGCAATCCGACAGGCACGGGACAACGTGCCCATACTGCCACAAGGTGATTTGATAAGGTGAGCATCTGATGCCGGACCCGACCACAACAACACAAATCGCAAAACTCGCGGGAAGAGGGAACACAGAACGAGAAATAGCAACACTCACAGGAGTTCCAAAAACAACAATCCATGAAACATTACAAAAACTAAAGCATGATCCGGATTACATAACTTTTTGTAATGATAAATCAACGGCCCTGGAGGTTCTGCAATATCAGATAGCTAACGCAGTTGACCATGCCGACATCAAAACGATGTTAAGCAAGCGGGGACTCACTGATCTGGCAATTCTGGAGGATAAAATAAGGTTAATTCGAGGGCAGGCAACGAGCATTTCCGCAGTTGATATCCGTGCTCTCATAGACTCCATCCCTGTGGATAACCCTGTTGATATAGCTGATCCTAATGATATTGCATAGTTAGGTGCGAGCAAAGTTTACACATTACATGTTATAGGACATTCGTTCATTTATAGCACGGATTAAGGGGATTATGGGACGCGGGGACGCGGCAAAGGGGAGAGCGGAGCACCACCCACCCAGGGAGAGTAAAGCAGTCGCGTTGTATTTATATCTTCCCTGTTTCCATACGAAAATACAAAAGGGGTTTGTATGTCGGTCAAGGTGATTCCGATAACGGATGCATACCGGGCGGGGTATGAGGGGATAGATTGGGACAGTGGGGGTAGTCTTGTTCGTCCGATGGAGGTTGGGTTTGAGGGTTCTCCTGGTGATGGGATAGGGCGTTTTCCTGCGGGGATGAGTGGTCCTGTTGGTTTTGTATTGCCTATGGCGTCGGTGAAGGTGATTGGTCGGATGAAGCGGATGCGTGATGGCGGAAGCAAGTGAGGAAGATCGCCGGAAGGCGATCAATGCGGTATTTGCGGAGAACAGGATATACGCATTTAACAAGAAGAGGGCAGAGGGATACCCGGAGATCAGGGAGGCGAATCTGCCTCAGAAGAAGTTATTGGAGGCTTGGCGGAATCCAGCGTTCAAGGTGTTCACTTACACGGGTGGGAACAGGATCGGGAAAACGACAATCGGTGCGGTGTTGGCGATCAGCACGGTGTTGGGTGAATGGCCTTGGAGTGGCGAGAAGATGACGTTTACTCATCGTGAGCCGCGCAAGGTGCGTTATGTAGGGCAGGCGTGGGAGAGTCACATCAAGGCGGTTGTGGAGCCTGCGTTGGATTTCTGGTGGCCGAAGAGAGTGAAGTGCGAGACGAAGAAGAACAATCAGGGGGTGGATTACTATTGGAATGCGGGGCGGCATGGCAGCATTGAGATCATGTCCAATGTGCAGGATTCGTCGGTCTTTGAAGGATGGTCTGGGGATTTGATTGTTTATGACGAGCCTCCGAAGCGTGAGGTTCGGGTGGCCGCTTCGCGTGGGTTGATAGACCGGCAGGGCCGGGAGTTGTTCTGCATGACGTTGCTGAAGGAGGCGTGGATACATCGGGAAGTGATTAAGGCGATATTGCCGGATGGTTCCCCGGACATGAGCGTGTTCAATGTTTCCGGGGATATTTACAGCAATGTCGGGTATGGGATCACGAAGGAGGGCATCGAGCAGTTTGCGAAGACCCTGACGGACGACGAGAAGCAAGCGCGTTTGTTTGGCAAGCCGAGTTACATGAGTTCGGTGGTGTTCCCGAAATTCAATCGGCAGATGCACGTCAAGGAGAGGTTCAAGATTCCATTGGACGCTTTGGTGGATGTGCAGATTGATTTTCATCCGTCGAAGAAGTGGGCGGTGGTGTTTCTGGCCACGTTAAAAAGCGGGTTCAAGTATGTCTGCGACGAGATATGGGACAGGGGGAATCCTAAATACATTGCCGAAGAGATATTGAGGCGGATTCGGAACCGGAATTATGAGAGGGTGAACAGCATCGGGATTGACCCGTTGGCGAAGGGCGGGGAGGGAAACGACATTGACGTTTACAGCATTGTTGCGGAAACCTTGGCGTCGCGCAATTTCAATCTTGAGACGGCGAGCAAGGATAAGGACAATGGAATTGCGATCCTGAATAACCTGTTGATGACCGAGAACGAGATGCCGGGGGTGTTTTTCTTCAAGGATTGCGTCAAGACCATCGAACAGGTGGAGAATCTCATGTACGACCCGGAGACCCTGAAGGCACAGAAGACGGACGACGATTTCACGGAATGCCTGTATCGTTTGGCCCTGAAAAATACGCAATGGTATGCGGAACGCAATTTGGACAAGACGAAGCAGAAATCGGTGATGCTGTGACAAACCCTGTCGTGGAAGCATCGAAAGAGGAACGGGAGAAGAAGCTGAAGAAGCTCTTCGGGGCGTTGCAGAAGATTGTGGATGACCGATGGTTCGGCAAGGTGACGATTTCATTCCAGGCCGGGAACATAACCCATGTCGTGCAGGAAGTCGTGAGTAAATGGTGAGCGAATGGAAGATCAAGAGAAACAAGTAAAGCTGACGGACGACGAGATTCTTGAGAAGTTGCAGCCGGACATCACGCAGGCGGAAGGCATTCAGGATGATCTTTCCAGTCAGCGGGAGAATTATTACAAGATTCTTCGGGCTACGGCTTACGGGAATGAGCGGGATGGGTGGTCTCAGGCTGTTGCCCCGGTGGTGTGGACAAATCATCAATCCTCGCTATCCACTCTGATTCAGGTTTTCTCGGATGAGTTTTTCACGCTGAAATCCGACAATGCGGATCGGGCCATGAAGTTCCAGAAGCTGATCCGTTATCAGATGTTCCGCAAGCAGGATGGATACCGGAAGTTGTACGACTTCCTGTTTGATGCCGGATACTGCCATTATGCCGTCTTCAAATGCTATTACAAGGAAGACTATAATCTGGTGACGGAGAAATACGATCGGCTTTCCGCCGACGAGATGATGGCGTTGGCGCAAGACCCGCTTCGGAAGATCACAAAATATACCGAGTCGCAGACAGACGGTGACGAAATGACGCCGGCTGAAACCTTTTACGAGAATGTGAAGGTTGCCCGGAAGGACATGATTTATGCGGGGCCTTATTTTGAAGTCGTGCCGCCGTGGGAGTTCTTTTACACGCCGGATTGCAAGATCACGGATTGGGGCGGGATTGACGGGCGGCTGGTTTATCACAAAGTCAAGCTAACGCTGAACGACATTCGTAAGCGGGAACGGGCGGGAATCTATAAGAAAGGGACGTTTGACGAGTGCAAGGACTTGGGCGTTGGAGAGGACGAGTCAGCGGACCAGCAGGCGGTTGAGTTCGATTCGGACGATATTTCCGACATCCCCACGCAGAGCGAACGGAAGGCGGACCCGGATGATGTTGATCTGTCCAAGGAGCTTTCCGTAAAGGAATGTTATTGCAAGTTGGACATCGACGAAGACGGGCTGTTGGAGCCGTGCATTGTCGTTATTATTGAAGATGAAGTCATTGCCAGCGTGGAAGAGAACCCCTATCAGCGTCCATGCTTCAGACTTGGGGGGATGCTGCCGGAACCCCACAAGGTTCATGGCATTTCCCCGGCCTATCTGCTGGACAATGACCAGAAGATCACGACCAACCTAACGCGGTTCGTTCAGGACATGGCGGCGCAGATTTGCTACCGGAACCCGATTACCAACGACGCACGCATGGTGCAGATGCTTCAGGTGCGAAAGCCGTTTGACGTGATTCAGGGAGACCCGACGAAGATCGGGGAAGTCCCGGTGCAGAGGGCGGACCCGTTCATTCTGAAGGCGTTGGAGTTGCAGGCCGGATCACGCGAAGAGGCTACCGGATCGAGCCGCTACAATCAAGGCACGGATGCCTCTTCGTTGAACAAGACCGCAACCGGGATCACGCTCATTTCCCAAAATTCGGAGAAGCGGGGCCGGATGTCGGCCATGCTGTTGGGAAACGGGCCGATTACGGGAATCATCCGTGACTTTATCTTCATTAACCAGAAGTGGCGCAATGAAGACCCCATACGGCTTCTGGGAACGGATATTGAGATCACACCGGAAGACTTGGATGGGGAATACGACATCGAGATCGATATTGGCGTTGCGCCCGGCGAAAAGCAGCAGATCGCGCAGCAGTTCGACATGATGGTGCAGTTTGCGACACAGGCAGGCTTGCAGATGGGAGTCATGGAACCGGTTCATGTAATCAAGATGCAGAAGCGGAAGTTTGCCACGTTGAACATCAATGCCGATGATTTGATGCTTTCGGAACAGGAGTTCATGGCGAGGCAGCAACAGCAGCAGATGGCGCAACAGCAACAAGCTATGGCGCAGCAGGGGCCCCCTCCGGGGATGCCGCCGGCCGGTGGTCCGGGTGGTCCGCCTCCTGAGCCACAGGGACCGCCTCCCGGCCCTCCGGGCGGGGGTGGGCCTCCAATGCCGCCGATGGGAGGGATGCCGAATGGGATGCAATAAGAAGAAGAAAAAGAAGAAGGGGAAGTAATGGACGAGAAGCGAACGGAACAGCTTCGGCGGACGGTTGAACGCGGGTTGGAGGCGCAGCATTTCCTTCAATTTGTGGATCGGGAACCGTATTTCAAGATGCTCTTCAACGAACTGGATCAGGAATATGTCACGGCGATGCTTGGCTTGCAGCCGCATCAGACGGAAGAGTTCAGATATTTACAGACGAAACGCATGGCCTTGTATGAGCCGATCAATCGGGCGGCAATGGATGTTCAGATCATGCAGAAGGCCAACGATGAATTGGAGAACCCAGAGGGAACGGGGGGAATATTGTAGATGGCGGCAGAAATAGAGGGTGTTATCCATCGCACTGACTACAAGCTGAAGCGCATGGCTCAGTCAATACGCGAGAAGGACGTGGAGATACAGGCTCTGAAATCTCTTTTGGAGGAAACGAAAAGGGCTGCGGACAAGAAGATAGAATCTTTGGAAACCAACGTAAGGTATTTGCGATCTCGCGTTCCGAAGATCAAACGCAAGCCACGGACGAAACCGGTGGCTGAAACAACGGCTGACGAAGCCAAGGCCGTGCGCGAAAGCGCGGAGTAATTTCCGGCAAGCGGCCCCTTTTCGGCTAAAGGAGAAATGATATGCAGAATTTAACGAGCTTAACTCAGTCTTCGGCGGGGAATATTACCCTTAAAACGGGAAAGACGATTACCCTAAACGGTAATGCCACTTTTACTGTAGGTTCGATTGATACGGCCTCTACTTCGCAGTTGTACGTCAAAGGCAAAGCAAGGGTTCATTTGCACGATACTACCAACGGATATTGTATTGAGGCTAAGTCAAACTTTAACGGCACGACCACACAGCATTTCGGTATTACATCGACCGTTGAGTATGAACCTACGGGCGGAACAGCTACCGCTGGTGGCGTACAGGGTTTGCAGGGTGTCGGGCGGTTGGCGGCTTCCATGACTATGACAGGTGGTGCACTGATTGGTACATACGGTCAGGCTTGCAACTTGGGTACGATCAACGGGTCGGGGGCAATGGTGGCGGGGTTGTATGGTCTTGTGGAAGATGGCGGAACCTTTACCTCTGCAAGCCATGTCAGTTCGTTATGGCTTGATTCTCACCTTACTAAAGCGGTGGGTGGGGAACATGAGTTGCTCTATATGACCAACAACGGCACGACCACGATGGACTCAGCGTTTTACGTTGACCTGAGTGCGGCGGCAAAGTTTACCAACCTGTTCAAGTTTTCAGCTTCACAGACCCCGCTTGTAGCAAATGCACTTGTCCCGGCGGCTGCGCCTGATGCGGGTACAATGGGGGCTGATTTGGCAATCACCGTGGATGTTGGCGGAACTCCTTACTATATCCCGATGTATAACACGCTTCACGCGTAACTAATCTGGGCGGGGTGTAAAAGCCCCGCCCTTAACCAAAAGGAGGAGATTCATGGAACTGAGCGTGCATGAAAGACTGCTGATCCTCAATCTGGACACGCTGCCGAAGGTCGGCAATATCGTGACCATGAGAATCAAACAGCAACTTCTCAATGACGTGGGGTTCAAGGAAGACGAAATCAAGGGCTTCGGAATTGTGCAGGAAAACGATCAGGTGCGGTGGAATAACAATGCAGAGGCGGTGGACATCGAGATCGGCCCGGAAGCAAAGAAACTTCTGGTGGATGCCCTCGAAAAGTCCGAAAGCCTGAGCGATTCCTACGTTCACCTGTACGACCGTTTGCAGGAAGGCGGGAACCACAACGGGCAGGTAGAGGGCAAGGATGCTTAGTATTGCCTTTTGTCGTCCAGGGGCGAGCTTCACAACGAAATGGGTGACATGCTACACCGCCCTTGCCTTCTACTGCGCACAGAACAGGATCGGGTTCATTGACTGCCCCGCTTCGTTTCACAACATCCACATGGTTAGGGATATGTGCCTGAACGTGAATGTCGGGACAAAGGACACGAAGCCGTTCCACGGGGAACTGGACTACACGCACATGATGTGGATTGACAGCGATCAGGTATGGCAGAATGAGGATTTCCAAAAGCTCCTTGACGCGGATGAGGACATCGTGTGCGGCGGATACGCCATGAACGGGACGGAAGGCAAGGTTGGAATCTGCGCCGGTTGGTATGATGCGGAAGTCTTGCGGGAACGCTTCGGAATGCCGCTGATGAAGAAAAGCGAATTTGAGAACGCGAAACGCAACGAGAAGGGCTTGATTGACTTGGGCGCGATCCATCCCGAATACGAGTTCCCGTTTATCGGCATGGGTTTCATGCTGGTAAAGAAGGGTGTCTTTGAGAGCATTGAATATCCGTGGTTCTTTGACGACAATATCAAGGTCGGCGGCGTCATTAGCAACAGCGGAGACGACATCACGTTTTGCAAGAAGGCGACAAAGGCGGGATACAGGATTTACTTACATCCGGACGTTCGTGTGGGACATGAAAAGCTCACGGTTTTTTGAGGTTCAAATCCTCGGCAAGGGTCCGGGGTGCGACGATGCGCCGATGTATTATGAGCATCCCGACATTCAGACATGGGGGCTAAATACCCATATTCTGAGTAGGCCGCTGGACATGGTATTCGAACCGCACGACGTGGAATGGTGGCTGAAGAATTGGGATAAAAAGGAATTGTTTCACAAGATAGAAAGGGGATACCCAAAGCACATCGAACGGGTGAACGAGCTTCAAGTTCCGTATCTGACGCTGAAGCATTACGATTTCATCCCGACGAGCAAGGCGTATCCGGCAGAAACCATCTCCCAGTTCTTCGGCATAGACTATTTCACCGGGGGCATAGACTACATGATGGCCTATGCGCTGTGGCAGGGAGTGGACAAGATCGATCTCTACGGGGTTCATACGGTGAAGGACGATGAATACGAATACCAGAAGCCTTCACTTGAATTTTGGATCGGGGTGGCGGTTGGGAGTGGGACGGAAATCAGGGTTCATGGATCAGACACACTCATGCAGCCGATTTATCAGGGGAGGATTTATACCAATGAAGGCGGCGATGCGGACGGCCTGAGATACGGCTATTTCTGCAAGCCGGTCGTAAACACGATTTCAGTATAGAGCGTAAGACATAACGCTATCAAGCAAGTTGAGGCGGGTATCCGAGCAATCGGACCCGCCTTTTTTATTTCGACCAACCGAAAGGAGTCAGAACAATGGCAGAGGAAACTGGACAGCAGCCGGAAAGCGGCCAAGCGGAAGTTTCAAAGGGTGTGACCACGGATGATCTGGGTTTGCCGGATGTTTCGGCGGACGAGCTTTTGGACGCGGTAGGACTCACGGACGAAAAGGAGCCTGAGCCGGAAAGGGAGAAACAGCCCGCACCGGATAGGCCACCCGAAAAGCCCAAAGAGGACAAGCCGGAAGTCACGAAGCGAAAGATCAAGTGGCAGGGGCAGGAAGTCGAACTGGACCCGGACAAGGAAGTTGAATTCATCCAAAAGGGATTCGACTACACACAGAAGATGCAGCAGTTGGCAGAGGAACGTAACCAACTGACACCGCATCTTGGCGTGGTGAAGGCGATCCAGAATGACCCGGCCCTGAGACAGAAAATCGCGGAGCATTTGATAGGAGGGCAGGCGGGGCAGCAACCCGTTCAGCAGCAGCCTCCAAAATTCGACGATCCCATTGAACAACTGAAATGGGAAACGAAACAGGAGGTCATGTGGGAAGTCGAACAGAAGATTGCAAGGCCGATGCAGGAGCAGAACGCCGCTCTGACGCATCAGCAACTTCTTTCTCAGGTCGCATCAAAGGTGCAGACGGACCCGTTATACACGGATGTGCAGGCGGCACTTCACCACGAAGTAAGGTCGCTCCCGCCTTCCGTGGCGCAGAATGTCTATATGCAATACGACCAAAACCCGCGCGCCTACCTTGAAGCATATCAGCTGGCGCGGCAGAGGGTTATTGCCGCGAAACAACAAACACAAGCCCCGAAAGGGCAAACCCCTATGCCGGAGCCGGTGAAACGGGAGGAACACGCCCCGATTCTGGAAGGCGCGAAGAACGCGCCAACGGAAGCGGAAGTAGGCAAGCGGAACGAATCGCTCAAGGCGTTGAATAAACGCGCAAGGGCGGGAGACTACCGCGCTCTCGGAGAACTGCTCCTGAAAGGGGAAATGCTCAAGGGGATCGTAGATTAAAGGAGATTGAGCAATGTCAGACACCGAAACCACTACTTTTACCAGCAACGTAACGTCCAGTCTGCGGGAAAGCATTCTGGATACCATTACGAATATTGCCCCTACGGATTGCGTGTTCTACAACACCATCGGCAAGGGCAAGGCGAAGTCCAAGTTGGAGTATTGGGAAGAGGATACCCTTCAGGATGCGGCGAACAATGCGCAATTGGAAGGCGGGGATGTGACCTCTGGAACCGTTACCTACCCGGCCCGGACCAGCAACTATACGCAGATCAGTTACAAGGTTTTCAAGATTTCCGACACCTTCGAGAAGGTTGACAAGGTTGGCCGGAAGTCGGAAATCGCATACCAGACCGGGCGGCACATGGCGATGCTCAAGAGGGACATGGAATATGACCTCCTGAACACCACGGCATCTTCGGCTGGTGATGCGACCAACGCAAGGGCATCCTGCGGGGCGAAGGGGTTTGTAACGGATAACCTCTATTCGTTCAGCAACACCACGGCGACCACGAACCTGCTCACGGAAGACATATTTAATGACAGGATGGTGGCGGCATGGGAGGACGGCGGGGAGCCGACCGTGTGCATCACGCCGATGTATCAGAAGCGGCAGATCACGGAGTTCAACGGCAACAACAAGCTGACCGTAACGGAAGGTGGAGATTCGAAGAAGATCATCAACAGCGTGGATGTCTATGAGGGTGACGCGGGTTCCGTGACCATCAAGGCTTCGCGGTTCCTGGCCAACGACGAAACGAACTACCAGTGGCTGTTCCTGATTGACAAGTCGATGTGGGACATCCTGTTCCTCCAGCCGATCAAGACGGAGAAACTCGCCCGTCTCGGTCCGGCGACGAAGATCATGATTCACACGGAATACACCTTGCGTTGCAAGAGCGACAAGGCAAACGCGGCAATCATGTACCTCTATGATGGGGGTTAGCATTTAACGCCGGGGAGGGGTCTTGACGGCCCCTCCCCCATTTCCCGATAGGAGACCTATGGGCGAGATCATAGACAAATCCAGAATGTATATCCATAACAATGACGGGGATTACACACTGGAAACGGACATCGTACAGGGCATCAGGGATCATGTTGCCTACTGCAAGGAACTGAGGAACAGGCACGGAAACGGCTTTTGGGACAATCGCAAGGGGCGGATGGTTGGAAGCATCCCCACAGTTGCGTATCTGCGCGGCTTGCAGGAGGGATACGACATGGAATGCGATGATCGACAAATCGCGCACAAGGAAAAGATGCGATACCTAAACGACCATCCTGAATGGCGGACGGTTCCGCACATCGACACGCCGGGGCATACCGGAAAGATCATCATCAAATAGGGGGCTACAATGGGATACATCAGCATTGCATCACAAAGACTCAAAAAATTCGCCAAAATGATTTTTCGGGAAGGTGACGCCCCCGCTACCCCTGTATCGGGGGAGCTTGCCCTGTATGCCAAGTCCACCGGGCTTTACACCAAAGATTCGGACGGCACGGAAACGTGGGTAGGCGGGGCGACTCCGGGAGACGGATCGTTTACAAAGGTTGTCGTGGACAACCTGACGTTTGACGGCAATGCGATCACATCAACGGAGGGAGACATAACGGTAACGCCACTCGCGGGACAGGACGTGGTTGTTGACGGCCATTGGGAGTTTGACGGCCCCGCCCTTTCCGCGCTTACCGATAACAACACGGTTATCACGGCCTATACCGGAAAGAATGTCACCATTGAAAGCGTGACGTTTGACGGCGGGGTTGTCGGCGGCGTGACATCCATCGACATTGACGGCGGCACGATAGACGGGGCGGCCATCGGTGGCACAACGGCCAGTACCCTTCGTTCCCTGTTTGATCCCGATGTCGTTCTCTCTGGAACACTCACGGCGAATCAATGCAGCGGTGGCGCGATTACGAACTACGGCCAGACGGCTACGGATACTACCGTCTTGATCCCAACGGCATTCTTCGGAGGGCATTTCCTTGTCCAGATAGGCACGGCTCAAGCGGCGAATGACTACATTCTCGACTTAGCGACGGGAACGGAAGTGATGTATCTGGACGGAGTGGCATTGGGTGCAGGGAAGTCCATCTATATTGCCGTGCCTACCGTCGGGGCGGCGATCCAGTTTATCGCACAGCAGACTGGGGCTTCCACCTATCAATGGTTCGCATACACAATTTCCGGCGCATGGGTCGGCGAGAGTTGAGGAGGGGCATAGATGATTATCATACCTTCGCAGCCAGTTGTTTACAGGGGCACCATCTCCGGCCTCCGCATATCGAGCGTTGACGGTGCGGCGTTCATCGACGCTTGCGCGGCCCTCGTTCCCTACGCAGACGGCAACCACCTCGTCGAGATTTACGACGCATCGGGGATGCTCCGGGGCTATCTCGCGGCGGCGGGAGATGGGGAGGACTTTACAGAACTAATTACCGTTGAGGCGGATCGCACCCTTGCTTCCGATACCGGATATTGGAGCAAATCGTCCGGGGATGTGACTATCGCCGACGGAAAAGCGAGTCTTAACAATGTCTCCAGCAACTACGGCATTTACCATACCCCACTGGGTACAACTACCGGTGTTTTGTATAAAGTTGGGTTTGAGGTTGTTTCTCTCGCCGCAGGGAGCGTCAAGGCTATTGTCCGCGCATCGAACGCGCCATTCTACACCACTACCGGAGCGAAAAGCGCATATTTGACACATGACTTGGCAACGGGAGTCTTCGGCTTTGTTGCGGCTGGCAATGGGACAACTGCGTCCATGGATAATCTCTCGATAGCGAAAGTAACCGGCCCCTCCGCAGACGGCTGCACCATCGTCAGCGCAAAGGGCGGGGCGACGGAAAACTTCGCGTACAAGAATGCGGCGTTTACCTATAATAGTTCAGCGTATTACGTAATTGTCCGAAAATCTCGGTAAAAGGTTGACAAGACATGGGAAACATGATACATAACCTATCAGAAAGG
>Ga0265297_10007941_pt1 | contig 14426 bp, 11 predicted proteins | sample Munlanlwell13791_FD_192502 | JGI IMG/M metagenome (GOLD analysis project Ga0265297, IMG submission 192502) | Leachate microbial communities from a municipal landfill in Southern Ontario, Canada - Leachate well 137-91 | ecosystem: Engineered > Solid waste > Landfill > Unclassified | place... | reverse complement strand
ATCGAAATTTGATCGGAAACGATCAAATAGCTTATCCATGTCCATCCAAAGATCGTATGGTCTTCGTGCAACCATACCTGTTTTTTCTTTCGGAACAACTGCAAGCTTTTCTTTCTCTTTTCTTAACGCCATTGATTTTTACCTCCAAAGAATCTATTGATTCTTCTTATAAAACAATGACTAAAAAATAGGTTAAAAATAATTACAATATTAGTGAAAGATCAATATCATTCTTCGGGTTTTCCTTCACTTATTTATTATAGAATTTTTTCTATCTCACGAGAGAAATTTTAATAATTTATATGATAAATCTACATCTATTTTTTTTGGTTGAATCGCTGTTTCTAAAGGAATCGTGATTAACTCATTATTTCTTAAACAGACACAACAGTCGGTTACCCCATTTTTTAATTCCGTAACCGCAAAGTAGCCAAGACGTGATGCCATAATCCGATCAAGAGCGGTAGGGTGTCCTCCCCGTTGTATATGTCCAAGGACTGTGACACGAGTCTCCAAACATGTTTTTTCTGTGATTGTACATGCGATATCCTCACCCTTCGCCGTCCCTTCTGCTACAATAATTATCCAGCTTTTTTTCCCTTTTAAATTGCCTTTCTTTATTTCATCACACATTGCATCGATATCATAATTCTTCTCTGGAAGCAGTACTTCTTCACATCCACCTGCTAAGGCAACTTGGAGAGCAAGATATCCACAATTGCGCCCCATCACTTCTACGACAAAAATTCTCTCAAGACTCGTTGCTGTATCTCTAATTTTATCAAGAGCATCCAAGGCGACATTAACCGCAGTATTCGCTCCAATTGCTAAATCCACACCATTGATGTCATTATCTATGGTGGCGGGGATACCAATAATCGGAATATGATGGATATTAGCAAGAATATGAGCTCCTCGCAGTGAGCCATCTCCACCGATAACAATGAGTCCATTGATGTTGTTTGTTTGAATGGTATGAACTGCTTTTGCCTGGTTTGATTCAAGAAAAAATCGTTTAGAGCGGCTCGTTTTTAGGATTGTTCCTCCATTATTAATTATTCCTGATACTGATTTTCTATCGAGATAAATTAATGTATTGTCTATTAACCCATCGTAACCATTGAGGATGCCTATGACCTCAATGTTATGTTTATCTGCAGTTCGAACCACAGATCTGATAGTTGCATTTATCCCTGCACAGTCCCTGGTTAAGATTGCTATTTTATTGACCGGCTCGGAATTCATCACACGCGGTCTCCTCTTCCATGGGTCTTGCATGTTCAGCGTGAGCGGGTTGAAGGCAGATTTCTCGCTGCACCTTTTTTACCATGGGTTTGCCACAACAAATGGGTGTATCGCTGGTATCATCAATCGTCGCCGTTCTCTTACATGATAAACACTCATATTCATTCATCTAATCACTGTAATTAAGAAATATTCTTGTTTAATAACTATGACTTAAAAATAAATGAAAAATGACTCCAAGATAATTACCATGATATGAGATATTAGTTTATAAAAACGAAAAAACGGAGGTGTTGTAGAGTTTTTTTATTTATATTAAATTTGAGGGGGGGAGGCGTGAGGATAAGGTATTTTATTTTTCATACTCTACAACCCTCTTACGTTCTAACATTGATAAGAAATACATAAGCTTATAAAATATTAATTAAAAAACAAATTAAAAATACATTAAAATGGATTAAGTTTCATCTTTATGATAAAATGAACACTCTCCTCATACACAAGCATAAATAAAAATAACTTGTTCAGTGAATGAAGTCAGGTATTGTAATCTAAAAGAAATACCAATTATTTCTGGTATTCGTCTACTTTGAATGTTTCAATTCTGTCACACGGGAAAGGAGGAGATTTGTAGAGTATCTAATTTTTTGGGAGGGAGAAAAGGAGAAACGAATTTTTTCATTGATTTACTCTACAACCTCCAATGCGTCATACATCAAGAGTAAGATCTACAGTCTATAAAAAAATAATTGAATAATAGATAAAAAACAAATAAAGTTTAAATCAATACGATTCTTTTGAAGAAGAGCGAAAACCACATTATTGTTTCATTGGAATTTCATTAATGTCGCCCCAATAGGAGATTATCTGTTGAAGGACAGACATGAATTTTTCTGAATCAATCGGTTTTCTGACATAACTATTTGCACCAAGTAAATATGCTTTGGTGATGTCCTTTTCCTCCTTTGAGGAGGTAAAGACAATAACTGGGATTAATTGTGTTTTTTCATTTTTTCGAATAAGCTGGAGAACTTCAAACCCATCGACACGAGGCAACTTCAAATCAAGAAGGAGAATCATGGGTAGGGTATCTTTCTGTTTTAGGTTTTTAAGATACGAAGCTGCTTGATTTCCATCTTGTGCAACGTTTAAATCAAATTTTTCCGACAGCTTCGATTTATGAAAAACTCGTTCAATAAGTAAGATATCATCTCGGTTATCTTCAACAAGTAAAATCTTTTTTTTATCCATATCTAATTGTCTTCCTTGTGTATGTACAGTTATGATGGTGAGGGTATTTAAAAAGATTGTGAAAAAACATTTAAAAAATAATCGTAAAATGCTTAAAAAAAATTGGAAAAACCAATTAAAGAGCACTTTTATACAAGTTCGCTGTTTGGTTTGCTACTCTCGACCAGGTGAAGAGTTGAATCTCCTGTGTACCGTTTTGTACCAAGGTTTGTCGTAATGGAGGATACCGGAGTAAAGCAACAATCTTATTTGCAGTTTCATCAACATCCCAGTAATCAACTTTGAAACAATTTTGAAATGCTTCCGATACACCTGATGCCTTTGAAACAATCGTTGGAGTACCTGCGGAAATCGCTTCAAGAGCGGTTATCCCAAACGGTTCACTAACTGAAGGCATGACATAGACACTCGCGATCCGATAAATGTGTTTCACCTCCTGTTCAGTTAGTTTTCCGGTAAAAAAAATCTTATGTGAGATTCCAAGATCGACTGCTTTATCGATTAAACGGGGAAGCAGTTCACCACAACCAGCGACAACAAATTTCACGTCCTGTTCTAATTCCAATACTCGCTTTGCAGCTGCAAGGAAAAATTCCGGTCCTTTTTGGATAGTAAGTCTCCCTAAAAATAAGACTATCTTTTGTTTCTTACCAATTCCCAGCGGAGACACTGCATTATAAATAACTTGAATTTTTTCAGGAGGAATCCCATATTTTTGAATCATTACCTTTTTCGTTAATTCGCTTACTGCAATCAACCGGTCTGCTGCTTTCATACCTTCGCGCTCATTATCGATAAACCATTGATTCGGATGAAGCCAGCCAGATCGGTCATACTCAGTAGAATGAATCGTAAAGATAAGTGGGATCCCAAGTTTCTGTTTAAGTTGTATCCCTGCCTTCATGGTTAACCAATCATGACCGTGGATTAGATGATAGTTCCCATTTACTTTCTGGATAAGTAACTCATTATATCGATTCACTGAATCAAAAAAATCACCTTGTAGAGGTGCATCTTTTGGCCGATCATAGGGATAGATTTTTATTTCCCCGACTTCTCTAATACGAATATTTTTATGAACACTCTGAACTATTTTCGAGGTTTTGGGCATGTAAAAATCAATAGTTATTCCCCTTTCAGCAAGACTCTTCGTAAGTCCCAGACAATGTGTCCCAAGACCACCAACTTTAAATGGTGGGTATTCCCAACCAATCATTGCGATTCTCACGTCGTAGTCTCCTGATTATTCATCTCTGCTTGAAATCACTCTCCCCCTGTAAGATAGACATGACCTCCCATGGAGAGTATCCAATGAGTGAGATAATTCTATGAATGGTATTTCAATCGAAGAATTGATTAATATGAAATAGGAAAGACAATATTTCTAATTCAAGGTGTATTAGGGTTGTTAGTTTACTTTAATTGAAAGAGAATTTGGTTATTTTTTCCCCGTATGACATCTATTTTATTTTCTCGAGCAAGCCAACCGAGCGCTGAATGGATATCATGCTCATCAGCATTGATTCGTTTAGCTATTGATGATAAATCTGCTTTTTTTTGTTTTGAAAGTACAATCCATATTTTCCCCGCATCAGAACCTATTTTTGATGTAAGATTCGTTTCACCAAGGCGATATAAGATCCCTGTTTTGTTGATCTTATTTTCTCGAGCAAGCCAACCGATCGCACTAAAGAATGCTTCATCTGGAAGTTTTGTCATTTTTTGAAGTGTCATTTGAGTCATGGATGAACCATTGTGACTCAATGTCTCCCATATCTTTCCTGCATATATTCCAAATTCATCTATCGGAGTATTGATATCAATCACCTTTTTTTTATGTTAATAAAAAGATAATCCTATAAAACGATAATTTAAAGATGAATGAAAAACAGGTGTAAATCGATTAAAAGTCTCTTGTTATGTCGCTTGGCGTTTATGGAGAAATGTCTTACCCTTATCTGAAATTGTCACGGTGCGGGATTTCCCTTGTTTTTTTGTGAAAATCAACCCTTTCATTTCCAATACCTGTAAACGTTTTGCTACCGTTGAATACGCTAAAGAAAATCGTCCCATTATCTTCTTAATAGGAACGACCGCGTTGTTCTGGTTTTGCTCATAGATAAAGCGCAGGATATCATGAATCTCGTCTTCAATGATTAATCCTTCAATTTTTTGACTGGGGAGAAGTTGCACTTCGTTTTCAATGAGTGCCATTTGTGTTTTCTCAATAGTCCCTGGATCAATTCTTACTAACAAAAGACATTTATTTCGTGTAATATCGTCATTTATCTCGTAGAGAACCTCAATAACTTTTTCAAAAGAAAATTTACTAATCAGATAGTCAAGCCTCTCTAATAGAATTACTGATTCCTTTTTTTCCGTCCCAATATCTTTTATCGTTTGAAGGAGCTGTTTCAAATCAGCAATTGTTTTGTATTCCTTCCCGCGATTTTGACCTAAGAGATAGATATGGATGTTAGCGGTTGAAACCATAGTTTTCATGGTGTGGGGGTCCATTCGGGAAATCAAATGGCCGGAATATCCTGAGGTAGCCAAATCCACCAACAAATCAAGGGCAGCAGTATTGCTTTTCTCAGGGATGAGATAGCAGTTTCCCACAAGGAGTTTCCCATGAATTTCCATTTCACGGGTGATATCTCTTCCTATAAAGAGGATTCCGCTTTCCGGTTTCCCCTTGATCGGAGTTCCGGTTATCCGAAGAATCTTTTTTACTGAGTTTTTTGTGATAATCACAAAATCCTCATAGTTTGGATGGGTCTGTTTTGAAAGATTTTTTATGAGATCGAGGAGTTTTTGTTGATTTTCAAAAAGCGTTAATTTTGTAATACTCCAATTTAATACGTCCTTCTGTTTATAGCCGGTCACAATTTCCGCAGTCTTATTCCATGTAGTTATCCTCTTATTTGCATCGATTGCAATAATGATTTCTGATGCACTGTCAATAACATTTTGAAGGTGCTCTTTCATCTCCATTGTATGTTGTTCTGCTTTTTGTCGTTCTTCGATTTCGTCACGTAATTTTTTATTTGTTTTTTCTAATTCGACGGTCGTATCTCCCAGTTCATTGCACGTTTGGATTAATTTTTCTTCAGCTTCTCTACGTTTCTGCCGGACCTTTGCCTCCTCGATTTCTCTGTCGATAGCAGGAATGAGACGAGCGAGGTTTCCTTTCATGATATAATCGTGGGCACCTGCTTTCATCGTTTCTACTGCGGTATCTTCACCAATTTTTCCTGAGACGATAATGAACGGTAGGTCTTTCTGTGTTTTTTTTAGTAGTTCAATCGCATCAAGACCACTGAATGTTGGGAGGACATAGTCAGCAATCACTACATCCCATTCTTGTTTTTGTAATGCTTTTCGCATCGACTCAGCGGTTTCAACCCGTTCAACAGTCGGTTGTATTCCAGCTTTTTTCAATTCTCGTAGCAATAATGCTGCATCATCTTCTGAATCTTCTACTAACAACACACGTAAGTGTCTACTCATTTGTTTTTCCTCCTAATGTAAAGAAGAATGTTGTTCCTTTATTTTCTTCTGATTCTACCCAAATCCGTCCTCCATGTCGATTTACGATACGAGCTACGATTCCTAGACCAATGCCCGTTCCAGGATACTCTGCATCATCATGGAGGCGTTGGAAGGGAATGAATAACTTATTAGCATATTTCATGTTAAATCCCGCTCCGTTATCACGAATGAAAAACACAGTTTCTTTATCTTGTTGTTTTTTTCCAAATTCAATTTCAGTTTGTTTACACTTCTTGGTAAATTTCCATGCGTTTCCCAGGAGATTTTCAAGCAGGATACTCAGGAGGTTTGCATCTCCATCTGTTAAAATGTTCTTCTGTGTTTTGAATTTATAATTCCGTGAAGGATCAGTTTTTTTCAATTCATTGATAACAGTATGGGCTATTTTTCCTAAATCAACGGTTTCTATGGTCATTTCAGTTCTCGTCAATCGAGACAATCGAAGCATATCATCGATTAGTTGCTCCATGCGTTTGGTGGCATTCCGAACCCGATGGAGGTATTCTTCTCCTTGTGTGTCGAGTTTACCTGCATAGTCCTCTAATAAAGCTTGACTGAATCCGTCGATACTTCGCAAAGGTGCTCGTAAGTCATGGGAGACTGAGTAGCTAAACGTCTCAAGTTCTTTATTGGCTATCGCGAGTTCGATACTGCGGCGCATCAGATTTTCATTGAGTTTTTTTATTTTTTCCTCTGAGGATTTTCGATCTGTGATATCGACAACAACACTGATAATCGATTGAAGAGTTCCATCAAGAAAAATCGGGGACCAGGAATGTGAGACCCATCGAATCTCACCTTGTTTCGTTAAAATGCGATATTCAAAACCAGATCCTTTTTCCCCGTTTAATGCTCTTGTCAGTGCTTGGTGGACTTTTTTCTCATCATCAAGATATGCTATTGAGGGATTCGTTCCAATCAGCTCTTCTGGGGAAAACCCAAGGAGGTCTTTACTGGATGGACTGATATAGGAGATGAAGCCATCTGGTTGAGTCATCATAATGACGTACATGGAATTTTCTACGATCATTCGATATTTTTTTTCACTCTTTTCCAGCTCTTCCTCAGCATGTTTCCTAGAAGTAATGTCGGTGCTGTAAATACGGATTCGTTTATTCTCTGGAATGTAGGTGATGGATTGATGATAATATTTCTCCTCGCATTTTACTTCTCGGACGCGTGGATATTTTTGTTCTTGAATCTCTGTGATGATATTGTTTATTCCTTTTAAAAAAGGATGATCAAATTGTTTCTTTCTTATATCTAAGAATAGTTCTTTTGATATTGGATTGAGGTATTCGATTTCCCCAGCGAGATTCATCTCTATAATTGGGTTAGGATTTTTTTCTGGGAATGATGCTAAACGGACGAGTTCTGTTTGAGCCGTTCTCGCATCTGTAATATCATGAACCATTCCCACCGACCGAATGATATCTCCGGAATCATTACGAATATGTTCACATTTTTCATGAACAAAGCGGATTTCCCCATTTTTTCTTAAAATTCTATGTTCTAAGTCATAAAAATTTCTTCCCTCTCGAATCGAATTCGTATACGTTGAATCGACTATTGCTCGGTCCTCAGGATGAACCCTTTCAAGGAATGCTTCATAGGTAACTGGAAATTCTTGAGGTTGCAAACCGAAAATTCGAAACACTTCATCGGACCAAGAGAGATGATTAGTGATTAAATCTAATTCCCAGCTGCCAAGGTGAGCTATTTCTTGTGCATGTTTTAACCTGGCTTCATTTTCTTTGATAATCTCCTCGTTTCGTTTCCGTTCGGTGATGTCACGTGCGACATGCACTGCTCCTAACAAATTTCCTGCTGTATCAAGAATTGGAGTTGTTGATACTAAAAAATAACCACCGAGTTTTTCTTCATGGACTTCAGCGATATGTTCTTTTCCGTCTTTCAACGTTAAAACATGAGGGCAGAAGGCGGGCGGTTTGTTTTCTCCATGGACGCAATTATGACAAAAGAGATTTGTACATTGTTCAGATGGTATACCTAATCTTTGTGCCATTGCCTTATTTGCCTTTATGATTTTATGGGATTTATCCAATACCGCGATAAGATCAGGTACACAATCAAACGTCCGTTCCCATTCCAGTTTCGCTTGATACAATGCTTGTTCAGCTTTCTTTCGTTCTGTGATATCGGTTCCTTGGGCAATTGTCGCAATGAGGTTCTTTCTTGTTTTGTCATAGATATTTGCTGAGTTCCATAAAGCAATTCTAATGTCTTTATCCTTACAAAGAATCGGTATTTCGACAGAATCCCAGTATTCTCCGATAAGTGTTTTTCGTATTTTTTGTAATGATTCTTTTTTACTTCCTTGAGGGAAAAGGATGTCGAGTTTTTTACCAATCATGATCTCTGATGAGTAACCAGTGAGATGTTCGAAAGCATGGTTAAAACGAACAATTTTGAAATCTTTATCCCAGACGATAATCGGTGCGTTTGCATAATTTAACAGATTTTCAAGATAATCACTGGTTTCCTTTAATTGTTCTTCTGCTTTTTTGCGTTCGGAGATATCAGAAAAAACAGTTGCAAATTTTCCTTTTTCTGGTGAAAAAACAGAAATGTTGAAGTGTTTTTTCATCGGCGGATAATAGGTTTCAAATTGGTCTGGTCTCCCAGTGAGTGCAACTTTTGCATAAATATCTAAATAGGGAGGTTCCCCTTTCCCATATATTTCTGTTGCACATTTTCCAATGATAAATTTTTTTGTTAAACCTGTGATTTTTTCGTACATAGGGTTGACATCAAGAATTTTATAGTCTACTGGTTTTCCTGCTCTGTTATAGACAATTTCATGCACGCAGACACCCTCATTCATTGCTGTGTAGAGGTTGTTGAGTCTCTGTTCAGATTCGTTTAACTCTTTAGTACGTTCCTTTACACGTATTTCTAATTCATCATGAGCTCTTCGGAGCGCTTCTTCCGCTTGCTTTTGCTTGGTGATGTCTATACCCATCTCCATGATTAAAGGTGAACCGTCACTGTCAGTAAATGGGAAGTCATAAACATAATAATTATGACCATCAGGACCGACCCACTCCCATTCAAGAGGAGCGTTGTTGTTCAATGCATCATATGTTCTGCAGTTCTCACAGGGTGTGTTGCGTTTAAACAGATATTCAAAGCAGCGTTGCCCGGAAGATTCACCAAAACGTTCCCGAAAAAATTTATTTGCGAAAGGAACGTGATACTCTTTATTTAATAGCACTAAGTAAGCGGGCAGTGTTTCGAGTACATCATTGAACCGTTTCCTTTCAGCAATCAAAGCCTTATTTGTCTTCTTTAGTTCCATTGTTCGCTCTATAATTCGCGTCTCTAATTCATCATGAGCTTTACGGAGCATCTCTGTCGCTTGCTTACGCTCGGTGATATCAATAGAGGCACCAAGATACGCTGATTCATTAGCATAAATAATTGGTTGTATTGAAGCAGAAACCCAGAACAATGTACCGTCTGATCGTTTAACTCTCACTTCATAGTCCTGGACGAAACCTTGCTTCTTTAGAGTTTTTAAAAGTTTGATACGGTCCGACGAATCGTAATAGAGATCCGGTGCTTTCCGACCAATGAGTTCTCCTTCGGAATAACCAAATCCTCTATCATATACTGGATTTGTATAGAGGATGATGCCATCTGATGCGCGGCTTATCGAGATCTGGACAGGAATTGATTGAGCGATATTGAGTAAAAGGATTTCACTACTCCGTAATTTTTCTTCAACCTTCTTCATTTCAGGACTTTCGATTCGATGCCATTGCCCTTCTCGTTTAATTAATGCAAACTGATGATTACTTACCACTTCAATAATTTCAGATGCATTGCATTTATCTAGTGAATAAGAACAAAGAGCGATTATGTGATAACTTCTGATTACGTTATTGATGGTTTCTTCATATTTAGTGAAATCTTTCCAATCTTTTTTTTCAAGCCAAAACGTATTCCCAGATAATCGAAGTCCATCGAATCCTTTTTCTCGTGCCCATGCCTCTTTTTTCACCCAACCAGATAACACTTCATCTGAATCAAACCGCCCTGATTTCGTATACCATTCAGATGAATCAAGGATCTCGATCTGACCCTTCTGGATGTATTCCTGAAGGTTGTTTACTTTCTTAGAAAGTGCTTTCTTTGCTTCATCTACCCGGAGCGGATCAGAAGTAATCCACATGCAAAACTCATTGTTTTCAAGTCCTGTTTTAAAATATGGGACTAAAATATCAATCAAATCCTCTTTGGTTTGGTAGAACTGACAAAAATGAGTTCCCCATGGAGCATTGCTAAGTATTGGTATTCCAATTTTTCTTATATCTTTAGTAATCAGATCATTTTTATAATGTGCATCATCAGAGTTATTCGCTGATTTTGCTCTCTGAAGCTTGCCTCTTTTATTCATTGAACTCCCCCATTACAATATCCTGACGAAAAAAAGAAGGCAACACTTTATAAATAACTTTCTTCCCCCTTGTTTCCTATATATCATGCCATTTTTCCCTCAACCTTATGTACTCCCTCTTACATAAATCGTTCAAATCGATCCTTCTTCGCTTTACACACCGGACAAATCTCTGGAGGATCATCCCGGGCACATAGATATCCACAGACTTTACAACGCCATACCGGTTTCGAAAGATTGCTTGGAGAACCAGAAAATTTTTTTGATTTTTCTTTGATTTGTGCTCGTTCCTCGCGATTCGATGGGCGTCGCTCAGGAATCGATTGAATCGCTTTTTCGCCTTTCAAGGCTTGCGTTGACACATACAACGCACAATAACACGCATCAAACTCAAGCACATCAGCATCACGATAATCACAGGGGCAGATGATATCAAGATCTTCGAATTTTTCTCCAGTTGCAAGCCGACAGGGACATGACCAATAACCGTATCGTTTTTCATTGACAAGTAATCCTTTTATTAGATCTTTCGTGAAATCAATATCTGCATTCAGATGATATCCACCCTCTTCTGCTTCTCGAAATAGACGTTCATACAATCGATCGATTTCCTGTGGAGACACAGTATGTTCAGCATTCATAGCTGTAAAACCTCCCTTACCTCCTCTTCTTTAAAACCTACAATATATTTATTATCATTAATGACCATTGTAGGATAGTTACATTTTGGATTCCACCTTTTCACCTCTTCCTCAATTTTTTCTTTCTCTACTTTATCGAGGAGATCCACATCGATGTACCTATATTTCACGCCTAAATTGTTTAATAATTTCTTTGTCTTTTTACACCAACCGCAGGTACTAATCGCATACAGCATGATATCTCCTTTGTTTTTTCCATCCACATGAACCACGTTCATATCCTTTATACCTCCATTCTCTATTTTTGGATTTTACGTTAAATCTTCAATGTCGTGATACGTCCAAGACCCCTGTTTGTATGTTCTCGCAATAGATCGTTTTTCAGAGATTTTCCGATGAATCTGTTGTTCCAAGAGTTGTAATGCTTGTTTCATTGCATTATGTGGTCCCCATCCCTCAGCAGATACGGCAAAACGACCGAAATCACAAAACAGTCGGACGCGCACAGAGATTAAACGAAGCTTTTGTTTCTCTGGTTTATACTCCCGTAAAAAAATGGTGAATGTCGCATGAGATAATCGTTCCTTCTGTCGCTCAGCATACTGTTCGACTAAAATTCGGAGGTCATCCTGATATTCTCCATGTAACTTCGAACTAAATTGAATCACGGGATATTGAAGCACCTCACCTATAAAAGAAAGTGGACTAAGAATATCCTTTTTTGTTATAATTCCCTCTAAAGAATCTGAATGATTCAGAATAGGGACTCCACTAATGCGAAACTGAATCATTTTCCTGATAACTTCCTGTATCGATGCATTCACCGATGAGGTTATCACTGGAGAGGACATGATACCTTCAATAGGTAAATCCCAGATAGGTGTCTTTTCATGCAATACGTTTTCAGGTTGCGCACGCTGTTTCGGAAGAATCATCCGTGTAACCACATCATGTAACGTGATCATCCCAATTAATGATCCATTATTCACAACGGGCAATCTTCCGATATGATAATCACGGAATTTGTGTAACGCTATTGAGATCTTCTCATGAGATTCTATAGTACAAATATCGGTGCTCATGAAATTGGTTACAGGTTGTTTTCCAAAATCTTTCGCTGCTACCACTGTTAATAAGCGTATATCATCAATGATTCCTACAACCTGTTCATCATGGAAAACAGGAATATGAAGAACATCATTTTCAATCATTAACCCTGCGATTGTCGGAACTGGTGTTTTTGGTTCAATTTTTGGTGCGAACCGTTTCAATGTTTTTACTTTGGTTTTCGCTCTATCGAGACCGGATCGGAGGATCATTCTTTCGGTCAGAATCCCTGAGTATTGCTGATTTTTGTTTTTTACTAATAAAGCATCACAGCTTTCATCAAAACATGATAATGCTTTCCCTAAGGAGTCCTGTTCATCAATCCATTTATATCGCTGTGTTAAAAGGTCCTCTGCTCTCATCGTTTGTGGCATATCGTTTCTCCTCCATTTATCTGTGTAATATTAACGATTTCATTGTATCTACTTGATTTCATATTGATATAAAAGAATGATTAAAAAATGAATTCAAAATGATTCAACTTTAGTTTCATGTCCACAGGAACCTTTAGTTTGTAACGACGATTTCACACCTTAAAAAAAGTGTAGTAAGCCTACCATAAAACATCAAAAATCTTTTTCAAAAACAATCAGATAACATCGGAAATTGGTAAAAGAAAAAAAGAAAGAGATAGATGTAACCGTCCAGATAATCAACAGGTCGAAAAACCGCGTTCTGTCGCCGAGGATTACTCCTGTTGGATGGATCCAGATAGTAACAGGCCCACTAACTTTTCACACTGATTTCTTAATAAAAGGGGAAGCATTGATACGGTTTTAACCCATGTTTTCCAATTTCGATCTGATGCAGAAGTTCAAATCCCTTCCTCTGCGTTCACACAAATCATTTTATATAAAAACAATACTTCCCATTCAATCTAATTGATTTATAAGACGCATTTAGAGTGAAAAAATGACGGAAACAAGCGGTGTAATCTATGATCATACTCAGGTTAAGAACATTCTTCATCGTGTGAATGTATGGTTTTTACCTTTTCGATGGGGTATTAACCCTTATCGGGGATGTGAACACAACTGCGTTTATTGTAACGCAAGATACACTCACGAATATCTAGGTCTTCCAACTGGTGAGTTTGCCTATAAAATAATAGTCAAAGATAATGCAGCAGAGATACTCGACAAGGAACTCTCTAAAGGGAGCTGGGATAAAAAATGGACCGTGAATCTGTCAACTGTTACAGATCCCTATCAACCAGCAGAATGCCAATTCAAAATTACCCAAGATGTTCTCAAAGTGTTCCTCAAACATCATAACGCACTACTGGTGACAACCAAATCAGATTTGATTCTAAGAGATTTAGACTTACTTTCAGAAATAGCACAAACAGGTTTTCTAAACATCGTTCTTACAATACCAATGTTAGATGAAGAACTACGAAAAATGATAGAACCAAAAGCACCAAGTATTCAAAAGCGAGTTGAGGTCTTGAATAAAATCCATAATGCACGTATTATAGTTGGCGTTACTACAATTCCACTCTTACCTCATATATCAGATGGTGAAAAGGATTTGGATAAACTCATTAAAACCTTCGCTGAGAATGGTGCTGATTATGTGATTATTGATATGCTGAATTTCCGTGAGGAAGCAAAAAGCAGAATCATGCCCTTGATTAAAGAACAGTATCCATCTTTAGTTTCAAACTATGAAGAACTGTATAAAACAAATTACTGTGACAAAGAATATGCAAAACAGGTTAGAAAATATGCGAATAAACTTATGAAGAAATATAAAGTAGATAAATACGATAAAATGTTTTCTTATCGTAAAAATCAATCATAGTCACGCCGATAATCCGCGGTTCAAATCTCTCCCCCCTGTAATTTACTCTCTTTTGGTGGAAGCTGTAAATCCTGAGTGCTATATCCACACCCGACATTGAAGATTTGAAATCTAGATATAATTAGAATATTTTTACCGGTAAAATAGGCTGTCAAATCTCTAAACTATTTAAAAAAGAAAAATAAGAAAGAGATAGATGTAACAGTCCGTATAATCAACAAGCCAAAAAACCGTATTCTGTCGCCGAAATTAATCCTGTTGGATGGGTCCACATAGCAACAGACCAATCCGACTCTCTCGGAGAAAACTCAGGCGACAGCCTTGGTTTTAGGTTTTTTTTAATTTCCTTTCCCCGGCTAGTTTATTATAATAGAACGTCCTAGAATAAAATGTTACTTGTTCGAGCA
>Ga0265297_10007939_pt1 | contig 14430 bp, 20 predicted proteins | sample Munlanlwell13791_FD_192502 | JGI IMG/M metagenome (GOLD analysis project Ga0265297, IMG submission 192502) | Leachate microbial communities from a municipal landfill in Southern Ontario, Canada - Leachate well 137-91 | ecosystem: Engineered > Solid waste > Landfill > Unclassified | place... | reverse complement strand
ATTTAATCGTTTAAAACACTTATTATTTGAGTATGATGATAAAGGCTCACCAATAATGGGTGAAAAAATAGCGAGCCTTTTATTAGGTGCTGACAATTTAAATTATTATAGTAAGTCTTATCCATTTGTGGATTTAATAGTTAAAAGACCTGTAGAAGGGATAACCAAAAGAAATGAATATATTTCTATCAAAACATCAGCAACTAAACATTCATTATCTACAAGTATAACAGATGTCAATGGCTTTAAAATAAGTCAATTAATTCATTTTATTATTCAATTACTTCCAGTAAATATATTTAAAGATTCTAAAATTATTAAGTTTAGAAATGCTATAAGAACGGATGCACTAGTAACTGTTTATTATAGATTTATGAAAAAATTTCAGAATAAAGATATTAAATTGTATGAACATTTATTTAAAAATCAATTGTACTATATTTTTTTATTAAAAAACCATATTGAGAAATTAAGAAATCCAGAAATGTTATCCATTGATGACACAAATGATTTTTATGGTATGATGTTTGGAATCATACTATGTGATGTTAATAATTTATTTGGTAAGGATTATACTGCTGATTTTGAAGATGCGATAAGAAATATAAAGCCAAAAACTAAATTAATTATACAAGATTGTAACGGAATAAATTATGTGGATAGAAAGAATTTTTTACCAGATGAAATAGCAAATATGCAAATATCATATTGTATGTTATATCTGGAATCGGATTTAATTGGTAGAAAAAGTACAAGAAGAGAATCGACCGAAGTTGTGTTACATTTACAAAAAACTCGTACATTATCACTTGGTGTATTATTAGATAGAGCAATTCAACTTTGGATGAAACTAGGCTTTCATACAAGAACAACTAGAGATGTAGGAAAACAAAATATTTATTTCAGATTTATTCATATAGTTGAGTTATTTGAGCCAGAAAAAGCAAGTTTATCCAATAAAGAAATTGAATTTGATACACATTTAAAAGTTATAATAAGTAAAAATAATATTAATAAGTATTCAGAAAGAGATGTAGAGCAAACAGATTTAATTGTTAAGGTTATTGACGATATTAAAGGATTGCCACTTGATGGAATAACAGATGATATTTTAAAAAATATAGAGAAAATAATTGATCTCACAAAACTCAAAGATAGAAGCAAATTAAATAAATTTATTAGAAATTTTAATGATTTTTATGAACCTATTAGACATTCTGAAAAAAAGGATAAACATCAAACAGAACCTGAGAAGAATGAGGAGATAGAAACAAAAGCTTATAGAAATCCAAGGCAAGATTTATATAAAATGAAAAAATATAAAAATATGATTAAATAAAAACCCCCTTTATAAAGGGGTTTTTATTTTCTCTTTAATAAGTTTTTCAATATATTCAGAATAATTCTCTATTCCATTTTCTAAACAATATTGTTTCCACAATTCATACACCTCTGGATTTATAGATATTGATAGTTTTTTTCTCTTTTTATCTTCTGGTAATTGTTTCCTCATTACATTTTTATTTTTAAATAGTTTAAAAATAATTAAAAGTTTATTTTTAAGTTAAGTTTCTATATATTAATGTTTTAACTAAGAAATTGTATAAAAATGGTAATTTTTGACTTTAAAACATTTATATATAGTATAAAATTAATAATTTATTATGAGAAGAAAAATAGAAAAGAAAAAAACTGTTATATCAATATCTGTTGATCCTGATATTTTAGATATAATTAATGATACAATAGCAAATAGGTCAAAATTTATAGAAAATATACTTATTGAAGAAATATGTAAAAATAATAATATTAAAGAAATATTAAAAAATAAAAAAATAATATTATGATACTGACAGAGGAAATAAATATCAAATTAAATGCCCAAAATATAAGACACTATAGAGACTTAGGATATAAATGTAATCCTCATGATGAAATTTGTGTTAAAATGTACCATTTATCTGATGGCTCTAATTATAAAATTAGAGTTAAATGTGACATTTGTGGAAAAGAAAAAGAATTAAAATATCATTTTTATCTTAAAAATATAAAAAAATATAATTATTATTCTTGTAGCAATAAATGTTCACAAGAAAAAGTTAAAAAAACAAATTTAGAAAGATATGGTGTGGAATATCCAATACAAAATTCTGAAATTTATGAAAAAATTAAAAAAACAAATTTAGAAAGATATGGAGTTGAATACTTAACTCAATTAGAAGAAGTTAAAGAAAAAATTAAAAAAATGAATTTAGAAAGGTATGGTGTAGAGTGTCCTTTACAAAATTCTGAAATTAAAGAGAAAACTAAAAAAACAAATTTAGAAAGATATGGAGTTGAATATTCATGCCAAAGTGAAGATATAAAGAATAAATATAAAAAAACTATGATAGATAAATATGGTGTGGAATATCCAATACAAAATTATGATATTAAAGAAAAAACTAAAAAGACAAATTTAGAAAGGTATGGTGTAGAATATTCAGCACAAAATTCTGAAATTTTTAAAAAAACTCGAAGTTCAGCATTTAAATTAAAAAACTATAAAAATTTAACATATATAGGTACTTATGAATTAGACTTTCTTGAAACTTTTTATGATAAAATAATAATTGAAAATGCAAAATCTATTGATTATATGTTTGAAGGTAAAAATAAAGTATATTTTCCTGATTATTATTTACAAGATTATAATTTGATAGTGGAAATTAAAAGTACTTATACTTATGAGTATGAAAAGGATCAGAATGAAGCAAAAAAAGAAGCCGCTATAAATAACGGCTACAATTTTATATTTATTATTGATAAAGATTATTCTGAATTTTTAACTAAAATTTCTTTTTAGTTTCAGGTATTTCTAGAATTTCGCCTTTTTTAGTTGTTCCTTTTTTTGTTTCCTTTTCTTCGCCTTCCGGGAGTTCGGAGATTAATCGATCTATATCAGGGTATACTTGTCCTTGACTATCAACATTATATTTAACATTGAAATAATCTTTAAAATTCATTAAGTCATTATTTCTCAAAAAAAATTCACGATTAACTTTTAATAATTCATCCAAGAAATTTGATATAATATTCACTTGTTTATTAAATAATTCTAATGTTTTCTCATTAAATATACCTACTGGCTTATCTTTTTTCTTATTGAAAGAACTTAATATAAGTTTGAATAAATATTCAATTTTACCACTAGATTTGATTAAATCAATAGTTTTTTGATTTTTTAATAAGAAAGTATTAATTCTAAACTTATCGTTAGAGAAAAATTCAGGAATAGATAAATTCCAATCGTCTAATTCTTTTTTAATATTTTCCGCATATTCATTGAATATACTCGATATTAATTCAATATATAATTCATCTTTTGTTATTTCTTTGAGTTTCATTTTTTGTAAATCAATTAGTTGCAAAAATTCTAAGAAATTTAATAGAATTATGGAATAAGTTTCTAAATATTCTGTTTTATTACTTAAACTCATTTTTTCGTAGAAAGGATTAAGTATTTCAAACGACATTTCATCGTTACCATTAATTCTAATAATAATTTTTTCTAAATTATCATTAAATCCAGGCATTAAAAATGAATTTTGTAGGTTAGGATTTAGAATTTGATAGAAAAAATAGGCGAAATTATTTTCACCAAACACATAATCTAAATCTTTTTCTGATGTATGTAAAAATAAATTTATAATTTCTAATTGTTTCTCATTTAATTTACCTTTGAATATTACAGGAAGTGAATCAACATTAAATAATTTTGCATATTCCATGATTTCATTATAATTATATTTATATCTTGTACCTTTTACAATACAAGTTAAAATTAAATTATTTAAAGGTAATTTTTTATATTCAATATGAGCAGGCTGATTGTCTGGAAAATATTCAAAACAAAACCACCAACTTGTCGATAATAAATTAGTGATATAGTCTGGGAGTGTGTGAAGATATTGGAAAATTTTTGAATAAAATTTTTGAACAGCCAAATCAACAAAATTTAATGAATTTGTGCTTATGCTTTTTGGCTTTATATCAAATTTAGTTCCATCCCATCTTGCGAACACTTGTGCACCCTGTATATCTTCATAAATAAGTAATTCTTTATTTTGTAAAAATTCTATTAGATTATCTGGCTGATTATTTAATTTTATTATTTGAGTCATATTAATTCTTTTGTTTTTTGAATTTACTTTTATATATTAATTAATAAAGGTTTAAATTTATCAATTAATTCTGTATAATTTTTATTTATAATAAAAATGAAGTCATAACCATTTTCTAATGATGCTCTTTTTTTAGCTTCATTTCTTTCTATATCATAGTTGTATGTATATGCACTTTTAATTTCAATTATTAAATTGTAATCTGGTAAGTAAAAATCAGGATGATATTTTTTATTTTTATTTTTAAAATTATACGATATTGATTTAATTTTTTCGATTTTTACTTTATTATAAAATGTTTCAAGGAAATCTAATTCATAAGAGCCACGATAAAACAACTCCTTATATTTTTTTAATTTAAATGCTGATACTTGTTGCTTTTCAAAAATATGTATATTTTGCATAGGATGTTCAACTCCATAATTTAATAACGATGTTTTTTTAAATTTTTCTTTTTCTTTTTCTTTTTCAAATTGAGGTTTTAATGATAGTAATTTTTTAGTTTTTTCTTTACACTCATAACTTTTTGCATAATTATCAACGCCATATTTTTTTAATGATGTTTTTTTAAGTTTTTCAATAGATTTTGGATTTTGTAAAGCGTGTTTAAATCCTGTTTTCGATAGTAAAGTGCTTTGTGCTTTTTTTACAAAATCTGGATTTTGTGTCACATATTCAACACCATATTTTTCTAATGAATTTTCTTTGCATTTTTGCTTATATTTATCTGTTTTAGAATAGTGCGTCACTCCATATTTTTTTATTGATGTTTCTTTACTTTTTTTAACACACTTTTTAGTTTTACAATATTTATCAACTTTATATTTTTTTAAACAGGTTTTTGCTGATTTTTCTTTAAATTCATCAGTTTCTGTAAAACTTTTTTTACCATATTTAATTCTACAAGTTTCTTCTCTTTTTTTAGATGCACATTTATCACAACAAAATTTACCATTTGTTCTTATACTATAATTATATTCTTTATAATATAAGTTTCTTATATTATCACAATAATCACATTTTGCTTGAACTATTTGATGACTACCTTTTGATAATAGAGAAATATCAATTTCAATTTCATCATTCATTTTAACGTCAAATCCTCTGGAATTAAAATATTTAATATGATATCCACTATTAATTTTAATTTTAATTTTATTTGTCAATAACATTATTTTCTTCTTTTTTTATATATTCTTTCATAGAATTCTCAATAAATAGCGATTTATTTATTGATTTTTTCTTTGCTAATTCATTAAATTGCTTATATACTTTTTCATCTATGGTAAAAGTTTTAGTTTTTTTCATATTTATATTTATTTATATTTATATAAAAAATAAAAAATACTTTTTTGACTAAAAACTTTTTTTCTTAATATTATTTATTATCTTTGTCTTTATGATAGAATATAGTGAATATGATATAAAAAATGCTGAAAGATTGAGAATTAGATTTAAAATTCTCAATTTGATACATATATGTAGAAATAAACAAGATAATTATTTTAATTATGGTTTTAATACGCAGTTTCGTACTATACGTATAGTATTGAGTGAATTAGAAAAACTATTAAAAAAATATGATGAATCCGAAGTTGAATATATTGAAATCAAAATATTAAAAATCTCAAGAATTATTAAAAATTGTAAAAATTATTAAAATGAAAAAAATCCTACTTACCTTGTTATTTTTTCTGACTTTTTTCAGTGTAAAAAGTCAAAATTTAATGAATCTTAAACCTACTGGCTATGTGAATGATTATGAGAAAATTTTTACACCAGAGCAGAAAGATACTCTTGAAAAAATGCTTTCTGATTATGAAAAACTCACATCAATTGAAATTTGTTTGGTCACATCTGCGGATTTTGAATTTGATTACTATGACGATGAACTTGCCGAAAAATGGGGAGTAGGAAAGGAAGGATTAGATAATGGTTTATTTATTACATTTTCAAAAACTCAGAGAAGTTATTCTATTAGAACTGGTTATGGACTCGAAGCATTTCTACCAGACGCAAAATTAAATCCGTTTAAACCTGATCTAAGAAATAGTCTTGCGGCTGAAGATTATTTTGGTGGTTTCAAGGAACTTATTCTCAAAGTTCAAAATGAACTGGGTACTGATGGATATGATATGTTGGTTAAGAATAAAGAAATTAAAGATGCTAAGCAAAGAGAAGAAATGAAAGCATTTTTTAATAATGCTTTGAAAGTTGTTTTAGTGCTATTGCTTTTAGGTGGAATAGGTTTTCTTATTTATTTGTATGTTAAAAAAAGAAAAGAATTTTTGAAATTAAAAACAGAAATTCAAAAAAATCTGAATAATATTGAATCACTTAAAAATACATTAGGCATCTTACCTGCAAACATTCAAAGAATTTATGATTCAAAAATATCTAAACTCACAAATAAATTTGTAAAAGAAGAAACAAGAGCTTCAATGCAAATTATTTATAATTATTTATTTGAATATAAACAGATTATTAATAGAACTGAAAGTACAATTGGATCAATTAAAAAGTTCAAATCTGACATTGAGAAATATCTGAAAGATAATTATCCTTATTGTGCAGAATATCTTAAAAATGAACTTAATAATTTATTGAATGATAAAAAAGTTGATGAATTTACAAAAGGAGAATACACTAAAGAAAGAATGAATATGTTGATTGGTATTGAAACTTCTTTAGAAAGAAATGTTAATTCCTTTTTAAATAAAACTGTCAAAATAAATTCTATTGTAGTTGATAAGATGAATCTTGATAAGAAAATCGAAGAATTGAAGGTTAAGAATTCTGAATACATTAAGAAAAAAACTATTTTATCAGGTGCAGTGATCGGTAAGAGATATAATTCTCTTGTTAATATTGATTTTGATGATATTATTTCAAAATTAAGTGAGGGTATTACCGAAAGTTTTAAAAATCTTGAAAACGGTGATTATGAATCTTCTTTGACGAATTATAGTACTTTTGTCACTTCTTTGACTGTTTTGACAGGTGCTTTTTCTGCAGTAGACTCGTTACTAAGTGAGCATGATAAGAGTATGAAATTTATAGAATCAAATAAAAATAAGATAAGTGATTTGGTTTCTGATATTGAAGCAAAAATCAATAAGGCTGGTGTGTCTTATAATCAGAAATCAACTTTTGCAGAAGTTAAAAATGATATTACTAGATTTAAAATTGCTATAAAAGATGATATTATTTATGCTGCAACCTTGCTTGAAAAAATTCTGAAGAGTCTTAATAAAGTTTTTGATAAAGTTAAAAAAGAAATTTCTTCACATAATTCATCATCCTCATCCTCATCCTCATATTCCTCATCTTATGGTACATATGGTGGTTCATCACACAGTTCTGGCGGTGGTTTTGGAGGGTTTGGTGGTGGAAGTTTCGGAGGCGGTGGTGTAAGAGGTGGTTTTTAAAAAAAAGAGGCGAAAGCCTCTTTTTTTTTACCAATTATCATTATTTTTCTTCTTAATTATTTCTTTCTTTTTGTTAATTATAAAAATTGTAGTATGATATAATTTTTTCTTTAGGTATTTATAATAATATTCTTTAAGTTTTGCAATATCACCTTTTATATTACAATATCCATTTTGAAATAGTTTGATTTCTATTTTACCTATATTTTGCCATGTACCATAAGCTTTTCTTTCTTCATACTTGCCACATTTTTCACCAAATACCAATTCATAAAGTTTTTCAAAATCCCATTCACTATATTCAGGATAATTAACTTTAATATAACTTTTATCAAAATTATATACTTCTAAATTACCAGTATATTCATCTTTTAAGCCATATTTATTTTTAAAATTTACCCAAGCTACAATATCATTACCGCTTGGACGTCCATATGGTACTCTTCCGATGCCATCCGATGATATGAAGAATTTATTTAGAAGTTCAAATATTTTATCATCTGGTTGAAATTTAGAGAAAAATTCATTAGTTTCTTTCTCAATTTCATCATAATCAGACATTTTTATTAATTTGTCTTTTAATTTACTATCGTGCTTTATATTTAATTTATTTGCTTTATTAATTATATGATCAATTTTCGTTTTATGTGGTTCATAATCAGAAAAATAGCCAAATCCTTGATCATTTAACATTTGTAAAATTTCGTCTAATTCCTTTTTTGTTTTAATTGGTTTCATGAAAAGAGAATAATTTTTTAATATATATTAAAAAATAAATGTCGTTTATGATACGTAAGTATTCAGAATATTTAAATTTAATTTCAGAAGCATATGCCGGATCTAATCCTAATCCATCAGCAATTTATTGGAAATCTCAATTAGAAAAAATTATAAATAATGATTGGACTCAAATTTCCATTGAAAAATATAATATTTCTAGTATTAAAGGCTTATCATATTTAATTAAATTTAGAACAGGTGATGATAAATATGATTATCATTCTGTTATAGTAGAGAAAAAAGGTAATACAGATTTTTATTATTTAGAAGATGGACCGGATGCTTCAGATATAGATAAAATATTTTGTGAAAAATTTAAAACCGAATTTTGGAAAAATGCACACGAATATTATAAAAATATGAAGTATTTACCTAAATGTTTAGGTGAAACTGGATTTTTAGCAGCATCAGATAAATATAATTTATAAATAATGAAATATTTAAAAACATATGATAGTTTTATGTCATTTTTTTCATAACTATTTTAAAAATAAGTCAGATAAATATACAAAATATAAAAGAAATATGTATTGAATAACTTCATAAAAAATACTATCAAATGGTATAAAATAATATAAAATAAACGAAAAAAAATAAACCTTAAAAAACAAGATTTCCATTATTTTTTTTTTATTTATATATAGTGTATGAAATTAAGTGTTTTGAAAAATTAATTAAAGAATTAAATGTTAAAGGCAATTAAAATAAGACTTTACCCAAATATAGACCAAATAACGTACATCAATAAATTACTAGGTACCTCCAGATTTGTTTATAACCAATGCCTTAACTATAAAATAACAGAATACGAATCAAAAAAGAAATCTACAAGTTTTGGAGAAACTGGAAAATTCCTTACATCATTAAAGTCTGAATATCAATGGATTAAAGAAAGTCACTCAAAGGTTTTACAACAATCATTAATAAATTTAGATAGAGCATACAAAAATTTCTTTAAGAATGGTTCTGGCTATCCAAAATATAAATCTAGACATGATAATCAATCATGTAGATTTCCTATTGATGCTATTTCAAGTATTGAAGGAAATAGAATTAATATTATTAACAACCTGAAAGATATACATTTCAAATGTTCTAGAAATGATGAAAGGTATTTAAATGATAACCAAAAATTAATTAAATCAGCTACGTTATCTAAAAATAAATGTAATGAATTTTATTTCAGTATTTTAATTGAACGTGATAGCAAAAAACTAAAAAAGGCTAAAAATTCTTTAATTGGTTTAGATTTAGGAATTAAAGATTTCATCGTTACGTCCGAAGGACAAACTTATGAAAATTTAAAGTCTAAACGTAACAACCAAAAGAAGTTAGCAAGGCAACATAGGGATTTATCTAGGAAGAAAAAGGGAAGCAATCACCAAAAAGATGCAAAGGTTAGATTAGCAAAGACATATAATAAATTAAATAACATTAAAGAATATTATTTACATTTCATTACAAATCAATTACTTAGCGAAAACCAAACTATAGTGATTGAGGATTTAAATGTAAGAGGAATGTTAAAAAATCATAAACTGGCCAAATCGATACAGGAATTAAGTTTAAATAGGTTTAAGACCATGTTGATGTATAAGGCTGAATGGTACGGTAGAGAGATTATAGAGGTTGGTACGTGGTTTCCTTCAAGCAAATTATGTAATTGCTGTGGATATAAGAAAGATGATTTAACACTAAAGGATAGAACATGGAAGTGTCCAAAGTGTGGTGTTATTCATGACAGGGATATAAATGCAGCAATTAATATTAAAAATGAAGGATATAAAATTAAAATAGGGTTGAGTTCACCCGAATTAACGCATCAGGAGAGTAAGACATTGGTCCCTCGTGGAATGATGAAAGAAAATGTAATGTCGTATTTGATATGATTTTACTGAACTATAACAGATAATTATTGGATGGAAACCCCGGTGGGTCAGGAGTTTTTCAATAATGATCCATATATAAATGATGATATTGTTAGAGAAGCAACACCAGAAGAGATAGAACAATATGAATTAGAGAAAAATGCAAATAAATATAATCTTTAAATAGCTAATTCTAACTCAGATTTTAATTTAGGTATATCCTTTACATCATAAATTTTAAAATCGTCCATCGTAATCTCATAAAAATTTTTATTAACATTCAATTCAATCCTTGGATTTATATTTTTAATTGATTCCCTATTTAATATTTCTTTTGCCGCGCTAATATGCCTGCTATAAATATGACAATTCTGAATAAAATGACAAAATTTCCCTGCTTTATAATCTAAGTGACTACATATCATTAATTGAAGCGCAACATATTGAATCTTATTGATATATGTAGCCATAATATAATCTTGCGATCTTTGCACTAAAGTTAAATCTAATAAAAATTCATCTTTAATTTTTCTAACTGACCAAATAGTTTCATATGCACAAGGATATAAACCTTTTGTTTCCTGTAAATCTGCTTCTTGATACATATTTATTATATGTCTTCTAGAAAATGGATTTTCTTTTAAATTTGTTAATAATTTATCTATTAATTTCCATTTTTTAATAGTTGCTCCGTATCTTTGACCGATAGTATCATCACCAATATTCCATTCGTTCCACCAATTTATACCTCTTTTTCTTGCTAATTCCAATGAATTGCTTTGATCTTGATATATCCATAAAATTTCCTTAATTCCAGTTTTAATTGCAGTATTTCTCAAAGTGGTTATAGGAAATTCATCTTTATTTATATCGTATTCTTCAAATACCTGAGTAATAAAATAACTATGTGCAGGTGTACCATCTTTATATTTTGGTCTAGGATTTTCATCCATATTATTTTCATCCAAAATTCTTTGTAGATTTTGTTTATAGTAGAAATCAGCTTTGTTCATAATAAATATTTTTTTATTTCTTTTTCTTTTAAATAAACATTTTCACCAAATTCATTATTGAAAAATTTTGGATATTTATAATATAGTATTTCGGAATCTTTATAATTTGTACAAGAATCTATCATGTTTTCAATTGGACTAAGCATTTCTTCTGTTATATTTAATTTAAAATCTATTTTTTTTAACAAAATATCATTAACCCATTTAAGATGTTGTTTTGGTCTAGGATGATAATCATTATAATCTTTAAACTTTTTAACTATTTCCCATTTCTTTTTTTTATTGTTAGGATATAAGAATGTATAAAAATCTTGAAGTTGCATATTCACATTTTTCTTAACATAGTTAATTAAATCAATAGTCCGATTTTCTAATTTAATATCTAAAAAATAATTTTCAATATTAATGAATGGATCATTAACAGAACCTAAAAGATAATTTATCTTAGTTTTTTTTAAATAATCATCAATTAAAATCATATTATAATAAGACTTAAATAATAATCCATCAATAGTATATAAATCGTTAAGATATTTTGAATAAAAGGATGTTGTTACTTGACCAAAAGTTGACCAATCTAATGAATTATTTTTTTTGAAAATCAGATCCCATCTAATTGGTGTAGTTAATATTACAATGGCTGTATCATCCGGTGTAAATTTAAAAACTCTGTCAGCCTCCATTATTCTATAAAGAATTGAATCATATCCCCCACCGAGTATTCCTAAATTATAACCTTTATTGTCATATAAAATAATATCTGCCCAAGTTGGCCAGATATAGTTAGTAAAACTACATCCAAATGTAAAAATTCTACTCATTTAAATCAAATATTTTGTAGTCTTTTATTAGATTTTTAAATGGTAAAAATAAATCAATTGGTAAATCATTATAATCATACCATTCCCATTTTTCACATTTATCTGGTTCCATCAATTTTAATTTACCGACATATGCATCTACCATATAATAAATTGTTATATAATGTATTTCTTTATTGAAAATATTATTTGTTACACCAATAAGTTTGAGATTATCAGCAGTTGTTGTTAAATTAATTCTCTTATTGCACAATCTTTAAGTTCCTCACACATATCTAATTTACCACCTGGAGGAGCCCAAGTATTTGTGCCTAATTCACTTTTTCTGAGACTATTCATTATTTAATTTTCTTAATTTTAATTCTCTTACTAACCTCTCCCAATGAAGTTTAAGAGTATTTGAAGGATATTCTTTTATTTTGTTTGAAATTTCTGATACTAATTCATTTATTTCAGGTGAAGTCGTATATCTCGGAACTGGATATATTACTTTAACATCAGATTGATGTTCTACTGGTAAGAATATTTCCTTTATTATATAATTTTCTTTTAATTCTTCATCGTTTTTTAAGCTGCAATTTTTAGCTTGAGCCATAGAATGCTCAACACTTTGGTGTGACATACCAGCAATATTTATTTTATAAACTATAATGATGAGTTCTTTCACTTAATCTTTTTTTACTTTTTTAGGAAATAAACTAAAATTCAGACTTTTTGTTTCACCATCATCATCGAAATAAATATTTCCAAACAACATATTTTTATCAACTGCAATTCCACCAATTGATATATATCAAATTTAAAATTGCTTTCCATTAGATTTTTTAGTTCTGTTTTAATTCTATTGATATCTGGAACTTCAAATACAAGTGATAATAAATAGGGTTTTAGAAGTGTATTTATCATTTTTCCTCTTACTGATTTAACTTCACTAAATTTTGTTTTCATTTTTAATTATTATTATTTTTTTCTATTTTTTATATTTATATTTTTGATTAATGTTTGATAAATAAAATAAAAATATACAAAAATATACAAAAACTAATAGAAAATATTTATATATATATAATATATGAAAGCAAAAGAAATATTAAATAAATATCAGATTACCAGAAATACTCTATGTAATTGGGTTAAAAAGGGACTGATAAAAGTTGAAAAAACTCCATCTGGAAGATATATTTATATAGATAAAATAAAAAAGAAAGATGAAAAATGAGAAGTTAACAACAGAAGAATTCATCAAAAGATCAAAACTAGTTCATGGAAATAAATATGATTATTCTATTACCAACTATATAAATAAAAGAAGTAAAGTTAAAATAATATGTAAAAAGCATGGAATTTTTGAGCAAACTGCATATTACCATTATTATTTTAAACAAGGATGTCCAGAATGTAAAGTTAATAAACAATTGACAACTGAAGAATTTATTGAAAGATCAAAACTAGTTCATGGAGATAAATATGATTATAGTTTATCTAATTATAAAAATGCTCACACTAAAGTTAAAATAATATGTAAAGAACATGGTATTTTCAATGTTAGACCAATGGATCATATGAATGGTATTAAATGTAGCATGTGTAGTTTAGGATTTATTAAAAATAACAATATTACAACAGAAGGATTCATAGAAAGAGCAAAATTAAAACATGGTGATAGATATGATTATTCTAAAACAAAATATATAAACTCAATGTCAAAAGTAATTATTACTTGTAGAGAACATGGAGATTTTTTACAAAAAGCTGAAAGTCATACTAGAGGAAGAGGTTGTCCAAATTGTAAAAAAAGTGTAGGTGAAAACAAAATAGAATTATTTTTTAATAAAAATAATGTATTATTTGAAAAACAAAAAATGTTTGAAGATTGCAAAAATATTTTATCATTACCATTTGATTTTTATTTACCAAATTATAATATCTGCATAGAATATGATGGAATACAACATTATCAGCCAGTTAAGCATTTTGGAGGTATTGAAAATTTTAATCTTAGAAAAAAATTAGATGAAATTAAAAACGAATATTGTAAAAATAACAATATTCGTTTAATTAGAATTTCTTATAAAGAAAATGTAGAAAATAAATTGAATTACGAATTAACTAATCTTCTAAATAATTCTGCTCTTTTTTGATTTACTATATTAATTTCATAATTATTTTTTACATGATTGTATAAATTTTCTCCATGTTCTTTAATTTTTTCAGGATTGCTTACATAAAACTTCATATATTCATACCATTTCATTGCTGAATTAGGTTCATTCTCATCAACTAAAAATCCTTTTTGTTTACCATCAATTTTTCCTTCTATATCATCAATCGTATAGGGACCATAATTACTACAAATA
>Ga0265297_10007938_pt1 | contig 14433 bp, 13 predicted proteins | sample Munlanlwell13791_FD_192502 | JGI IMG/M metagenome (GOLD analysis project Ga0265297, IMG submission 192502) | Leachate microbial communities from a municipal landfill in Southern Ontario, Canada - Leachate well 137-91 | ecosystem: Engineered > Solid waste > Landfill > Unclassified | place... | reverse complement strand
AACAATCAGGGTCCGGTAGTTCAGCCTGGTTAGAATACGTGCCTGTCACGCACGGGGTCGCGGGTTCGAGTCCCGTCCGGACCGCTCCATAAGAAGCCAATCAGTTGATAAATAACTGGTTGGCTTTTTGCTTAGCTGGAAATTCCCCAGATATTCCCCATTTATATAAAAAACACCCTAGAAATTGCTCTTTGAGGGTGTTGTTTGCATTTATAAAACATAGCCAAATTCGGCTGGTTTCGATACATGGATGATGTTTCTTTCTCCGGCCTCGGGCTAAAACAACCACATAGTTATTTGATTATAGAAAAAGACGTCTGTGCAAAATATTAATTTAATACAGAGGAATTCGACCCTTCTCTTTTATACAGTGATCAATCCGTTCCCTTTTCTTTTCATCAAGCACGACCGGCATTCTTTAACCATCTTCATGGCACAAAATACTGCTTAACCCTAAAAATTATCAAGAAATTAAAGAACGTAAAAACACGAAACTAAACTTAAAAAGCTAACCCGGTGGTTGAAAGATGGGAAGTATTAAACTGCACCAGTCGGAATGATAGCGGCCGTTGGTCTCTGTGTTCTTGAACAGCCGGTTCTCCTCCTCATCGAACAATCCAGCCTCTTGTTCGTAATCCTCTTTTGAGACCCTGAAGTTGTCGCGGTAAATAAAATCGTTCCCGGTATTGTAGGGAGGATCGATATAGATCATCTTCACCTTGTTCAGGTAGGAGTTTTGCAGGAGCTTTAACACATCAAGGTTGTCGCCTTCAATATAGAGATTCTCGGTAGTGTCCCAGTTTTTGCTCTCAGCTTTGCAGGGGCGAAGTGTTTTGCGAATAGGACGGTTCCCATCAACGATGGATTGCTTCTTCCCTACCCAGGTGAACTCGTAGCATTCATCCCCATCGACATCGACCACCTCATCGGCAAGCAGTTGCTTTAATTGATCGAAGTTCACAGCTCGCTTTAGATTGCCGTCCGCATCTTTTGTTTCGGTAATGGCGCTCGGAAAAAGAGCGGCTATCGTATCAATATTTTCTCCGTGAAGTTCACGGTTTCCTGTGTTAATTTATCCATTGCGCGTATGTTATTTCGGTTTCATTTTCTTCAATTTCCTTTGTACTTCTCTGTCCAACAGCTCAAAGTCGGGCAAGTCTTTGATTTGTTCCTGTAATGAACTTTTCCAACGAGCTTTGTATTGGGGAATTCGCTGTTGTAATTTTATAAAGAAAGTAGCCGGATCCAGCCCTTTATGATGGCACTTGTCAGAAAACTCCCTGGCAATGAAAGCCACATCTATTCCATGTTCTTCTAACAGATACCAGATATCATAATAATCACGGGCTTGCATGCGCTGCATTACTGAACGCATTTTTTCAACCATGATTTCTTCCAATGTATAGCAATGTAAATCAAACAGGTCCAGATCGGAATATTCTTTAAAACAAGTCCTAACAACCGGTTGGTAAACCATGAGCTCCGTTTTGGAGATATCCACTTTGATTTTCTTGTTACGGCTTACCCCCCCCAATGGTCCGATATATCCGATATAGAAATTAATGCCGCCGTCTTCATGCTCGTTATTGTCAATAATTTCTAAGGGAATATTTGCTTCTTCTCTCACAAATTCAAAGACCTCTTGAAACTGCTGAAATATGGTTGCGTTTGAAACATCCGGGGTTAAAAGTGTAAAATCAAGATCTTCTGAAAAACGATAGTCTCTGAAATAGAATTTTTTGAGTACTGTTCCTCCTTTAAAGACCAGAGAATGGGACAATGTTTGATGGTGTGCAATGCCATTGAGTATCCAGCTCAGCACATAATCCTTTTCAATCTGCTGGTCTCTGACTCCTGCAGAAGAGGCTTTTCTTTGTATTTCGGCAGGCAGAATCATTGGTAAATGGCTGATATAAGGGTTTCGACATCAATATTTACACGTATCCGCCAACGATCTGTATATTTTCCATTTGACGGTAATTCGGGATCCAGCAAAACATAAGCTGTGGTTCTTAATTGTAGCAAATCATTAATGATGGGATGTTCTATTTTGAGCATTTCCAATAAAAAGCCCAGTCGTTTGATGACAGCCGGACTTTTGAATCGTTTTGCGTAATCCAGAAGCGTCTCATATCGCATATTATTTTTGGTCTGATAGATGGCTTTGATAATCTCAACAATACCCCCCGCATAATCGGGTCTATACAAACAATCAATAATTGTCTTTTCAATATCCGAGCATTTAACCTTGTGAAAACTATCTATCCACACTTTTTTCATTCCGAAAAAGTGATTTTCGTTATGATAAATAAACTGGAATGGAACTTCTTTTATCATAAGAACCGATGGTCGGATTTGTTTGGACACAACGATTTGTTCCTTTAAAGATGGTTGAGTAATCAGATTATGTATCTGCAAAGCAGAATAATATCCAATATAATAATCGGCATCATACACAAGATATTCTGCAATTATATGCCAATCTGGCATATAGGTATTTGAATCAGCCTCGTAGGGTATGATGTAATATACACCCTGTCTCAAGCGCATCAACAACCCTCTTCTTGTCATATCACTCAACAATTCTCTTACGACACTGTGTTTGATGTCGGACATAGCCTGGTAGGCATCGTTGAAGTTAAAACACCTAATTTCACGATTGTGGAAGTGACTCAAGAGTTTGCTTGATTGTGAAGAGATATTCTTATCCTGCATAGTTGAAATACCAGCTTAAACCTGACTGTAATGATACGTAAAATAACTTTATTTTCATGAATCGCCCAACTTTTTCTTTAAATTCTTGATTTCAACAGATAGTTGCAGCTGAAGATTGAACTGCACTTCCTTGCTTAGCTGGTCTTCGAGCCGGGCAATCTTTTTTCTGATCTTTTCCGCTTCCTGATGCTGTTCCACTGCCTTGCAGAGATCCCTACCTGGCTCTTTTGTTAATTTATTGCCGGCAATCTGATAGACAAAGTTGTGGTAAATGCGTTCCAAGTCAAGTCCGGAGATGGACAAAGAGACCTCCTCTTCGGGTTGCCATTCGGTTGTGAATGATTCCACAATCCGGTATTTCCCTTTCACATTCTCGTAGGCTTCCTTGTAGTGAATCAGCATACGGTATTCACTTTTAAACCTGAGGACAAAGAGGATATGCCTGGGGATAGTTCTTTCAATCACCTCAAAGATCTTCTCGTTGCATTCCCTTTTTTTGAGGGAGACGGTCAGCACGTCGATCTGCCGCACCTTATCGCTCGCATTCACGTTAAGGGTTCCGGCTGAGAGGGTATGGCTACAGACGATCTGCTCAACATCATCTACCATCGCCCTTTTTATGGCGGGAGTCAGCGTGGCGTGGGTATAAAAACTCTCCTTTGGGAACCGGATATCCTTACGGGTAGATGAAGGAAACTGTATCATAATCAGGATGATTTATGTTTCACAACCAGAAAGCAGATCATTTCAAAGTCATGCAGTCCCTTGATGGCTGCGCCCGTAGGTATGGCGTCGGCCGCCGTGAAGAAGCTTTCAATCTCCTTTTCGGTTTTCACCTGTACAATGGATCCTATGGCTGATTCAAGCAGACGGGAGTATCGATCCATCTTCCGGCCATCTTGTGTCTCCAGGTTAAATTGGCGACAGAGATCCAGAATGGGCTCAGACTCTCCCTTGCAGAGGTGACGCATCAGATCCAGCAGCTTCTTCGGGGAAAGATGATTGCATATCACCTCCTCATTTGATGAGATGTAGACCATGTAAAACGGATGTAACCGGTTCTGGTTGTCGATGTTCACGCCGTTGCTGATGTTCTTCAGGATGTAAAAGACGCCTTCGGGTACATCGTCACTGGCTTCCACAATGGCATGCAGTCCGAAGGGAGCATGGTGGATGTCGGGGTCGGTTTTCATGTAATCGAGCAGGTCGAGCCGGAACTCGTTCAACCCGAGATCCATGATCGAGATGCCACTGTTCATCTCTTCGATATCGACCACCTCATCCATCAGCCGCCGGAGTTGCTGCTTGCGGTATTCCAGATCGCCTTTCTCCTCCTCGCTAATGGGGTTGTCGTCGCCCGTGGCGGTCATCACCGAGATCTTCATGCGTGTCTCCACCATTGCTTTCAGGTTGATGTAATCGTCGAGCGGAAGGTCGGGCCAGAAGTTGACCAGCTGGATCACCTCGTTGCGGCTTCCGATGCGATCGATGCGACCGAACCGCTGGATGATGCGCACCGGATTCCAGTGGATGTCGTAGTTGATCAGGTAGTCACAGTCCTGCAGGTTCTGTCCCTCCGAAATACAGTCAGTGGCTATCAGGAGATCGATCACGTGATGATTTCCCGGCATCACCAATTCTTTCTGTTTGGAGATTGGAGAGAAGCAGGTGAGCACGGTGTTCATGTCGTTCCGCAGACGGGTACAGGTGGATCGGCCTTCAACGGAGCCGGAGACCAGCGCGGTGTTGAATCCGTATTGTTGTTTTACGTGGGTATTGACATGCTCGTAGAGGTATTCCGATGTGTCGGAGAAAGCGGTAAAGATTAAAATCTTCCTGTTATCCCCGTTGATGGGATGTTCCATCTTGTTGTTGATAACAGAGAGCAGGGTCTGCAATTTATGGTCGTGCTCAGGACGACCAACTGTATTAACATAATATCCCTTTGTCCAGAACTCCCCGCCCCAAGGTTTCGCCTTTACTTCCGGATGAAGCTTGAAAATTTCTTTTGCTGTGATACTTTTTACTGCCTGTATTATTCGTGCTGGACTCTTCATCGGTATGCTTTGTATCAAAAAATGAACATGATTTTTATCCGTCCCTATTTCTATGAAGGCTATTTCATAGCGTTTCGATATTTCAAGACAAATCTCTTTCAAGCTTTGATCTACGGCCTCAGAAAATACTACCCGACGATATTTTGCCGGACATACAAAATGATACAGCAAAACTGATACGTTATGGCTCCTATGGATATATTCACTCACATTACAAAAATAATCTTTATTTTATGCGAAGCAGAGCTTCGGGGAACTTACCCCGGAGAGAATAGATCGACTCATTATTGAGCCGGACTAATATCCGGCATGAAATCCCGATAAGGAACATTATATTGAAGGATGAACCAAAATGAGCGTTTCTCAATCATCGTTTCCCGTGCCGATCATAAATTACCTAATATGGGATTGATGACATGGAAGTGAAACCCATGCAGGGAAAGAATATGATAAATTCTGCCCGATACAGGATGCCAAATATATTTCCGACTTCGATAAGTTGGTAAATACGACTATCAAAAAGTGAGACTCTTTTACAAAATTTTGAGTGTATATCCTCTTTTTTTTATTGACTTAATGGTGATTGACGTGTCAATCTCCAGTATTTTACGCAAGTAGGTAATTTGAACATTCAGAGATAATGAATTTGAATAGCTATTATACCCCCAAATATTTTCGAGAATAATGTCACGCTCTACAATAGAGTTAATATTTTGTGCTAATATTTTCAATATGTCGGCTTGCCTTGCAGAGATATTTTGGACAATGCCGTGGGTTTTAACGCTACACAAGGAATAATTAAAGACAGTATTTCCTAATTTATATACTTGTTCTTCATTATTATTAATGCCGTCAAAGCGTTCTTCCATTTTAGCTATCAACTCTTCCGGATAAAATGGTTTTGGGATATAATCATTTCCTTTCAAAGAAAATCCTTTCAGACGATCTGATTTCTCGGTTCGGTCTGTCAGAAAAAAAATGATAACTTTTTTATCTGTCTCACGAATTTTTTGTGCCGTCTCGAAACCATCCATTTCAGGCATATTAATGTCCAATAATACCAAATCTGGTTTAAGCGATACAAATAATTCCAAGGCAACTTTTCCATTATTGGCATAGGTTACACTATAATTTTCCTCCTCTAGAAATCTTTTCAGAAACATAGAATTCTTTAAATCATCATCGACCAATAATACTTTATTTTTTCTCATTGCCTTTTTGGTATTTCGATGGTGAACCTGCTGCCAACACCCAGTATGCTTTCCAAGAACACCTTCCCTTTGTGGGCACTAATCAATAATTTAACGTAGCTCAATCCCAGGCCAATCCCCGGAATATTCTTGGCTGTAGCACTTTCGCTTCGGAAGTACTTATCAAACACATAAGGACTTTCTGATGAAGATATCCCAAAGCCATTATCTGATACTTCAATTCTATAATTATCTTTTATTGAACGACAATCAATATAAATACAGGTGTCTCCTTCTGAATACTTAACAGCATTTTCCAATAGATTGCATAGAATATTGCTTATGTGCATTTTATCTGCCATAATTGTAGTGGTATCGTCATCAAAATGAGCTTCGATGCTGATATTTCTATCTGCCGGCCGGTTTTGCTTTTCGATACATTCTTTTGCCAAGTCTTTAACACAAAATACAGATAAATTCAAGGGTATTTTTTCAATATCACTATATGTTAGATCTCTTAATTTTGAGAAATAGGAAGAAAGATTATCCAATTCATTTTGAGAGTTACGAATAATATCTCCTTTCAAATCATTGTCTTGCATCATTTTGTCATTTTTCATGAAAGAGATACACATTTTTAATGTAGACAAGGGTCTTTTAAGTTCATGGATCATAGTTTTTATAAAACTTTTCCGGAGCTCTTCAATCCTTTGTTGTTTAAAGATCGTTTTAGTCTGATATATCAGGCAAAATATAAGCAGCAAAGACAAGACAATCGAACAAATAAGGGATTCGAGCATTCTTCCCAGTATTGGGGAAATTCGTAATTGATAAGTAACCTTTATCTGTTCTTTCTGCAAAATGTTGAATGGATAAACAACTTCCATCACAGGATTCAAGATTGAAGTATGCCTTATAATATCCGGATTCCATATAATTGAATCGGAATTATCGATTCTTACAGACAGCGCTTTTAAGCCATGTCCGTGTAGCAACGAATCAAAACGTTCTGTCTGAAATGGACATAATTCATTGGTTTTAAATTGTTCAATAGCATCATAAACATCAGATTGCCGGTCCGGTTCTTTAATTATAAAACTATGTTTTTTTATTCCAATATCTAAAGTCGACAATGAGTCTATCGTTTGTAATGAAATAGAATCTTTGGTATCAATTTTATTCTTATCAATGATATATATGCCGATTATCCATTCTGTCTGAGGGGTAGAAATAGCCGTCTGGTTTTGCAGGACGTTCATCTGCCATTGGGTCATAGTTTGTAGATTGCTGTCTTGAAGTTTCCTTCGCAAATCTGTGTCAATTGCAATAACACTAATCGTCTTTTGAAATAGTTCATCTTCATATTTCTGTAAAGTGTATCTGTATTGGTTAAATAGCCAATATCCCTGAATTAAAATCAATGCAACCAAAGCAATGGTTGTAAGCCGGTATATTATCTTAATTTGTTTTTCCACTTTTCTGAATCTCGGTTTGTACGATAAAGCAAAAATATGAAATCTAATTATGTCCGCTGGATGTCTGCTGCATAAAAGCACCGCATCGTAATAATTTAGTAATAATTCCATAATATTTAAAGAATAATCAATCGTACTTGCTCGGCCTTTCTGAAATACCTTTGCCTGTAACAAATTTTAATCTTAAAGACATGAACAGATTCAACTTAAGTCTCTTAATTACATCGCTATTACTCCAATTTTTGGGCTATTCAGTCAATGGACAGGAATATCCTTGCGAGAAAACAATGGTGGAAAGCTTGCAACACACCGCCTGGGTACTAAATAAGCCGGAATCAAAAGCATTATGGAATGTATCCCTGAATGCTCCGATTATAATTATTGATCATTTCAATAATAAAATGTTTTTTACATCTATTGAGGATGGCCGTGTACAAGAGATTAAAGAAGAACCGTGGGATAATAAAGTACCCTTGGCAAACAGTTTTTTCGATTACGAGGGTAAAAGATATGTTACTATTATTCATGCCGCATTAATGAACTCTCCGTGTCAGCAACGAATCAATTTGTTAAGTCATGAGATATTCCATACATATCAGAAAAGTCTGGGTATAGAAAACCAATACTCCGTCAACTACTATATGGATGAAGTTCAGGGACGGGCATTGCTTCAAATCGAGCTGAAAGCGTTACAGGCAGCTTTGAGCGGAGACTCAATGAGGTTGCATGACGCATTATACATACGCACCTACAGGCAAAGTTTATACCCAAATAATAACGAAGATTTATATGAACTGAATGAAGGTCTGGCAGAATATACCGGAGTGAAACTATCGACAGAAAATATGCAAGAGTATGTAAAAAACAGATTAAATTATGATATTTCAAGGGGATATACAAATGCTTTCGGATATTTTACCGGATCTGCTTATGCTACTATTTTGGATCAGATATATGCAGAATGGCGTTATGATAAAGATTTGGCTAAAGGCTTAATTTACTTAATAAAGAAAGCAGAGCCGCAATATGCTATTACAATTAATAAAAGTACATTAGATAAACTGCTTATCAAATACGATTATGCTCAAATCGTAGCAAATGAGAAAGAAGAACTCAAATCTTTTGGGGACATAGAAAAATTCAAAGACTTGCTTAAACCTGAAACATCCAAACTTTGTATAGCAAACCAGAAAATAAATTTCACTTATAATCCCAATGACAGAGTTATCTCATTAGGTGATGCAGTGTTATTACGTAATATGAGCATTATGGGAGAATGGGGGCAAATTAAGGCGAAAAACGGTATTGTCAGGATGAACAATTGGTCTGCATTTTACCTTCTTCCTCCAACAAATATTACCAATAATGCTATTCAGGGGGATAGCTATGAAATTCAAATCAATCAAGGTTGGAAAGTAGTCGAAGAACATGGAATTTATTCTATCGTGAAAGAATAACACTCGCAGTGAATAAACCAGACACGGTCTGGTGTGCAATAAAAAAAACGGGCAAGAAGCAAAAAACTTGCGCACCAGACGCGGTCTGGCGTAAGAAATTTGCACTAATTTTGACAAAAATATGTCTTATAAATGCCCTATGAAATATTTCTTCTCTGTTCTTTGTGCCGCTCAGATTCTTATACTTTTCTCCTGCACCAGTCATCAGGATGCCCTGGAAATTAAGGAAAACCGTTATTTTATCTCGGTATTGCAAAAAGGGACGCTAACTCCCCAACATTTTTTATCCTATGACGAAGTGGCTCCTTATGCCGAAACCATAGAAAAATACGCCGGATTTATCCTGAAAGACCTGACTGCAGAAACAGTGATCATTAATTACCGGACTACTGACTTCTACGGTAATCCTATTGTGGCATCCGGAAGTATCGTCTACCCGATCAGGCCAAATGATGTTCGGATGACCTTTGAATTTCCGGGTATTGCGCACGTATTAAAAAGTGGCGGTCCATCCGGAACTTTTCCAAATCCCATGGGATTACCGGCTTTCTTCGGGTATATAACTCTTATACCGGATTTGATTGGCTACGGAGTGACAACAGATTACGTACATCCTTTCCTGATGCCCGAAATCACAGGGAAGGTAGCAGCCGATTTCAGACTGGCGGCTAAAGAATACCTGAAAACCGTTGGCATTTCTTTACCGGAAGAAACGGTTATCGGCAGTTATTCTTACGGAGCTAATGTGGGACTGGCTCTGGCAAAATATTATCAGTTACACGATGAGTATAACGTTAAAATCGACAAAGTCTTTCTGGGTGGCGGTTGTTATGACCCCAGAGCTGCTTTTGACGGTTTTGCCGCCTCGGGCAAAAGCGGATACCCCATCCTTCCGTTTATTGTTATGTCCATGGACTATTATTATGACCTGCACCTGAATTATCAAAACATTTTCTATGGCATACTGGCAGAACATTACCCCGACTGGTGTGACGGATACCATTCAAAAGGATTCCTTACCAACACCCTCGGGACTGACATGCATCAATACCTTCATCCCGATTTTTTTACAAGAGAAAAGAATGAAGACCTCAACCGCCTCTATGATTATCTGGCCCTTAATTCCCATGTGGACGGATGGACTCCGGAAATGCCTGTATATTTTTATCATTCCACCGAAGATGATTACGTACCCTTCGAATGTGCCGCTTATGCCTATGAGCAGTTTAAGAAGAGAGGCGCTTACGTCAGGCTTATAAAAGGAACAGGAAGCCACAGCGATTTTGCGCTCCGCTTCGTGGCAGACGTTGCGGCTTATTTGTTAATCAAATGACATTTATATGAGCGAAATTGATCTATATAATCAGGCCGAGAGTGTGCGATCCGGATTCCCTTCGCCGGCAGAGGATTTTTCGGATATGCGGCTTAATATTATGCGGGAGCTCGTAAAAAATCCGGCGTCCACCTTTTTCGCCCGTGTAAGCGGGAACAGTATGATTGACGACGGGATTGGCGACGGCGATATCCTGGTAATAGACAAGTCCGTTGAACCCTACGACGGATGCATAGCCGTTTGTTTTCCGGACGGGGAGTTTACTCTCAGGCATCTTCAGGTTCATAAAGATCATATATTGCTCGTTCCCGCGAACAAGCAATTCAGCCCCATAAAAGTAACCCCGGAAAATGAGTTCATTATTTGGGGTGTAGTCAGATACGTCATCCGTAAATTATAACCATGTTCGCACTGGCAGATTGCAATAATTTCTTTGTTAGTTGCGAGCGGGTATTCCACCCCGAACTGCGCAACAAACCGGTAATTGTGCTGTCCAACAACGACGGATGTGCTATTTCCAGGAGTAACGAGGCCAAAGCTCTGGGAATCAAGATGGGGGCTCCATTGTTCCAAATCAAAGACCTGGTGGCCCGCAACCATGTTGCAGTCTTTTCGTCTAATTTCGCCCTCTACGGCGATATGTCCGACCGGGTCCAGGAAACCCTTCGGCAAATGGCTCCGGCTATTGAGGTGTATTCGATTGACGAGGCGTTTCTGGATCTGCGGGGCATGGAAGGAAAAGACCTGGAAGCCTTTGCCCGGGAAGCCTCGGCCCGCTGTCTGAAGCATACCGGAATTCCTGTCTCGGTAGGAGTTGCGCCCACAAAAACTCTTGCCAAAATTGCCTCCAAATGTTGTAAAGAAGACCCGGCGCTTCGGGGTGGTTTTTTCCTTTCCGAAAAAGCAGCCATTGAAGAGGTCCTTAAACGGTTCCCGATAGATGACGTGTGGGGAATAGGCAGACAGCATACGGCCCGGCTTAAATTTTTTGGAGTAAAAACCGCATTTGATTTTACCCGGTTACCCGCCGAATGGATCCGTCAGCAAATGAACATAACCGGATGGCACACCCAACAGGAACTGCTCGGCTTTCCCTGCATTGATTTTGCCTATACCATGCCCCCAAAACAACAAATATGCGTTTCCCGGAGTTTTGCAAAAGAGATCCGGGATTACAACCAACTGGCAGAACAAATATCGTTGTTTACTGCCATGGTTTGTGAAAAACTCCGGAAACAGAAAAGCGTATGTCATCAGGTCCTGGTCTTTTTACTGACCGACCGGTTTAAACCAAATAATATCCATCCCTTTGAAAGTCGTATGGTTACATTCCCCGTAGCCACGGACAGTACGCTGGAGATTAATACAAGAGTACTCAGTTGCCTGTCATCTTTCTACCACAAAGGATACGGTTATAAAAAGGGCGGTGTTATTCTGACAAGCCTTTCTCCCAACCAGTCCGTTCAGTTGGATCTCTATGACTCCACAGACCGCCAGAAGCACACCCGTCTCATGAAAACCATGGATAAGATCAATACACAGATTGCGCCCGGACTCATTGGGGTAGGCTCGCAGTCTCCGGACGGCGTGATCATGAACCGCCGGCATCTTTCTCCGCAATACACAACACGATGGAGCGATATTCTTACAGTAAAGGCATAATAATAATTCTTATGGCAGCAATAATAGCATCCTGCGGGCAATCCCGTCGGGGTAATCCAAAAATTTCAGAAGGTACTGTTGAGGTCCCCGGGGGAAAAATATGGTACCGGATTGCAGGTGCAGACAAAAAAGGGATCCCTTTGTTAACAGTCCACGGAGGTCCGGGAGCTCCGCATGAATATATGGATCCCCTTAAAGCATTGTCAGACGAACGCCCGGTCATTTTTTACGATCAGCTGGGTTGCGGCCGGTCCGACAGGCCGGAGGACACGACCCTGTGGAATGTACCACGTTTTGTAGATGAACTGGACGCCCTGTGCAACGCTCTTGAGCTGAAAAAAGTACATATCCTGGGCCAATCATGGGGAAGCATGCTGGCAGTGGAATACATGTTACGCAAACAACCCGCGCGGGTGAAATCACTCATCCTTTCCGGGCCTTATCTGAGCAGTCCGTTATGGAGTAAAGATCAGCGGGACTGGATTGACGACCTTCCGGATTCTTTTAAAGACACCATTCTGAAATACGAAGCAGAAAAAAATTACGGAACTCCGGCCTACCAGGAAGCGGTGACGGCCTTTTATCAACTGCATCTGTGCCGCATGGATCCCTGGCCGGAAGAACTCCTTTTGTCTATGGAGCATATGGGAATGGCAGTATATGAATACATGTGGGGCCCGAGCGAATTTACCCTTACCGGTACGCTCAGGGAAGCAGACCTGACCTCGCGGCTGTCAGAGCTTTCAGTACCGGTTTTGTTTACATGCGGCGAGTTTGACGAAGCCCGTCCCGAAACCGTAGCCTATTTTCAAAGTCTGGTACCAGGGTCACAAATGCATGTATTTCAAGGCGCTTCGCATTCACACATACTGGAACAGCCCAATGAATATAATGCAGTAATAAAAGCATTCCTGGAGAAACAGGATAGTGGTAAATAAATATTTTCCTTCATGGCAAAAATTCCAAAAAACATTCTTGCTACCGGATTAACAAGCTTTTTAACAGATACCTCCACGAAAATGCTTTATAGTGTGATGCCTGTTTTTCTCCTTTCTATGGGGGCGTCAAAAACTACCATATCGCTTATTGAAGGCATTGCCGAAAGCACGGCTTCATTACTTAAAGCGTTTTCGGGTCTGTGGAGCGATAAACTGGGAAAAAAGAAACCGTTCATGATCATAGGATATGGCCTTACTGCACTCATTACCCCCCTTTATGCGCTGGCAACCATTCCGATTCATGTTTTAGTTTTCCGGTTTATTGAACGGATAGGAAAAGGATTGCGTGCGGCTCCCAGAGACAGTCTGATAAGTGCCTCTACAACAAAAGGCGAATCAGGTAAAAATTTTGGATTTCAGAAAGCAATGGATAACAGCGGAGCGATTCTCGGACCGCTTATGGCTTTTTTGCTTTTGTCTATTGTAAACATTTCTTTCAAAAACCTGTTCCTGCTTTCGGCTATTCCTGCCTTTTTTGGTGTAATGTCCATTATTTTACTCGTAAAAGAGGCTCCTGCCAAAACCACCCTGCCTGTTGTTCCGGTTTGCGACCGGCCCGCCCGCAAAAACATTTTTATTCAGCTGCCTAAACGTTTCTGGTATTTCTTGGCGGTAGTATTTCTTTTTTCATTAAGTAATTCAACAGACGCATTATTATTGGTAAAGACAGCGGAGTCCGGCGTGAAGCAGGAATACGTTCCGTTTTTTTACATGATATTCAGTGTCGTATCTGTATTATTTGCCATTCCGGCAGGCAAATGGTCCGACAAAACAGGACGCACTTTGCTCATTACGGCCGGCTATGCCATTTACGCTGTTACCTATTTCTTTTTTGGATTCTTCAATTCGCCGGGAATGCTTATTCCGCTTTTTGTTTTTTACGGTTTATACAGTGCCCTTACAGACGGGAACCAAAAAGCCCTGATTTCCGATCTTGTCCCCCCGGAACTGAAAGGCACTGCTTTTGGGATATACCATGCCGTCCTTGGTATTTCACTTCTTCCGGCAAGTCTTATAGCCGGTACATTATATGATAAAGTCAATACCAGCGCCCCGTTTTACTTTGGTGCGCTTATGGCTCTTGCAGCGGTTGTTATGCTGGCTTTAGGTTCAGTTAAATTCAGATCCGCCTTAACTTGGCGAATTTGAGCAGAAGTGTTTTGCACCCGCCGAATTCAAAGTCAATAACGGCTTTTGAGTTGGAGGACTCCCCTTCCAGTTTAAGAATGCGGCCGCGTCCAAAGCGGTCATGTTCTACTTCCATCCCTTCACGCAACAGAGCGGGATCTTCAGCTTTGAATTCAGCAGATGAAGCGGAATCACGGGAAGCGGACGGTTTTGAAAAGCCGGGGTTCAACGGTTCAACCGGGGATTGCGGCGCCTCTCTGCGAGCGGGCCCCCACGAAGAATTGTTGCTATAACGTCCCGTACCGCTGCGCCCGAAACGGCTGCCGGTATGATCCCACATAACGGATAAAGAATCTTCATCCTGGTCGCGGGCGCCCGGATCCGGTACGGGCCGGTTCAGGAAACGGTTGTCAATCTC
>Ga0265297_10007937_pt1 | contig 14436 bp, 11 predicted proteins | sample Munlanlwell13791_FD_192502 | JGI IMG/M metagenome (GOLD analysis project Ga0265297, IMG submission 192502) | Leachate microbial communities from a municipal landfill in Southern Ontario, Canada - Leachate well 137-91 | ecosystem: Engineered > Solid waste > Landfill > Unclassified | place... | reverse complement strand
CTTCGATTTAATTCTTTGACTAGGATTTCAAGCATTAAAGTCGATTTGCCGGAGCCGGAAACACCGGTTAAACAAATAAATTTACCCAAAGGTATTTTAACGTCAATATTTTTTAAATTAAATTCCGCGGCCCCTAAAATTTCCAAACTTTTGCCGTTGCCTTTGCGGTAAGACTTGGGGACTGGAATTTCCAGCCGGCCCGACAAATAGCGGCCGGTTAAAGAATTTTTATCTTTTTTAATTTCCGCCGGCGTGCCTTGGGCCACAATTTTTCCGCCGGCCTCCCCCGCACCCGGACCGATATCAATAATTTCATCAGCTGCCTCCATGGTCATTGAATCATGTTCAACAACGACAACGGTATTGCCTAAGTCGCGCAGATGTTTTAAAGTATCAATTAATTTTTGATTATCTTTTTGATGCAGACCGATTGACGGCTCATCTAAAATATAAATAACACCGCTTAGCGACAAGCCGAGCTGGGTCGCCAGTCTTATTCTTTGGGCTTCGCCGCCGGATAAAGTGGCTGATGGCCGGTTTAAAGTCAAATAGCTTAAACCGACATTATCCAGGTATTCCAAGCGGCTGACAATTTCTTTAAGCGCCTGGTCGGCAATTTTATGCTCGCGGCTGTCTAGACCGGTTTTGCTGTCTTTACTTTTTGCTAAATCTTTAAAGAAGACAACGCCTTGTTCGATGGTTTTAGCCGTAATTTCAGAAATATTAAGCCCGCCGACTGTTACTGCCAAAAAGGCCGGCTTAAGCCGCTTACCTTGGCAATAAGGACAGACTGAAACCCGCATATATTGTTCAATTTCTTGACGCAAATAATCAGAACTCGTGTCTTGATGCTTTTCTTCCAAAATTGCCGTAACACCGGCAAAGATTAAATTTTGGTCGCCAACTTTATATTTTTTCGGTCCGGAACCGGCTAAAATAATTTCTATGGCTTTTTTATTCAGATCCTGAAAAGGAATATCCAGGGAAAAATTATTTTCTTTAGCAACCACCTGGAGCAGCTGCCAATAAGTATTTTGATTGGAAAAATTTCTCGCCCAAGGCTTAATCGCCCCTTCGGCTAAGGTTAATCTTTTATTGGGAATAACTAATTCCGAATCAACTTCGAGCCTTGTCCCTAAACCCAGACATTTCGGACAGGCGCCGGCCGGACTATTGAAAGAAAAGTTCCTCGGTTCAAGATTGGCTAAATTGACATTACACTTCGGACAAGTATAATGCTGGGAAAAAAAATAATCATGGTCATTGACTAAAATAATCAGCTGGCCATTGCCCAAATCAAGTGCCAGCTCAACCAAACGGCTTAATTCTTCTTTAAACAGTTCTTTAAACAGTTCTTTATTCTCCATTTGAGAGGCAAGTAATTCGCCGACCACAATTTCAATCGACGGATTTTGGTTACTGATCGAATTCCGGTCAAAACTGGTTAAATTTTTAAGTTCGCCGTTAATTCTGATTTGCTTGAAGCCGGATTTTTCAATCTCCTTTAAATTTTTGACGGACTCGCCTTTTTGATTGAGTAAAAGCGGGGCCAAAATGATAACTTTTTTTTGCCCCTTGGCTAAATTTAAAACTTCGGTAATGATTTGGTTTGAGGTCTGGCGAAAAATTTCCTGGCCGCATTTCGGACAATGGACATGGCCGATTCTTGAAAAAAGCAGCCGGAGATAATCATAAATTTCTGTTACCGTTCCGACGGTTGAACGCGGGTTGGTTGATGCTGAACGCTGGTCAATGGAAATAGCCGGCGACAAACCTTCAATTGAATCAACATCCGGTTTATCCATCAAGCCCAAAAATTGCCGGGCATAAGTGGAAAGAGATTCCACATACCGTCTTTGTCCTTCAGCGTAAATAGTATCAAAAGCTAAAGAAGATTTACCTGAACCGGAAATACCCGTTAGAACAACGAGTTTTTCCCGGGGAATTTCAACACTGACATTTTTCAAATTATGGACCCGGGCGCCCCTGATTTTAATGGTTTTATAAGACATAGCAAAAAATCTCAAAATTGAAATCTCAAATCTCAAAATTACATTTCAAAACTGAAAGCTTTTATTTTTAAGATGTAATTTTGAGATTTTAGATTTGAGATTTTAATTATAAAAAACAGGCTGAAACTAAATATAGAGTTTACACCTGTTTGAGGATTGTGTCAAATGTTTATTGATTCCCAAGCAACCGATAGATGGTTTGGGTCGCTCCCGGACTCTCACGCTCCAGCATATTTAATAGCGAATTTCTAGTTTCCGGCGTAAGTTCATTATAAAACCTACTAGATCTTTTCGGTCCAACTTCTTTATAAATTGTTTCGATTAATTGATTATTAATTTTACCATCAGCTATTTGCTTAATTGTACCATCACTAAGTTTAGTATAAGCAATTATTAAATCTACTTTACCAATCTCTCCGAGTGCTTTTTCAACCGCTGCCTCATCTAAATCACTAGCAGCGATAGTCTGATCATATTCATCTTCTAGACTTGGCGTAATCGGAACTTCCTGGCACTGGCCGGTAACTTCATCACAGTCTTGGGCTAAAATTGTTTTAGGTTGTCCGGTAGTTGGATCGGTAGTCACCTTATTCTTCTGTTCAGCGTTATTAACAATACTCAAGGGATTAATTTCCACTAGCCTTGGATTGATTCCAGTTAAAATTATAAACGAAAATAAAGCTAAAAATAAACCAGTTAAAGCACTGATAATAAAATCTTTAGCTTTACCCACTTTGTCCGGACTGCCAGCTGACATTAACCAAATAAACCCGCCAACCATAATCATCACGGCGGCTAAAACTGCCGCAAGACCAACGCCATATTGATAAAGGGCGGAGACATATTCTCCCAGCCAGGGAATTTCACAGTCTTCTCCCTCCTGACAAGCAACCGTCGTAAAATTCATAGACTGACCGCCGATCGGGAATTTTACCGTTGGCGTAAATGAAAAACCTTGTGATGACCCTGTTCCAGCTGCTGCTTGAGAGGATGTTTGCGTATCCGTTATGGCTTCCTGCAAGCCGCTAAAACTTGTATCAATTTCTTCCTGATATATTTCTTTAAAAAAAGATAGACCTGCTTGTTCATCTTTGCCAATCAAACCTGCCGAAACTTCACGGAGAACGCTAGTATACATGGTACTGTACCAATGTTGACCCATTTGATCCACATCTTTCCAGCCACCGTAACGACCGTTATATTCCCAGCTACCGCTATCTCTGTTATATCGATAGCTGACAGAGCTAGGGAAGATACCAACTGGGTCTACTGTGATTGCCTTAGAATAATTAGCAGCCAAAGTTGCTAACGGGATAGCAAAAATAAATAAAAAAAGAAAACAAAATAAAAAAATTTTTGAAGAAGATTTTATTACTTGAGTCATTAGTACTATATCTCTATATTTATACCAAGCTATCGTGTTCCTAAAATATTTCTCATGTCGATATGGACAACTCCTGGCCCGCTGCCTCTGAAATATTGACGATCTGGGTCTCCTCTAACTTCGGTATAAACTTGCAAATCAGGATTAAATTCAAGTACTGCTGCCTCAAAGGCATGGGCACTATCATAATCAATACCGGTAAAAGAAAAATCAACTGCCGTGCCTAAACCATGCTGACCGCTATCGCCTGTACGAAGAGCCGAATTAATTTGCAATCCTGCTGGCAATTTACCTTGTGCAGCGAGCTGGGTTATCATATCATTCATAGTATTCTGAAGTTCCGGCCTGGTCTCAGACATATGATATGTATCAAATCCAGGGATACTAACAAGATTTAAATTTGTCCCAACAGGAACATTTGAAGCCGCAACACCACTTGTTCCACCGCTTGGGCCACCACTTGAAACACCCGCTACGTCAACACCTTCAAGAGAACCAAGCTCAAATTCTGGCAAAGTCCCCGTGCTTAAAGGACTGAACTTAACTAACTCCGGATTAATCGTGGCCAAAATTATAAAAGAAAAAAGGGCTAGAAAAAGCCCGGATAAGGCGCTGAAAATAAAATCTTTAGCTTTACCCACTTTGTCCGGACTGCCCGCTGACATCAGCCAAATAAACCCGCCAACCATAATCATCACGGCGGCTAAAACTGCCGCAACGCCGACGCCATATTTATAAAGAGCGGAAACATAATCACCAATCCAACCGATACATTGGCTATCGCCACTGTCATCACAGGCACCGGCCGGTTTTAAAATCAAAGTTGTTCCGCCAATTGCCACTTCTAAATCAGGCATATGTTGATTAAGATCAACCTCTTCATTCTCTGATGCCGCTTCACCTTCCGCCTCTCCTTGAGCATTGGCGAAAAAACCCGGCTCGGGCAAAAATAATAGAACAAAAAAACTTAAAGTAAAAATAATTGATAAAGTCTTAATTAAATATTTTCTTTTGATCATACAACTATTTTTTAAAAATTATCCTGCGACGTTTATAAAAACTTCCCAATATAATTCCCCAACGTCTGGTTTAGAGATAAGATTACCATCGGTATCCATAACATTTCTTGGATCAAGTACCGCATAGCCACCCTCTTCCAGTCGTGCGCCGCCGTACCAATAAACCGGTAATCGGGGATCAATATTAGAATCTCCTTCATACACTGGGTATACTCTGTCTCCTAGCTCCGCAAAACCAGCCTGATAAGTATCGCGTCCAGGCAGCTCTTCCCGCATAATAAAATGAACTACGTCATTACTAGTGCCATCACCAAATAAATTATATCGATCCTCAACTATCTCAACACTATTAAGATCAATTGATGTTCGATGGCCGGAATCACTTTGAAATGCCTCAAACCATTTTCTGACTTTAGTTTCGGCCGCTCTCCAGTCAGAAACCCCGGCAATATCTTCAGGCAAACTGGTAGTCCAATTTGGCGTATAAGTATCTACTGGCGTGCTTTCGGTAAATTTCGGCACACCAATTTCCAGTGGCTCCATACTAATCAATCTCGGATTGATTGTTGTCAAAATTATAAAAGAAAATAAAGCTAAAAATAAACCAGTTAAAGCGCTAACGATGAAATCTTTGGCTTTACCCACTTTGTCCGGACTGCCCGCTGACATCAGCCAGATAAATCCGCCAGCCATAATCATCACTGCCGCCAATACTGCGGCTATGCCAACGCCATATTGGTAAAGAACTGAGATATAATCGCTAAGCCAAGAAATGCTGACCTTATCACCAGACTGGGTCCAGCCGCCGCTATCCCCCCAGCCGGAAAAATTGCCAATACTCATTTTTATCGACGGCGGTTTTAAAGGAGTAGCAGCAGAGGTTTGATCAGTTTCCGCCGGTGCCGTTGCCGTTTGAGATTGGCCAGAACCAGTTGTCCCCGTAGTTTCGGTTGTTGGTGAAGTTGCCGAGCTTCCGGATAACCCTGTAACTTTAATATCCCCCCCGCTCGAAGCTTGTTGAAAAATAGCTAAGCCTTCTGCCTCTGTTTTACCAATGAGGCTTTGAGCAATGCTTTTATATTGACTGGCATAATAAAAATTTCCCCCATCGTCAACTCCACCCCAAAACAAAAAACCTTTATGCTGCCACTCTCCATTATGAAATCTAAAATCTACACTGCTTGCATTTGTTCTATCAACATTAATTATCTGATCGGCAGCTAAGGTAATAATCGGACAAAAAATAAAAAATACAAAAAATAAAATTGCAGAGATAATAATTTTAGTTTTGGTTTGTTTAATCATAATCACTGGCTGAGCTGGGACGCGATAATTTGCTCAAAAATATTTAAAGGAATGGCACCGGCAACTTTGATGCCGTTGATAAAAAAGGTTGGTGTTGCCTCCACTCCGGATTCATAACCATCTAAAACATCATCCTCGATCTCTGTAATATTTTCTTCAGCCTGTAAACAATTGCCAAATTGGACGCTATTTAAACCGATTTGAATGGCGTAAGTTTTTAAACTCAGTTCGGTAATATCCGCCGGATTGGCAAAAATCTGCTCCTGCATTGCGAAGAATCCACCCTGTTTATTGGCACATTCTCCGGCAACGGCGGCCAAAAGCGAAGTTTGAACGTCACCGGTCATGGGAAAATCCCGCCAAATAAATAAAATTTTATCCCCGTAATCGGCAAGTAATTGTTTAACTACCGGCTGAACCTCCTGACAAGCCGAGCAGCCGAAATCGGCAAACTCAATCACGACAACTTTGGCATCTCGCGGTCCGCGGCTTGGATCATCTTCAGTAATTAGACTGGATCGATCCGCTTGAAGAGCTGAACTACTAAAAAGTTGCTGGGGTGAAATTTGACCAGTTTTTAATAAAATTATCATTTTGCTGATATAAAAACCCAGGGCCAGCAAAATAATGAAAAAAATGACAATAAAAATTATGATTAATTTTCCCCACCAATGTTTGTACCATTTTTTCTTGGTTTCAACGATTTTTTTTGAAGAGGGGGGGATAATAAAGGAGGAATCTTGACTATACATAGGCTTAATAATATTATATCATAAATTTAGGTATTACTAAAAAAGCCAACTATGTCAAATTCTTCAAGCTTTGAGCAGGAAGTTGAGAAAAAATTCTCCCAACTCGATGAAAGAAAAAAGAAAAAAATGAAAGTCAGCGGCAAAGCGGTTTTTAAATTAAAAAAAATCATCAATCAAAAAGCGGATAGGCTAAAAAGCACTTATTGACAGTTACCGGATTTTCTGTTAGACTTTAAACATTAATTAATCTTCTTACTTAATTTAAGATCAACTTCCAACTTTAATATGAATTCCAGCATAGTTATCGACATTGTCCAAATTATTTCCGCTGTTTTATTAATAATTGCTATCCTGATGCAAAATCGGGGTGCCGGTTTAGGCTCGGCTTTCGGCGGCGAAGGCAATATTTACCGCACTAAACGCGGAATGGAAAAAAACCTCTTTATTTTGACTATTATCCTCTCCGTGGTCTTTTTGGTGACTGCCTTTATTAATGTCATCTTCTAATTATTTTTTCTTCTTCTCACTATAACCAGTTAACTATTATTTTTTGTGTTGAAAAAAATTTCTTTCCTAAGAAAAATAAAAAAAAATAGCCCACTTGAAACTGAATCGGGCACAAAAACAGAATCAGCCGCTGATTTAGCGGGACAAAAAGAACTGGATAAAAAGTTGGTCTATTCCCTCAATCAGACAAAGATTCCGACCCTAAAGCAGCTCAAATATTTACCCCAGGTTCTTGACCCTAAGCAAAAATTGACCTTTAAAGGCCTAGTGATTTTGATCAGCGCCTCTTTAATTTTTATTGTTGTCAATTTTTATTTCCGCAACTTTTTGCCAACGCCAATTGTTGGCGGCGAGTACACCGAAGGTTTAATCGGCGCCCCGCAATATATCAATCCGATTTTATCTCAAACTAATGATGTTGATTCTGATATTTCCCGTTTAATTTTCTCCGGACTTTTAAAATATGATAAGGAACTTCAGCTGGTGCCGGATTTAGCCAGCAATTGGCAAGTCAGCGAGGATAAAAAAATTTATACTTTTGTCTTAAGGCCGGACTTAAAGTGGCATGACGGCGAAGCGTTAACCGCTGATGACTTGATTTTTACTTTTCAAAGCATCAAAGATCCGTCTTTCAAAAGTCCGCTTTTAATCAGTTTCCGTGGTGTCGAAGTCGAAAAGGTTGATGACCTAACGGTTAAATTCATTTTGCCCGAACCTTATCCGGCTTTTTTGGAAATTTTAACCGCCGGAATTTTACCCGAGCACCTTTGGGGTGAAATTTCGCCGATTAATGCCAATTTGACCGCTTACAATTTAAAGCCGATCGGCAGCGGAAGTTGGCAATTTGAATCGTTCAAGCGAGATCAATTGGGTAATATTAAATCATATTCAGTCATCCCCAACCCTAATTATTACGGGCCAAAACCTTATTTAAAAAAAATAACTTTTAAATTCTACTCCGATTTCGAGAGCGCTGTTAACGCTTTAAAAAATAATTCAATTGAAGGAATAAGTTTTTTGCCAAAATATCTTAAGTCTGAATTAAAAAGCCGAAAAAACTTAAAATTTTATTCTTTCTATCTGCCGCAATACACTGCCATTTTCTTTAACCAAAAAGAAAATGAAATCTTAAAAAATCAAGAGATCAGAGAAGCTTTAGCACTGGGAGTTGATAAATCAAAAATTCTAACCGAGGCCTTGCAGCTTGAGGGAGAAATTATTGATGGTCCGATTTTGCCGGTTTTTGTTGACCAAAATGACGATAAAAAAATTACCTTTAATCCGGATTTAGCCAATCAAATTTTAGAAGAGGCTGGATGGAAAAAAATTACGTCGGAACAATATCAGGAATTTTTGAAAGTCCAGGCGGAGAAAAAAGCCCTGGAACAAGAGCAAGCTGCTTTGGAAGAAAATAAAGAGGAAAATCAAGAGGCGGCAACGACAACTGAAGATAATCAAGAAACCGAAGTTACACCAGCTGAATCGGAAAAAACATCAGAACTAACCCAATCTTTTTATCGGCAAAAAGATGAAACGATTTTGGAAATTACTTTGACCACAGTCAATCAAACGGAAAATAAAAAAGCGGCTGAGCTAATTAAAGAATCATGGCAAAATATCGGCTTTAAGGTAAATTTAGAAATTATTGAGGCCGGAAAAATCAGCCGGCAGGTTATCAAGCCGAGAAATTATCAAATTCTTCTGTTTGGCATTATTGTCGGTTCTAATCCCGATCCTTATCCTTTCTGGCATTCCTCCCAAATTCAAGACCCGGGGTTGAATTTAGCTTTATTGGCTAATCGGGAAATTGACAGTCTTTTGGAAGAAGCAAAAAAAACAACCGACCCCGAAATTCAACAAAAAAATTACCAACGCTTTAATGATATTTTGGTCACGGAAATCCCCGCCATTTTCCTCTACCATCCGACCTACACTTATGTCGTTGACCAAAAAATCAAAGGTATTAATCTTGATCGAATTACCACTCCCGCTGATCGCTTTAATGATCTCGAGGACTGGTATATCAAGACGAAACGCCGCTGGCAAGGCAAAATTGATTAATTTTCACTGACTCAATGGAAAAATAACAATAAAAACATCCAGCCGATGCAAAGCCGGTTTAGTAAATTTATCCTCTTACTAATGCCGCGGTGGTGAAATTGGTATACACGTACGGTTCAGAGCCGTATGGGGCAACCCATGAGGGTTCGAGTCCCTCCCGCGGCATTAGTAAGAGGATAAATAAAAAATTTATGATTTAGCAAAACAAAGGAAAGCGAATAATTATTAACAAATTATGGAAAAATCAACTAAAAAAACTCAAACTCAAAAACCCGACAAGAAAAAGCTGAGTCGGAATCAAAGAAGACGGGCCGCGAAAAAACGACAGGCGCAAAAGGGCCAAAAAACGACAGCGCTAAAAATTTATGCCTTAGGCGGCTTGGAAGAAGTTGGCCGCAACATGACTGTTTTTGAATATGGCAATGATATTATTATTGTCGATATGGGATCACAATTTCCCGAGGAAGACATGCATGGCATTGATTATATTATCCCTAATATCACTTCTCTCAAAGGCAAAGAAAAAAATATCCGGGGTGTCATTATCACCCATGGCCATTTAGATCATGTCGGCGCCGCTCCGCTGCTATTGCCAAAATTGGGCAATCCTTTGGTTATTGCCGCACCGATGACTGTCGCTTTACTGAAAAAACAAATTGAAAATCATCAGGAAAAGTTTACCCCAAGAGTTTTAGAAATAAAATCCTTGAAAAGCACAGTCCAATTAGGTAAATTCCGCCTTAACTTTTTTCAGGTCACTCATAGTATTAAAGATTCAATCGGCGTAATTATCGAAACGCCTTTTGGCAATATCGTTCATCCGGGCGACTGGCGTTATGATTTAGATCCGGTTGAAGGACCAAAGACCGACTTAAATCATTTGGCCAAATGGCAGAAAAAAGACCGGCCCTTAATTTTAATGATGGAAAGTTTAGGCTCAACGGAAAGCGGCCACCAGGGATCGGAAAAAGAAGTTTATAAGAATATTGAAAATATTATTACTCAGGCCAAAGGCAGGGTAATTTTTGGCACTTTTGCCAGTATGCTTGAACGTATCGGCCAGGTAATCCAAATTGCCGAAAAAAACGGCAAGAAAGTCGCTGTTGACGGTTTCAGCATGAAAGCCAATGTTGAAATCGGCAAACAATTCGGTTTTATCAAAGCAAAAAAGGAAACTATTATTGACATCGCAAAAATCAATGATTATCCGAAAAATAAAATTATTGTCATCTGCACCGGCTCCCAAGGCGAAGACCGGGCGGTTTTGCGCCGGATTGCCAATGGTGAACACCGCTTTATTAAAATTGAGCCCCAAGACACGGTAGTTTTTTCTTCTTCCGTCATTCCCGGCAACGAAAGAACAATTCAAGGTTTGAAAGATATTCTTTACCGCCAAGGCGCCAATGTCATTCATAAAGAAATTATGGATGTCCATGCCGGCGGCCACGGTAAAATTGAAGATATTAAATTATTACTGAGAGAAGTTAAGCCGAATTATCTTATCCCCATTTACGCCAACCATTACCTTTTGCGCGAGGCGGCCAAAGTGGCGGAAAGCGTCGGTTTTGATAAATCAAAAATTTTAATTGCCGATAACGGCCAAATTATTGAATTTGATAAAACCGGCGGGCGGGTAACTCACCAAAAAGTGGTGACTGATTATGTTTTCGTTGACGGCCTGGGTGTGGGAGATGTTTCTCACGTAGTTTTGCGGGACCGGCAGGTGATGGCCGCTGACGGCATGATCGTAGTGATTGTCACAATCGACCGAAAAAAAGGTCAGTTGGTCCAAAATCCGGATTTGATCTCCCGCGGCTTCATCTATATGAAAGAGAATAAAAAATTGGTGGAAGAAACTCGGGCTCAAGCCAAAAAAATCTTCAAAAATATCCCCCAAGACGGCATTGATGAAAATTACTTCAAAGATAAAATCAGAAATGAAATTGGAAAATTTCTCTACCAAAAAACTCAGCGCCGGCCAATGGTTTTACCAGTCATAATTCAAGTTTAATAATCAATTAAAATATTGTGTCATCAAGCAAACAAACTTTTAAGCGGCCATTGAAAATTTTATTGTTTACCAATTCAATAATTCTTTTGGCTGGCGCAATGTTTGCTCCGATTTACGCTTTGTATGTGGAAAAAGTCGGCGGCGATTTGCTGGATGCGAGTCTTGCTGGCGGCGTTTTTGCCTTGGCGGCCGGGATTGTTACTTTAGCATCCGGCCGATTTACCGATAAAGTCAAAGAAAGCGAGCTGATTGTTATTTTAGGTTATATTATTATGGGTGTCGGCTTCCTGCTTTATATAATTTGTAATTCAATCTGGTTTTTACTGTTTATCCAAGTTATGGTCGGCTTTGGTGAAGCAATTTATTCTCCGGCTTTTGATGCTTTATATTCCAAACATTTAGATAAAACCAAAAGCGGCAAACAATGGGGCGCCTGGGAATCAATTAATTATTTCACTTTAGCTTTAGGGGCAGTTATTGGCGGCGTCATTGTCACTTATTTCGGCTTTAATGTCTTATTCATTATAATGGCAATTATAAGTCTTCTCAGCGCAATTTATATCTATCTATTGCCAAGAAAAGTTCTATAATTTATAAAGACTTGACAAATATTTTTAATCTGCTAAATTAATACTATCCTTAACAATTCTACCCGGTCATTCGACTGGGTAAAAAACCAATGAAGCGTGTCCCCTGAGCTTGTCGCCTTTCAGTAAATTCAAGGCGACCTTGAGCATGACCGAAAGGTCGAAGGGGGTTGGGCACGTTTCGTCCCGATTTATCGGGACAAGGTGGCCGTTGCATGAGTGATGGCCCGGCAGCCTCCGTAACCATGGGATAAGGCGTGTTGGAAATCAAAGCGCCTGAAAGCGATCTTTTTTTGTTAGTTCTAGCAAAAAAAGACTTTGTCCGCCTCTGGCGGAAAATAGGGTGGTACCGCGGGCCTCTCGATTTTTACTCGAGACATGAAATCCCGTCCCTTATGCTCGCCTTGGGCGAGCCTAAGAGATGGGATTTTTTGTTTAGGTCTACTACCCTGAAAGGGTGAAGGAGGAAATATGGCCGGCTTTGGACAAAGTGATACCGAGATACCACGCGGTTTCTGTATCAGTTGTTTCACCAGAATGGAAGGTACAGGCACTGGTATTATCAAGGCGATTGGGTTTGGCGGTATTGACCGAAAAGGGTCAGTTGCTATCTGTATGAACCCAAAATGTGCTGAAGGGCAAAAAAACCGAGCCAAACAACAAATCGCTTAAACGCTCTTTGGAGGCCGCTCTAACCGACGTGTAGTGACAGGACACTGCCCTGTCACTACACGTCACTTTTTTACCTTTACAATAACAGTTTAAAATACTAAAATAAGTATATGAAAAAAGAAATAATTTTGTCCGGCATTCAGCCGACAGGAAAACTTCATATTGGCAACTTTTTAGGGGCCTTAAAAAACTTCGTTGAACTCCAAAATCAATACGAATGTTATTTTTTTATTGCCGATTACCATTCGATCACCGAAAATTATGATCCAAAGCTAAAGCAGCAGCAAGTAATGGAATTGGCTAAAGACTTTTTGGCCGCCGGGTTGAATCCGAAAAAATGCACCATTTTCATCCAATCGTACATTCCGGAACATCTGGAGCTTAATTGGATTTTTAATTGTGTCACTCCGATTAGCTACCTTGAAAGAATGACCCAGTATAAAGACAAGGCCAGCCGGCAAAAGGAAAATATTAATATGGGACTTTTTGATTACCCGGTTCTACAAGCGGCCGATATTTTAATTTATAAAGCAACGGCTGTACCGGTCGGCCAGGATCAGGATCAACATGTTGAATTAACCCGACAAATTGCCAGATTTTTTAACAATCGCTTCGGTCAAACTTTTATTGAACCAAAAACTTTGCATACCGAAGCGCCGAAAATCATGAGTTTATTAACCCCGGATAAAAAAATGGCCAAAAGTTTGGGTGACAGCCATTGTCTTTATATTGATGATGAACCCCAAGTTATTAAAGAAAAATTAGCTAAAGCCGTCACTGATACCGGCGACGGTCAAGGGCTTGGGGCACAAAATCTTTTGGATCTAGTAAAAATTTTTAGCGTCAGAGAAATATATGATAAATTTTTAAGCGATAGTAAGGCCGGCGAATTAAAATATTCTGAACTTAAAGAAAAATTGGCAACTGATATTGCCAATTACTTTGCGGGTTTTCGGGAAAGAAAAAAGAAAATCACAGAGAAAGAAATTAAAAAAGTCTTGGATCAGGGGGCAAAAAAAGCGCAAAAGGTCGCGCAAGAAACCATGGCTGAAGTCAGGAAAAAAATCGGGATACGCTAATGTTTGAGACTATTCTTCTTTTTATTGCTCTTTTAGTCGCTACGGTTTGCACCATTGTTTCTTTGTTAATTGGTACAAGCGTGATTGCTTTATTTTTCACCCGTGTTCCTTTTGTTCCAACTCCCGGCCGTAATGTCAAAATGATAATTGACCAGCTGGATTTGAAACCGGGACAAATTTTTTACGATTTAGGCTGCGGCGATGGCCGTTTTTTAATCGAGGCCGGAAGAAGAGGGGCAAAAGCCATCGGTTTTGAAGTTTCACCCTGGGCATTTTCTAAAGCTAAACTAAACATTTTAATCAACCGAAGTAAGGCTAAAATCTTTTTCAAAAATTTCTTTTCAGCCGATGTTTCGGATGCGGACGGAATTTTTTGTTTTCTGATGGATAAGGTTATGCCAAAAGTTGAAGAAAAATTAAAAAAAGAATTAAAACCTGGCGCCAAAATTGTTTGTTACGGCTTTAATCTGCCAACCTGGCCAGTGGTTAAAATAATTGACTTAAAACCGCAGGACAAGAAATCAAGTAAAATTTATCTTTATGAAAAATAGATAGCAGAAATAAGAGATCAGAGATCAGAAACTTTATTTTTTCTGATTTCTGATATCTAATTTCTTATTTCCAAAAAATGAACAATCCCTTTCAAAACGCAATGAAACAGCTGCAAAGTGCGGCGACAAAGCTAAAAATCGAAAAAAAAGTAAAGTCTTTACAAAAGCCGGATAGAATTCTTCAAGCGGATATTCCAGTTGAAATGGACAACGGCCAAATTAAAAAATTTAAGGCTTTCCGGGTCCAATATAATAATAAACGCGGCCCCTATAAAGGCGGCATCAGGTTTCATCCTAATGTCACTTTAGACGAGGTCAAAGCTTTGGCTTTTTGGATGACTATTAAATGCGCCGTAGTCGGTATCCCTATGGGCGGCGGTAAAGGCGGAGTGATTGTTGACCCCCGTAAACTAAGCAAAACCGAACTGGAAAAATTGTCACGAAGTTACATTAAAGCTTTTTATAAACACTTGGGGCCAAAACTCGACGTGCCGGC
>Ga0265297_10007936_pt1 | contig 14437 bp, 14 predicted proteins | sample Munlanlwell13791_FD_192502 | JGI IMG/M metagenome (GOLD analysis project Ga0265297, IMG submission 192502) | Leachate microbial communities from a municipal landfill in Southern Ontario, Canada - Leachate well 137-91 | ecosystem: Engineered > Solid waste > Landfill > Unclassified | place... | reverse complement strand
TCGCCTACACCACCAACATGATCATCGGCCAGCGTCTCGTGCGCAAGGTCTGTCAGCACTGCCTGCGTTCCTACCGGTTGCCGAAGCGCACTATCAGCCAGCTCGCCGAACAGGTGGATCTTGAGACGATCTGGAAAACGCTCGCCGCCAAAGGAGTCATCGACACCGACCAGAAGATCGAGGATACGATGTTCTGGCGCGGTTCCGGATGTCCGCAATGCAGCAATGAAGGCTACAAGGGGCGCGTCGGCATCTATGAGGTGCTTGAGGTCTCGCCGGAGGTCAGCCGCCTCATCAATGAGAATTCATCATCCGATGCCATCAAGAAACAGGCTATCCAGGAGGGCATGATCACCATGCTTGAATCCGGATTCATCAAAGCGATCGAAGCCGTCACCACCATCGAGGAAGTATTGAGGGTGACGAAAGACTAAGAATGAGTCGAGGAGCCAAGGAACCAAGGAGCCAAGGAGTCGCTAAGAATCATTGACTCCTGGTCTCCTGGGATCCTAGACTCCCAGGCTAATCATATGCCCAGCCCTCTCGATTCAATAAACAATTGGCTCAGTAAACACACCTCGGTCCCGCTCACCCAGAAAGTGTTCTTCACTGAGAACCTGCGCGTCATGATACACGCGGGTCTTTCGATGTCCGAGGCACTGAATACGCTGGCGATGCAGGCGGAATCGAAAAGCTTCAGAAAGATCATCACCGTCGTCAAAGACGACGTCGAATCCGGCAAATCGCTTTCCGCCGGGCTGTCGAAATTCCCGAAATCCTTTCCGGACATCTACCGGAGCATGATCCAGGTCGGCGAAATCTCCGGCACGCTCGAGAACGTCCTTGGAGAGCTCACCCAGCAGATGAAGAAGGACCACAAGCTTCGCTCCAAGGTCAAAGGGGCGATGACCTACCCGATCGTCATTCTCATCGCCGTGATCGGTATCACCGTCGGTCTCCTGGTCTTCGTCCTGCCGAAACTCCTCGGCATCTTCAAGGAATTCGGTGACACCGTGCAGCTGCCGCTCGCGACCAAGATGCTCATCGGACTCAGCGACTTCGCCCAGAATCACGGCATTCTCATGGTGGTCATGGCCATCGTAGTCGTCGTGCTGTTCATGTCCTTCATCCGCATACCGGTCGGCAAGAAGATCTTCCACTGGTTCCTGCTCAAAGGTCCGATCATCGGGCCGATATCGAGAAAGGTGAACCTGGCGCGATTCTCCAGGACGCTCTCCGGACTGCTGCGCACCGATATACCGGTGGTGCAATCGCTCGAGATCACTTCGCAGGTCGTCGGCAACATCCACTTCCATAACGCTATCCTCGACACCAGCGAAAAGATCAAAAAAGGCGCGACAATCGCCGAAAGCCTGCAGGCGCACGTGAACCTCTTCCCTCCCTTGGTCGTCCAGATGACGTATGTCGGCGAGCGCTCGGGGAACGTCGACGACTTGTTGGCTGACGTCGCCGACTTCTACGAGGAACAAGTCGATCAGGTCCTCGATAACATGTCATCGATCATCGAACCGGTATTGATATTGGTTCTCGCCCTCATGGTCGGAGGCATCGCGCTCGCCGTCATCACGCCGATGTATTCGCTGACACAATCAATCGCGGAAAGCTAAAGGACCGAAGTCCAAGACTAAGATATTTTAAGATGAGGGTTTTCCGACAGGACAATCGGATGGACCGCCGGAAGGCGGCTGCGCGGCCTGATGGGGGCTTCACGCTCCTTGAGGCGCTGGTGACGATCGGCTTGGCCGCAGTCATCTTGGCTATCTACTCCGCCCTGCTCATGGGCGTCTACTTCCTTTCGCGGACCGAATTCGGCGTCCAGGCGACGAGTTTCGTGCAGGAGGGCCTCGACGCGCTGCGCACGCTCGAATATGAAGAGCTGCTCGACCGCACCGACGGCAACCTGCTCGGTCTGGCGTTCACCCGCGGCGGTTGGAAAGTGATCGATGACGCTGGAAACTCCGTCCTGCGGCTGCCGCTCGCTACGGACGATCTGGGCGGCGAGACGGGGCTTGCCGCGCTGCCCGGCAACTACCGGACCGATTTCACGTATACCGCCGACGTCCGGGCTCGCACCCTGTCGCCTCTGGGCTGGAGCTCCGGTGTCGCCGTGCGTTACCGCGATTCCGAAAATCATTACCGGTTCCGGTTCGCGGCCGGCGGCATCGCTTTCGACAAGGTCTATCACGGCACGGCGACGACGCTCTGGTCGCAAAGCGCCACGTACAACAAAGACACCTGGTACGAACTGCAGGTGATAGCGACGGGTAATCAGTTCACGCTGAAACGCGACGGGGTCACGCTGACCACGGTCACGGACGACTCTTTCCTCATAGGCGACCTGGCGATCATCTCCCTCTCCGGAGCACTGGTCGACGCGGACAACGTCTCGGTCACGGAGGGCGCGACGACGACCTGGGATTTCGAAAGCGACGATACCGGGTCTATGCCGGACGACTGGAGGAGATTGAGCGCGTTCGATCTGCCCGAGGGCATGGTGACGCTGTCGATCGAGAACTACTTGAGCCAGGCAGACATGAAGAAGGCCACCGTGACCGTGACCTGGCTGGAGACCAATTTGACGAAGACGGCGACCGGGACGGTGGTCATAACTTCTCCATAAATGAATTCCTATACCGGACAACACCTTTGCCGCCGCAACGGGACTCATGGGGCAAAACGGGACAAAACGGGGCAAAACGGGACAAAACGGATGCGTCTTGCTCCATCTTCCCGCGTCTTGCCCCGTCTTGCCCCGTCGTCATCCGGCTTTTCCCTCATGGAGGGCATCACCGTCTTGGGCGTGATGTCGCTGCTGCTGATCATCATCGCGCAGATTTTCCTCGTCAGCTACGACGTCTACGCCAAACAGACCGCCAAGGCCGACAATTCGACGAGCGCTGTCCTCGCGGCACGCACCATCTCCGAATCCGCCCGGGGCGCCATGGTGGTACTGGGAACTTATACCATCAACGGAACGGTCTACGCTTCGTCCGCCGACGAGTTGGTGCTGAAAGTTCCGGCCGTCGACGGCACCGGCAACATCATCATCGACAGCTACGATTACATCGCCTTCTACCGCGACGGCACGGATTCGACCAAGATCTTCTCGGACATCGAACCAGACGACAACAGCTATCGTTATCCGGGGCAGAAACTGGTGACCGCTTATAATGAAGCCATGGTGTTCCGATACGATGATCCGGACGTCGCCGAGGCGACTCGAGTTTCCATATATATACGTAACGCCCAGTTCGTGCGGAAAACTTCCCTCGAAGCCGAGGCGTGGACTTCAATCTTCCTAAGAAACCGCTGACGCGGCGACGCTTATGCGCATCAAAGATCTGTTCCGACGTGCCCGGACCGAAAAGAAAGGGTTTTCCATCGTGCTCGCCACGACGCTCATAGCCGCCATATTGTTCATGAGCATCAGCCTCTTGAGCATCGTAGTCATCCAGCGCGTCACCGCGCAGAGATACGAGTTGGCGATCCGCTCGCTCCACATCGCGGACGCTGGCATACAGAAGGCGATCTTCTGCCTGAACGCCGTTACCGACGGGACCTGCGGCGGCGTCTACGGTCTGAACTATGCTGGCGAGACAAATCAGCCACTGGGCGGAGGTACGTTCACGACGACCGTCACCGGCTCCGGTGACGTCAGGGACGTCGAATCGGTCGGCTTGATGCCGAACGGCTTTTCGACCACGCTTCGGATGCATCTCGAGCGTCGACTCGCGGCCAGCACCGATACGACGTTCGACTTCGCGCTTCAGGTCGAGAACAACGCGGACATCAAGCCGAACGCGGAAATCCACAGGGGTCCGATCTATTCGAACGCCGACATCAGCTGCGGCAACAACGTCATCATCGAAAAGGACATCTTCATCTCCAAAGTCGGCGGGCTGATAGATAACTGCGACATCATGGGCGAGGCGCACGCCGACATCATCAAGAAGTCCGACATCTCGGGCGACTGCTATTACGATGTGACTTTCCAGGCGAGCACTTGCGCTGGTACCCAATTCCCCGGCTCCCCCACTCCGGAATACAGGGAGATGCCGGAGTTCGACACCGACTTCTGGCGCTCCGAGGCGCTCAAGGGTGGCGTCATCTCTGGAGACTACGAACCGCTGACCGGCACGACGCTCGGGCCGAAGAAGATCGAGGGTCAGCTCATCCTGCACAACAACGCGGTGGTGACGATGACCGGACCCATCTGGGCCACCGGCGGCGTCTTGATCGATAACGGCTCCGCCCTGCGGCTGGACCCGTCCTTCCTGGAGAGATCGTCGCTCGTGCTCGCGGATGACCCGACCCCGGGGAACGCCCTCATCTACGTCGAAAACGGAGCCATCATCCAGGGCTCCGGCACCGAGGGAAGCTATATCCTCTTCGTCAGCACCGCTGCGGTCGACCCGGCGATTGAAGTCAGGAACAACGCCGAAGCCGGCATCTTCTTCGCCACGCAGGGCACGGTCTCGCTCTGGAATAACGCCAGCGTAATCGCGGTCGCGGCGGACGGGGCGATCATGGGAGACAACGCGATCATCAACTACGGTGAGACCTCGCTGTCGTCCTTCCAGCTGCAGCTGGTCGACACCTACGACCCTTGGAGATTCGATCTTGGCACGTGGCGGGAACTATGATTTCATCGCGTGCACGATCTGGCGCATCGACCGGAATGATGCGTGGAAAAAACAGCGGTTTCACGCTGGTGCTGTCCGTTGCGGTCATCGCCATCCTTCTCTATGCGAGCGTCGGTCTCTTGAGCATCGCGGTCATGGAGCGGCAGACGGCCGTCAAGTACCATGCGGGGATCCAGACCCTGCAGATAGCCGACTCGGGCGTGCAGAAGGCGCTATTCTGCCTCGGCGCTGACGACGGAGACGGGTGTGATGGATCCTACGGCGAAAGTTATGCCGGCGAGGCCGGCATCGAACTGGGCAGCGGCACCTTCACCACCGACATCACCGGCTCCGGCGACGAACGCGAACTGACATCGATTGGCGTGATTCCTGGAGGCTATTCGACAGTGCTCAAAGTCAAACTCACTAGGACGCCATCAGCCTATACGGACACCGTCTTCGATTACGCGCTCATGGTGACGAACGGCGCCACCATCTCCAACAATTTCACCGTCGAGAACGGTCCGGTCTACTCGGCCGCGGACATCGAATGCGGCAACAACGCCGAGATGGAGGGCGATATTTTCGTCTCCAAGACCGGTGGAACCATCGATAACTGCGACATCGGCGGCGAGGCTCACGCGGATCGCATCATCGATTCCGATATAGCCGGCGATTGCTATTATAATGATCTCTGGGACAAGAGCGACTGCGGCGGAACGCTCTACTCCGGACAACCGACCCCCGAGGCCAGGAACCTACCGATGTTCGACGAACCGTTCTGGCAGGCCCAGGCGGAAGCGGGCGGGACCATTTCCGGGGACTATGAGCCGACTGACGGCAGCGTTCTAGGACCGAAAAAGATCGATGGCGACCTGACGCTCGGCAATAATGTCGACGTCACGCTCACCGGTCCGGTCTGGATCACCGGCAGTCTCTACATGACCAACAACTCGACGCTGACGCTCGATTCGTCGTTCGGGGCGTTAAGTACCGTCGTCATGGTCGGCGGCCTCATCGATGTCGTCAACAACGCAGCGTTCCACGGCAGCGGCACCGCTGGCAGCTACATCCTGCTTTACACGTCCTCGACGTCCGATCCGGCAATCGAAATCAGGAACAACGCCGGAACCGCGGTATATCTCGCCCCGTACGGCGGGGTCAAAATCTGGAACAACGCCGGCGCGGTGGCGATCGCCGCTAAATACGCCTCCCTGGAGCAGGACGGAGCGATCAGCTATGACGAGCTGGGGTTGCCGTCTGATCTACAATTGCGCATCGAGACCGACGGGACGGACTGGGAAATAACTCCCGGCACCTGGAGAAAACTGTAACGACCATCCGGACATGACCATATACGATCAGGACCAACGGGGTTTCGCACTCGTGACGACTACGGTCATCATCGCCATCCTTCTGTTGACCGGAATTTCCCTGATGAACTACGCGATGAGTTTCAGGAGGGCCGGCAAATCGGTCCAGGACGAATTCAACGCGGTCCAGCTCGCGGAAGCCGGCGTACAGAAAGCGATTTTCTGCCTGAACGCCACGGAAGGGACGAATTGCGGCGGTACGTTCGGGACGGATTACGCCGGCGAGACTGATGTCGACTTGGGTACGGGCACTGGCACCTTCACCACGACGCTCGCGGGAATGAGTACGCTCAAGACCGTGACCGCCGTCGGCACCACTCCGAGCGGCGTGTCGAAGACTATCCTCGCCGAGGTCTCGGCTGAACCAGACAGCGATGACGCGGCCTTCGGCTTTGCGCTCCAATCCGGCAATGGTGGCGCACATATCGACAATCTCGCCACCATCGATGGAACAATCTACTCCAACGGCAGCGTCATCTGCCAATCGCCGGCGGCAATCATCGACGGCGATGCGTATGTGGCCGTCGCCGACGGCCTGATAGACAAATGTACGGTCAATTACGACGCCCACGCCGACCGGATCCTGGATGCGGCAGTGATAGGCGACGCCTACTACGACACCGACCCGGCCGACATCGCCGGATCGACCGTCACTGGCTTGAAATATCCCGGCAGTGCGACGCCCTTGTCAGAAGAAATGCCGGAGGTAGATCTAGCTTTCTGGCACGAGGCCGCGCTGGAAGGCGGTACGTTGCCTGGACCCTATTCGCCGGCAGACGGTAGTTCTCTCGGTCCCAAAAAGATCGAAGGAGATCTAATCATGGACAACAACATCGATATCACCATCACCGGACCGGTGTGGGTGGAAGGCAATATCCTCACCGGCAATGGTTGTTCGTTCACCCTGGACAGCTCCTTCGGCAGATATAGTACCGCCATCCTGGCCGACAAGCCCGATGATATAACGAACTACGGCAAAATCGACGTCTCTAACGGTACAGGCATTTACGGTTCCGGCGATACCAGGAGCCATCTCCTGTTCATCTCGACCAACACTTCGGTCAGCACGACAAGCCCGGCGTTGGGCGTGGCCAACAACGCGGCTGGCGCCGTCTTCTTGGCGCTCAACGGCATGCTGAAGCTCTCGAACAATGCCGGCGCCAAGTCGCTCTCGGCACATGCGCTCTACGTCAGCAACGGAGCTACGGTGAATTACGTCGAAAGCGACCTGGCCGACGCTTCGTTCGCCAACAGTCCTGGCGGCGTATGGCGGCTCGGAGCCGGCGGGTGGCGTCAGGTGCTGACTCCCTGAAATTCCGGTATACGGTCCGATAATGTATACTTATCGATGAACTTGGGATTTACCGCTAATTGACCGGTGCACGATGCTCAATCCTCTCTCTAATGCGTTCGGCTTGGACTTCGGCGACAGATCGTTCAAGCTGGCGCAGCTCAAGAAGACCGGAGGCAAGAACAGCCCCTACCGATTGACGGCATGGAGTAGTATTGACGTCCCCGAAGGAATCATGGACAGGGGCGATGTCTCCGATCACGATAAGGCGGCCGGCTATATCATGGAACTGATGAAGATGGCGCGCGGCAAACTCAGGGGTCGGGCCGTCGTCGCCTGCCTGCCTGAAGCCAAGACCTTCATCAAGATCCTCGACGCCAAGGAGAATCAGACCGACGAGCAGCTCCGCAAGGCGGTCAAGCGCGAAATCGAGCTCAACATCCCCTTGCCCCCGGATGAGATATATTACGACTGGCAGCTCATCAAGCCGCGTGGATTGGAAGAGACCGAAACGGCCAAGAAAGACAAAGTGGCCGTAGATGGATCCGAGTCGGAAAAGAAGGCCGAGAAGGACGAGGAAAAAGCGGATGAGAAGGAGACCCAGACAGCCGGCGGCGAGAACGAAGAAGACGCGATGCAGAAACAGGCCGCCCAGGCCGAAGTCGGAACCGATTCCGCCAAGCTGTTGCTGGGCGCCGCGCCGAAGAAGCTCGTCGACGATTACACTGCCATCCTGGACATCGCCGGCCTGGCCCCGATAGCGCTTGAGATTGAGGCGACGGCAATCAGCCGTTGCATCGCACCGGCCTTCGAGAGCCTGCCGGAAGCGATCGGCATCCTCGATATCGGCGCGACCAGATCCAGCCTGGTAGTCTATGACCGCGGCATGATCCAGATGTCCATCAGCATCCCCATATCCGGCATCCAGATCACCGACACCATCAGCAAGGCGCTGTCCATTAATATGGAAGAGGCGGAGATCCTCAAGCGGGAATGCGGGCTGGACGCGAACCGCTGCGAGGACAAGATCTGGAAGATCATCGCGCCCCTCATCGACGACATGACCCAAAAAATCAGGAACGCCCTGCGCTTCTACAAGATCGGTTTCCCGTACGGCAAGAAGGTCGAGCACATGTACCTGTGCGGCGGCGGCGCTCATTTCAGGGAAGTCGATACAGTGCTATCGAACCAGCTGGCGATCAAGGTGGAACGCGGCGATGCGCTGACGAACGTGCGCAAGCCTATACCCAGGAAATTTCCGCATGACCAGGCGTCGTCATTCGCGACCGCTATCGGACTCGGCATCCGCGCGGCGAATGAGGCCACCCGGGGAATGACCGGTTTCCATTAGGGCTATGGAGATTTATCTCAACCTGCTGTCACCGCAAAAGAAGCAGTCGCTCAAGACGGCGCAGACCATGTCTTTCGTGCAGTCGCTGACGCTTTACGTCGCCGTGGTCATCGTTTTCATCGCCGGCACGCTGTTGTCGTTGCAGTTCGTCCTGCGGAACGTCGTTGCCGATATGGCGGAAAATTCGACGGCCTCGTTCGAGGAATACGACTCCATGACCAGACAGATGCGCGAAATCAACGATTTCATCAGCCGGACCGATCGCATCCACGACAGATACATCGACTGGTCAGCGGTGCTCGATACCATCGCCTCGACGGCGCCTGAAGGCATCAGGTTCGAGGCCATAGGCATCGCCGCCGACAAATCCATCAGGGTCGAGGGGATGGCGGCCTTACGCGACGATGTCCTACTGATGAAACAGCGGTTGGAGGAGCTGCCGCAATTCTCCGACGTGTCCTCTCCCCTATCGAACATCTTGCAGCGCACCAACCTGAAGTTCGAGTTCAGGATGAACTACACACCGCAATAAACTCCGGATATGAAGATCGAGAAACGGATAATCGTGACGACGGTAGTGCTGATGCTTTTGACGTTGACCACCGGCGCAGCGGTCGCGATACCTTCGGTCTTCAGGATCCGATCGTTGACTCAGGCGCTGTTCGACCAACAGGCGGAGATTGAACGCCGATATATCCTGCGCAATTACGTCAAAAACACGCTGACCGATATAGATACGGCTCATCTGCAGCTCGAGGGTATCCAGGACACCTATATCCGAGAAGGCGAGGAACTCACCTTCATCCAGGATATGGAACACGCGGCTAGCGTAGCGAGAGTGACACAAGAGCTGTCACTCGAGACCGTCAATCAGACCGAAATCACGCTTTGGGAAAAGGAGATACCGTTCAGAGTGAAAGTCAAAGGTCCATTCACGCAGGTCAACTCCTGGCTCAACGAAGTCGAGCACCTCGGTTATTACGTCATCTTCAACACGATGAGTTTCAACGCTTTCCGAACGGGAGGCATGCAAGACCCGTCCGGGACAGTCGATGCGACCTTCAGCGGCAGCGTCTTCTGGCTTTCCAAGGACGCGCCGTATTTTCTGAAGTTCGACGACGTTGCCGCTGTGCCCACGGCACCAAAGATGTGATATGGCCAAGCTCGACCTAAAAAAGATCAGCACCAAGAACCTGGCGCGCGTCGCGACGGCGACGGTCTTGCTGTTATCGATTGGAGCGGTCGCCATGATGGCCGTATTCATCTATCGGACGCTGAACCAAATCGCCTATTCCTCTTTCGTGCTATCTGAAGTCGAACAGGAGTCTATCGAGACCATCGATTTGACCGGACTCGCGGCACTCCAAGCGCGACTGGACGAAAAGAACGCGCTCGATGAACCCAGGGCTGGCCGACCACACAATCCGTTCGCCGATATCTCCATCCGTAAGGAGACGGTACTGTCTGACGGCGTTACCCCACCTACACCCGAACCGGAACCGCCAGTCTCACCCACACCGACGCCTACACCCGAACCCGAACCCGAACCGGAAGCGCCGTTGCCGGAACCCGTCGGCGAAGAATGAAAATCGAACGCCCTCATCAAGAGGGCGTTTTGGACTCATGTAATAAAAAGACCCGCCACGGGCGGGACTTTTTAACTTTTGAGCTTCTCCTGCAAAATCTCCAAGAAACACTCGATATCACTTTCCATGGTGAATCTGCCGACTGACACCCTGACCCCGCCTTGTCTCGCCGCCGGTCCCGGACAGATCTCCTGCAGGATTGATGCGGTCCTACGCGTTCCTGCTTCGCACGCAGATCCGGAAGATACCGATACCCCGGCGGCATCGAGCTTCAGCGCCAGGATGTCTCCCGACTCGCCGGCCGCCGCAAAATATAGGATGCCGGGGACGGAACGACTTGGTTCACCGAAGATGGTAATCTGCCGCAACGGCCGCAGTCCGGCGACGAGCTCCGTCTGCAGACGAGCCGCATGTCCGCGGTCCTTATCCCTGTCGGCAGCGAGGATTGCCGCGGCGCGACCGAGACCGATGATGCCCGGCACGTTTTCGGTACCGCCACGCCAGCCGGATTCCTGACCGCCGCCGACGATGAGCGGAGCCAGCTCCACGCCCTCACGGACGTACAGCGCTCCGATTCCCTTCGGCCCATAAATCTTGTGCCCGGAAAGCGACAGCAGATCCACGCCTGCTTCGGCGGGGCGGACATCCTCGGTACGAAGCGCCTGGACGGCATCACTCATCAGCACGAGCGGCAATCCGCCGGCGCCGCGACGGGCGCGCTCATCCCGCACGATCGCGGCGATGTCATCGATTGGCTGCAGCGATCCGATGATATTATTAGCCCACATCACGCAGACCATGACGACGTCATCGCTCATCATCTCGCGCAGACGGTCGACATGCACGACGCCATCCTGATCAACCGGAACGGTCGCGACAGCGACGCCGTATTCGACCTGGACGCGTTTGACCGCCTCCTTGACCGAAGGGTGCTCGATAGCCGAAACCAGCAGACGCATCCCCTTCTTGGGTGGCAAAGTCTCCTTCAGCCTGCGGAAGAATCCCATAAGCGCCAGGTTGTTGGCCTCGGTCGCTCCGGAAGTGAAGACGATACTGCCCGGTCCGACCCCCAAAAGGTCGGCCACCGACTCCCTAGCCGCATCGACCGCTTCCCTGACGACCCTGCCCTGCGCGTGCACCGAGGACGGATTGCCGGAAGCATCCAATGCGAAAAGGACCGCCTCTCTGACGCGCGGATCGACAGGATTCGATGCGGCGTAATCGAGATAGGCGGTCCTCATACCCCCTAGGCGACGAGAATGACCTTCTTCACGGCCGGAACCGCTTCGCGGACCGCTTTTTCGACTCCCTGTTTCAGGGTCATCTGCGCGAACGGACAGCCGGCACACGAACCGAGGAACCTGATCTCCAGCGTGCCGCTTTCGGCATCGAAGGACACGAATTCGAGGTCACCGCCATCCGATAACAGCGCGGGGCGAATGGATGCCAGCGCCTCTTTGATCTGTTCTTTCATATCTATATACATTGGATACTTATCGGAAAAAGGATATCAAGCACGCGACGATGGGTCAATACCGTTGCCAGTGCCAGGAGAGAAGGTGAGGAGGTGAGGAGGAGAGAAGGTGAAAAGAACATTCCACTTCTCCCCTTCTCCCCTCTCGTATCGCCCTTGACATCAAACCCCCATCGGGGTAAGCTGGGGCGTGCAGACTTAAGAACCGATTTTATGGCTCATAAAAAGGCATCTGGCTCCACACGTTTAGGCCGCGATTCACAAGCGCAACGCCTCGGCGTAAAGCTGTACGAAGGGCAGAAAGCCACGGCCGGCAATATCATTATCCGCCAGCGCGGTACCAAATTCCGCCCCGGCAAGAACGTCATGAAAGGCAAGGATGACACGCTTTTCGCGACCGCCGACGGCATAGTGAAGTTCAACCGGAAGAAGGTCAGGAAATTCGACGAAAGCCTGATCAATGCGAACTTCGTCTCGGTCGTACCGGAGTAAACCAGACATCAAACCGCCCCGATCATCGGGGCGGTTTTGGTTTATGCGAGCCCTGGTCTGGGCGCGTTGTCCCGCCGATGGCGGAACCCCGCCCTCTTTGATGAAATACAGTGGCGGGGATGAAAGAAAAGTAGTGGGGTGTCCCTTCTTTTACTTCTGTCCCTATCCCCTCTTCTTCCCCGCACTCGCCTTCACGAACGCCATAAACAGCGGATGCGGTTTGAGTGGCCTGGAAGTCAACTCCGGATGGAACTGCGTACCGACGAAGAACGGGTGATCCTTGAGTTCGACGATCTCGACGAGTATCCCGTCCGGCGACGTGCCGGCGATGACCAGACCGGCGTCACGCAGGCGCTCACGATAGGCGTTGTTGAACTCGTAGCGATGCCTGTGCCGCTCGTCTATCTCCGGCCGGCCGTACGCGCGCCGCGAGACTGAACCCGGCGCCAGGATGCACGGATATTCGCCGAGCCGCATCGACCCGCCGTACTTCTTCTCCTTGATGAGCTTCACCTGCCCCGGCATGATGTGGATGACCGGATGCGGCGACTGCGGATCTATCTCCTCGGTATTGGCGCCCTTCAGTCCGACCACGTTCCGGGCAAACTCAATCGTCGCCAGCTGCATGCCATAACAAAGACCGAAGAACGGTATCTTCTTTTCACGCGCATACCTGATGGCGCGGATCTTGCCTTCGACTCCCCTGCTGCCGAAACCGCCGGGAATGATGATGCCGTCGTACTTCGACAACGACTTGACCGCCGCCGGCCGGTCCTCGAACGCCTCGGCGTTCACCCACTCGATCTCCGGCTTCAGACCCTGCCGCCAGGCGGCGTGTTTGACCGCCTCGATGACGGAGATGTACGAATCGGCCAGCGTGAACTCGCCGGTGGTGAAATACTTGCCGACGATGCCGATCCGGACCGGTCTTCCGACCGTCTCGATGCTCTTGACCATCCGCTTCCACTCGGTCAGATCGCGCTTCTTGGCGCGGATGCCGAACTTCTTCAGGATCTTCTGACCGAGGCCCTCAATCTCGAAATTGACAGGCACCTTGTAGATCGAATCGACGTCCGGCGCCGATATCACGTCCTCCTCACTGACGTTGCAGAAAACCGACAGCTTCCGGCGGCGCGGGGCGTCCAGCGGCCTCTCGGCGCGCGCCAGGATGAAATCCGGCTGGATCCCGGCCGAGTTCAGCGTCCTCGTCGCGTACTGCGTAGGCTTGGTCTTCATCTCGCCGGTGTTCTTCGGAACGGGCAGATAGCTCACCAGGAAGAACATGACATCCTTGGGATGCGCCAGCTTCATCATGCGCGCCGCCTCCAGGAACAGGACGTTCTGGTATTCGCCGACCGTGCCGCCGACCTCTATCATCGTGAAGTCGGCTCTGGTGCGCCGCTGGGCCTCCTTGATGCGTCGGATGACCTCCTCCGGCACGTGCGGCACCACCTCCACGCACCTGCCTCCGTACTCGAGGTTGCGCTCCTTCTCGATGACCGTCCGATAGACGCGCCCGGTCGTCATGTAGTTCACCGAGTTCAGGTCGACACCCAAGAAACGTTCGTAATTGCCGATGTCCTGGTCGGTCTCGTCGCCGTCCGCAGTCACGAACACCTCTCCGTGTTCAATGGGGTTCATCGTTCCGGCATCGACGTTGATGTAGGGATCGATCTTGACCGCTGTGACGCGATACCCGTAACCCTGAAGTATCCGCCCGATAGACGCGGTCGCAGAGCCCTTGCCCACGCCGCTCATGACGCCCCCGACGACAAATATGAATTTCGGCATAATGACCGGTTAATTGTCTTTAGCGTGGTGAGTCGGAGAAGAAGCAGAAGTCCTGCTCTGTTCCGGAGCGGAGCCGCGCCGTTCGCGAACGACGGCGGCGGAGCGACTGGTACGGGGGGCGGAGGCTCGCGTTCCCGGTCCGCCTCTCTTTTTGCTCTTTCTCTCACCTCTTTCACTTCTCCCGCCGGTAGAGGCGGGACCCCGCCCTCTTTGATGAAAGAGAAGTGGCGGGGTCCCGCTTCCTTCACTTCCTCCCCCGCTCTTCCCGCCAAGGATCGCCTTCGCCTTGGCGACCACCAACTTCACGTCCTTGTAGCCCGACTGCGCCGTCAGCCTGCCGAGTCCAACCCAGATGATGCGCCGGATGTGCTCCTTCTTCATCGGCTTGCCCTTGGCGTCCGGTAGCGTCTCCATCAAGAAATAATGCACGTACTTA
>Ga0265297_10007935_pt1 | contig 14438 bp, 12 predicted proteins | sample Munlanlwell13791_FD_192502 | JGI IMG/M metagenome (GOLD analysis project Ga0265297, IMG submission 192502) | Leachate microbial communities from a municipal landfill in Southern Ontario, Canada - Leachate well 137-91 | ecosystem: Engineered > Solid waste > Landfill > Unclassified | place... | reverse complement strand
TACGAACTTGATCCCCTCGTTCTCCGCCGCTTTTATCTCTTCCTTGTTCGCCGGCATGTCCGCTTTCTCGCGGCGGTAGACGATCGTTACGTCACAGCCGAAACGGAACGCCGTGCGCGCCGCGTCGATAGCAACGTTGCCCGCGCCGATCACCGCGACTTTCTTCCCGAGTGTTATTTTCTTGCCGATAGCTATCTGCTCGAGGTATTCGGTGCCGTGGAACACGCCCTTGAAATCCTTGCCGGGTATGTCGAGTTCCATCTCTTTATACGCGCCGGTCGCGACGAGGACCGCGTCGTTGTTCTTCTCGAGCGAACGCAGCCTCTCGGACGTTACCTTCGAGTTGAAGACGATCTTGACTCCGCAGTCCTTTATGAACTTGATCTCGCGTTCCAGCACATCCTTCGGCAGCCTGTACGACGGGATGCCGTACATAAGCACGCCGCCCGCCTTCGGCTTAGCCTCGTAGACCGTGACCGCGTGGCCGAGCCGCGCTAGGTAGTATGCCGCGGTAAGGCCCGCGGGGCCCGCGCCGATTATCGCGACCTTGCCCGCAGGCATCCCGATCGCCGGCGCGCGTTCCTTGATTATGGAGCGCATTACCGCCTTGTCCCTGCCGTTATTATGCAGGTTGTCGGCGACGAAACGGTGTATCTCGCCGGTGGAGATAGGATCGTCTATGTCCTCCCTGCGGCAGCGCATCTTGCAGTGGAAATGGCATATCCTGCCGGAGCTCGCCGGGAACGGATTGTCGCGCAATATCATCTCGTACGCGTCTTCCATCCTCTTCTCGTTCACGAGTTCGAGGTATCCCGGGATGTTCATATGCAGCGGGCAGCTGTTCTCGCAGGGCGAAAGGAAGAGCGCCTGGCATATGCCCGCGTCGCATCTCTTGTTCTTTATATGGTCCTCGTATTCGTCCCTGAAATACTTCAGCGTCGTGAGGACCGGGTTCGGGGCCGTCTGCCCGAGGCCGCATATAGCAGTGTCCTTTATCGTCTTTCCGAGGTCCTCGAGGGTCTTCATGTCCTCTACCTTGCCCCTGCCCTCGGTTATGTCCTTCAGGATCTTCAGCGCCTGCTGCAGCCCTTCGCGGCACGGCGTGCACTTCCCGCATGACTCCGACGTGGTGAACTCGATGAAATAGCGCGCGACGTCGACCATGCAGTTGTCCTGGTCCATGACGACCATGCCGCCGGACCCGAGTATCGCGCCCAGTTCGGCGAGCGTCTCGTAATCGACCTTGGAGCCGAACAATTTCGACGATATGCACCCGCCGGACGGTCCGCCGCTCTGGACGGCCTTTATGACCTTGTCCTTGCCGCTTCCCTCGCCCATCTGGTATATGAGCGACAACAGCGGCGATCCGAACGGAAGCTCGACGAGGCCGGTGTTCTTTACCTTGCCGACGAGCGAGAATACCTTCGTGCCCGCGCTTGCCGAAGTGCCGGTCTGCGCGAACCACGCGCCGCCGCGCGATATTATCGCGGGGACGTTGCTTAATGTCTCGACGTTATTTATATTCGTGGGCTTGTCCCAGAGGCCCTTCTCCGCCGGGAACGGCGGCCTCGGCCTCGGGCGGCCCGGAAGGCCTTCGAGCGAGAATATGAGCGCCGTCTCCTCGCCGCAGACGAACGCGCCCGCGCCCTCGACTATCTTTATGTCGAAATCAAAACCCGTATTGAGGATGTTCCTGCCGAGAAGGCCGTATTCCTCGGCATCCTTGATCGCCTTCCTTAACCTTTCGACGGCGAGAGGGTATTCCGCGCGGATATATACGATGCCCTTGTCGGTGCCCATCGTATACGCGGCGATCGCCATGCCCTCTATCAGCATATGCGGGTCGCTCTCTATCTCGTTGCGGTTCATATACGCGCCGGGGTCTCCCTCATCGGCGTTGCAGACGACGTATTTCCTGTCCGCCTTGATATTGCGCATGATATCCCACTTGCGCCAGGTCGGGAATCCCGCGCCGCCGCGGCCGCGCAGTTTCGAGACCTTAAGCTCGTCGATTATCTTCTCGGGGCTCATCTCCGTTACTGCCTTGTAAAGCGCGTGGTATCCGCCTATCGCGATATAGTCCTCGATGTTCTCGGGGTCGATAAGGCCGAAATCCCTCAGCACGATCTTCTTCTGTCCTTTGAAGAACGGCACTTCGTCCCATTTGGGCACGCCGGGGAAGCCGCGGCCGTAGGTCGCCTTGCTCGTTATGTGGTCCCATTCCTCGATCTTGCAAAGGACCTTTTCATTGTATATATCGCCCTTCAACGTCTTCTCGACTATCTTTGCGGCGTCTTTCGGCGTGACCTTGTGCAATATGATCAGCGGCTTGCGGGGCAGGTATACGTTCACGAGCGGCTCGTTCGCGCAGAACCCGAAGCAGCCGACCTTTCCGAGCAGTATGCCGGATTTCTTCCCGCGTATCTCCTTCTCGAGCGCCTTGTATACTTCTTCGGCGCCGTTTCCCATGCCGCAGGTGCCCATGCCGACCGATATGCGCGGCCGGCCCGAGAATATCTCCTTGAAGCGCTTCTCCCTCAAGATGTCCAGGTGTTTTATGTCGGATATCCTCATTTCTTCTTACCTCCCCGGCTGAGTTCTTTTACTATCCTTGCGAGCTTGTTCTCGTTCATATGCACGTATATCTTCCCGTCGACGACTACGACCGGCGCGAGAGCGCACTGGCCGAAACAGGCGACCGTCCTGACGGTGAACTTGTTGTCTTTGGTCGTGAAATACGACTCCCCTTCGTCGAAGGCCCCCTTTATGCCGAGGAAACCCTCGAGGTGCTCGAGCAGGGCTTTCGAGCCCTTCGTATGGCACGCGGTGCCCCTGCAGACGATTATCGAATGCTCGCCCTGCGGCTTCAGGTTGAAGAACGCGTAAAAGGTGGCGACGCTGTATACTTTCGAGAACGGCAGCTCGAGGCTCTCTGCGATATATTCGAGCGTCTGCCTCGGAAGGTATTTGTGCTTGTTGAGTTCCTGGACTTCCTCCATTATGCCGAGCAGGTCGCCCGGGGAATCCCTGTGCTTGTCGATGATCCTGTCGACTTCCGCCGCGTCGACATCCCTCTCCGAAACCGCTTTCATGCGCGCTCTCCTTTTAGTTTGTATATAAGGCTTTCGAGCTCCGAAGCCATGTCAACATTAGAGACCGATACTCCCTTCGGCAGGACGAGGTTGACGGGCGCGAAATTAAGTATCGCCCTTACGCCGCACCTTGCGAGCTGCTCGCCTACTTCCTGGGCTGAATCCGCGGGGACCGCGAGGACCGCGATCCGTATTTCTTTCTCCTTCAAGATCTCTTTCATGCGCGAGGCGTCCTCTATCCTGACGCCCTGCCGCGTTTTGCCTATCCTGTCGGGGTTGCTGTCGAGCGCCGCCACTATCTGCAGGTTCAATTCGTGGAACCCCGAATACCCGAGCAGCGCCGAACCGAGCTTGCCCGCCCCGACTATCGCTATCTTCCAGGCCACGTCGGTCCCGAGGATCCTCTCGATCTCCCTCGTGAGCCGCGCGACATCGTAACCCACGCCGCGCTTGCCGAAACCCCCGAAATAAGAAAGGTCCTTGCGGAACTGGACCGGCGTCACGTTGAGGAACTGTGTTATCTCCTCCGACGAGGCGACGTCCACTCTCTTCTTTCCAAGCATCCTTAAGCTTCTGAGGTAGAGGCTTAACCGGCTTGCCGTATCCTGGGGAATATTTCTCTTTTTATTGGACATTGTTCCGATTTTCACAAACAATCGGATTATACCATTAAATCAACGTTTTTGTCATTAAAAATATGCGCTGCGGGAGGCCCCGGGGCCCTGCTTTCAGTCGCCCGTCAGGGCGGCCTTTATGCTGTTCATGAGGTCGTGTATCTTGACGGGTTTCGCGATGAAGCGCTTGCCCTCGAGCAGGTATCCTTCATCCTTGACCTCGCGTTCGGTCACGACCGCTGTAAGGAATATGATGGGGATCTTCCTCGTATCCTCTTCCTTCTGCAGTTCCGCAGCGACCTCATACCCGCCCATCTTGGGCATCATGACGTCGAGGATGACGAGGTCCGGCAAAAGCTCCTTCGCCTTCTTGACCCCCTCCGCCCCGTCGCTGCATATCGTGACCTTGAACTCCTCCGACGCTTCGAGGGCTTTCTTCACGAAATGGCAGAAATCTTTTTCGTCATCGATAACAAGGATCTTCTTCTTCATGGGTAGTCCTCCGTTTAGACGAGCGGGAACACCATCCTCACGACCGTCCCGCGGCCGAGTTTGCTGTCTATCGATATATTACCTTTATTGTTGTCAATAATCAACTTCGTTATGAAGAGCCCGAGGCCGGTCCCCTTCTCCGACTTCGTCGTAAAGAACGGCTCGAAGAGCTTCGTCATGTTCTCCTCGGATATGCCGGGACCGTTGTCGGATATCTCGATGACACATACCGGCTTCGCAAAATAGAATTCGGAACGTTCTTCCTTGTAGGCCTTTATCGTTATCTCGCCTCCGGCAAGGGACATCGCTTCCGCGGAGTTCATTATCAGGTTTATGATCGCCTGCTGCATCTGGTTCTTGTCGGCCGTGAACTCCATCGGATCGGGGGATAGGTCGGTATTGATCTTTATCTCGCCGGACGGCGACGAATACTTGAAGAACGGCAATGTATCGTTTACGAGGTCCCGCGGGTTGATCTTCTCGAACCTTATCTCCGACGGGCGCGCGAACTTCAGCAGCCTCTTTATGATGCTGTCGGCCCTGAGCGTGGACCTCTTTATGATGTCGAGGTCCTCCTTTATGTCGTTGTCGCTGCTTCCGAGCTTCATCTCGAGGAATTCTATCCCGTTCAGGATTATCCCGAGCGGGTTCTTTATCTCATGCGCGAACGACGTGGAGAACTTCCCGAGGGCCGAGAACTTTTCCGCCTGTATCAGCCGGTGCTGCGTCTCCTTCAGTTGGATATAGGCCTTCTTCAGCGCTTCCTCGTCCTTCCTGCGCTCGGTGATATCGCGCGATATGCCGGCGGTGCCGATGACCTCACCCCTGTCGTTGAACATCGGCGTCTTTACGGTCTCCATCCACAACATATTGCCGTCTATCGAGAAGAGGGGCTCGCAGACTACCTTCTGCTTTCCGGAGAGCATGACCTCTTTGTCGTCCGCGTTATATTTTTCCGCAAGTTCTTTCGGCCATACGTCGTAATCGGTCCTGCCGACCAGTTCGGCGGGTTCTTTTCCGCATGCTTTCGCGAAGGGCCCGTTGACCACGATATACCTGTTATCGAGGTCCTTGAGCCACGCGAGGTCGGCGATATTCTCGAGGATCGCCTCCTCCTGTATCTCGGCCTTCCTGCGCCTGATGTTCGCGGCCTCGAGCTCCGCCGACTGCTCGAACGATTCCCTTATGACCCTGGCTATCCCGCCGAACTCGTCCTTCTTCTTCTCGAGCGGGGCCAGCAGCGTCGGGTCTTTCTTCTTGAGCGATTCCGACACAAGTTTTAACGGGGTAGAGACGAGGCGGACGACCGACATGAAAAGCACGAGCAGCGAGACGGCGGAAAGCAGGCCGAATATGAAGAACACGGTCTGGCCCATGCGGTTATAATGCCTTATGCTCTCCGACTTGAAGGAAACGGCGATCTTTGCCAGGGGCCTGTCATCCCAACCCCTGAGCTCCCTGAGGAATCCCGCTTCACCCGCCATTATATTCGCGGAAGTGTCCGGCGCCGGCTTCTCCTGCAGGGAAGCGAACCTGACTTCTGCGCCGGTCAGTGCGGCCATCTCGCGCAGGAACTTGTCGTCCCAAAGTATTCCGGCGAACAGGTATCCCCGCCGCTCCGTCTTCCTCTCCCTGTCCGCGGTCGGATGTATCGTCGCGCCGCGCACTTCCATGAGGTCCTTTCCGGTGCGGATGAAGAAATGGCAATACTTCGAGCCCTTGAATATGAGGGGGATATCTTCCCCGGAGACCGGGAGGTCCGCGACGGGCCCGTTGGGATCACCGGATGAATATATGAGCGAACAGTCCCTGCGATAGACCCACATCGCGTTCACGTCGAAGACGGGAAGCGACGCGTCGATATTCTCTTTCGCCCACTCTTTGTCGCCGGTCCTCGTGAACTCGACCATCTCGTCCCAGAACGTGTAATCCCCGACGAGGGCTTCGAGGCGGCTGTTCCTGAGCGCGGCTATCTTGTCGAATGTGGCTTCTTCCCGCGCGCGGCTCGAAACGAAGATGCCCGTGAGCCTCCTGACCTCAAAACTGCGCTCGAGCGCTATCGCGGCTGCGACGGCAAGTATTATAGAAAGGAATAACAGCGTTAACTTTGACCTTATGCTCATTACGGGAGAGCCCTCCGCTCCGTTTACTATGATACCTAAACGGCCGCTCCCTAGTCAACGGGAATCGGCTTCTTTTCCAGCTTTTTCAGCTCGTTGTGGATATCAAGGTATGTGCGGATGCGCGCGCTGTCAGGGGAATATTCGAGCGTCCTCGTATAAAATACTTCCGGGTCGGCCCAATAACGGTTCTGTTTCGCCGTCGCGGCGGCCAGCCCCAGCAGGATGACGGCCGATAACGCGACCGCAGCGGACTTAGGAAGCCTTACGATAGCGGACGCAATGACCGCATAAAATCCTACGGACGGCAGGTAGAGCCAGTGTTCGGCCATATACGCGCCCATAGGGAATATGTTCGACACCGGAATGAGGCCTATGATGAACCATGCCGAGAAAAAGAGTGCCGCGCCCCCCTCTTTTCTCTTTTTTACGATAAAATAAACACATGCGGCGAAAAGCAACGCGCCGATGATAACGCGAGGATCATTAAAATAGAATATCTTCCTGCCGTATTCCATGTGCAGGCCGTAAGGCATGAAGAGTATCCTTATGTATCCCGTGAACGCCGCGAAGAAACCCGCGAGCCGCTCCGGAAGCGCGGCTGCATGATAATAGGGAAGCATCGAATTCAGCGCGGCGGAGCGCATAAGCAGGTAAACGGCCGTAACGGCCAGCAGCGGACACGCGAGCCTAAGCGCAAGCTTGTGCGTGAACCTGCGCCTGAATGAAAAATGGTAGAGCAGGACGAAGGCCAAAACCATCAGCCCGCTCTCGCGCGAAAACAGGGCCAGCAGGTAGCAGGCCGGGAAAAGCAGGTAATACTTCAGGCTCCCGGAGTCGAGGTATTTTATATAAAAGATCAGGCACAGGAAGACGAAGAGCGCGGATAGCGGGTCGGCCCGCCCCGATATATAAGATACCGCTTCGGTATTGGCCGGATGCAGCGCGAATATCGCGGCGGCAACAAACGACAGCGCGTCCTTACGCGTTATCATCCTGGTGAGCTGAAAAACTCCAAGCGCCGCCAGGATGTGCAGGATCATGTTCGTCAGGTGATAGCCCGCGTAGTTCAGGCCCCAGAAACGGTGGTCTACGGCATAACTGAGTATCTGCAGCGGGCGGTAGAATGCCGAGGAGGCCTGTTGCGAGAACCCGGCGCCGATATTCTCGAAGAAGAGCCGTCCGGCTCCCGAAAGGTACTGTATATGGGCATTAAGTACTACGAGGGTAAGGTCGTCGAGCACGAAGTCCCCGAAGAGGGTACTCCGGTATGCCAGTATGCCGAGTAATACTATCCCGGCAGCGTATAACAGTGGTTTTTTGTCTCTAGACATTGAACCTTATGTTCAGGATATCGCCGTCTTCCACGATATAATCCTTGCCCTTCAGGTAAAGCTTCCCCGCTTCCTTTACCTTCTCTTCGGTGCCAAGCTCAAACAGGTCGGACAATTTTATCAGTTCGGCCCGGATGAACCCTTTCTGCAGGTCGGAATGTATCGCGCCCGCGGCTTCGGGCGCCGATGAAGCCCGTTTTATCGTCCACTGCCGGACCTCGTCCTCGCCGACCGTGAAGAAAGATATGAGGCTCATCGCTTTTATGCATAAACGCGTGAGCGCGTTTACCGCCGGCTCTTCGATGCCGAGCGCCGCGAGGAACTCCTGCTTCTCTTTCTCGGTCTCGAGCGAGGCGATCTCCGACTCCACTTTTGCCGATACGAGCATAACTTCTATTTTGAGCGGTTCATACGCCTTCTGCAGGCCGCCGAGGAACTCCTTGTTCTTCAGGTCGTCCTCGGAGACGTTCACCGCAAGCAGCATCTCCTTGAGCGTAACGAACGGGTAGCTCGCTATCGCCTTCTTCTCTTCGGGCTTCAGCTCCAGAAGGCGCAGCGGCATCTCCTTCTCGAGGTGCGCCTTTATCTTCAACAGGACGTCCCTCTCCTTCGATTTCGCCTCATCCTTCAGTTTCTTCAGTTCCAGCTCTACCCTCTCGAGGCGTTTCTCGACAAATATAAGGTCGTGCAGGATCAGCTCGGAGTTTATGCTGTCGATGTCGCGTTTCGGGTCAACGGCGCCGTTGATATGGTATATCGAATCGTCGGCGAACTGCCTGACGACATGGCAGAGCGCATCGGTCTCGGCGATGTCCTTGAATATGTCGCCCTTGGTTATCGCGTCCTTCTCTATCTTCGGCAGCAGCTCGATATCGATGCGGGCCCGGACATGCTTCTTCGGCTTATACATCGCGACAAGCTTGTCGAAGCGCGGGTCCTTTATCTCGGCGATGCTCTTGATGTTCTTGCCCGAGGCGAGGTCCTTCTCCGTTATCTTGTGTTCCGTAAGCAGCTCGAATAGCGTCTTCTTGCCGGATTGCGGCAATCCTATGATGCCTATCTTCATATTTGTCTTCTCCAGGTTGGATTATACACCTAAACGGGCGTCGAGGACAACCATGATAACTTCCTGTTGCCGCGTATCCATTCCTTGACTATCGCGTGCCCCATGAAACGAAGCAGCGCGTTCCTGAAATGCAGCCGCGCCAGCAGCGAGAACGACCTCGAGAGCGAATAGAACTTCTTGTAAGCCCTCAGCACACCGAGCTGGAGCTCTTTTGCGGAGAGCAGCTTAGGGCTGAAGACGATATGCTGGCCGTCGTAGAGGTCCCAGTCCTTCGTGAATATGCGTTTCTCTGCCTCGAGGTCCGCGTATACCTTCGTGCCGGGGAACGGCGTTAGTATCATCATCTGGATCGTGTCTATCTTCTGCTTGACCGCGAACCTGAACGTCTCCCATACGGTCTTCATGTTATCGTCGTCGCCGCCGAGCACGAACATGCCGTGCACCTTGATCTTCTTCCTATGGAACGCACGTATCGCGTCTATTATCTGCGCGACGGTCTGTTTCTTGTCGTACGCCTTCAGCGTCTCGTCGTTGACCGACTCGAGGCCGACGCAAACTGCCTTGCAGCCCGCCTTGGCCATCAGCTCCAGCATGCGTTCGTCTTTCGTGACGTCGCAGCGGACCTGGCAGGCCCAGTTTTTGATGTCATGCTTGACCAGCAGGTCGAGCAATTTATATGTCCTCTTCGGCGCAGCTGTAAAGTTATCGTCGCAGAAGAATATGGATTTCCTGCCGTTGGACCTCAGCTCACCCATCACGTTTTCGGCGCTCCTGAAACGGTACTTGCGGCCGAACATCTTGGTGACGGAGCAGAAACTGCAGTCATGCGGGCAGCCGCGCGATGTTGAGACCGGCAGGGCCAGCGTGCGGGACCTGTCGCCCTTTATAAGCGTGAAATCCGGGTAAGGCAGCGCGTCGAGGTCCTCTACCGGCCTGCCCCTGACTATCGGCTCGGTTATCCTGCCCTCTGCGATATCGACGATCACATCCTCGGCCTCGCCGATAACGACCTGCCTCGCGTGCATAATGGCTTCTTCGGGCAGGAGGCTCGCGTGGACGCCGCCCATTATCACTTTCTCCCTCGGGAACCTGTCCGCGATCTCGTATCCGCGTTTGGCTGTCGAGGTCAGTATCGATATCCCTATGAGGTCCGCCTCGAGCGTATCATAATCGGGCTTCAGGATGTCCTCGTTGTAGATCTCGACCTCATGCCCCCTCGCCTTAAGTATCGTGCCGAGGTATATCGGGCCGAGCAGCGGCATGGATATCCTGCTGTACACGTTGGCTTCCGTCGAACGCGGTTCAATGAACACTATCTTCATGGCATACCTGCTTTCTTTATATTCCGGAATAACCCTATAAATAAAAAAGGGCCCGCGCACTTGTCGCGGGCCCGTGTTTTTTCGGGTCTTAGACCTTCGTTACGTTTTTGGCCTGTTCGCCCTTCTCACCCTTCTCGATGTCGAACTCTACTTCCTGGCCCTCTTCCAGGGTCTTGTAGCCGTCGCCCTGAATAGCGCTGTAATGCACGAACACGTCACTTCCCGACTCAGGTGTTATGAAACCATAACCCTTCTGGTTGCTGAACCACTTTACCTTGCCTCTTGCCACTGTACTACCTCCTTTTTTAAAACTTGTAAGACAAAAATCCCATAAGGGTTGTAATGATACTCTAAATAAGGGTTTCTGTCAACTAAATAATAGGGTAATTTTATGCTAAAAACTACACTTTTTTATGAACTTTACAACGTCCTTTATATTGGCCTCTGCCATGCCTATGCAGGTATCGGCGCAACCGTAATAAAGCCTTATGGTATCACCCTCTACGACCGCCGAGCTGGGAAAGAGCACGTTCGGGACATCGCCCACGCGTTCGTACGTCTCGGTAGGATAGAGCATATAGTCGCGGGTCCTGTAGAGCACCTTCCAGGGCTCCTTCAGGTCCAGCAGCGCGCCGCCCGCCGAGTAAATATACCCGTTGCAGCTCGTCCAGACGCCGTGGTATATGAGCAGCCAGCCGTCCTTCGTCCTTATAGGATGCGGCCCCGGCCCTACCTTGGTCGACTGCCAGCCGCCTCTCGGCCCGAATACGAACCTGTGGTGCCCCCAGTGGACCAGGTCGGGGCTCTCTGCATAGAATACGTCGCCGAAAGGCGTATGCCCCCTGTCGCTGGGCCTGTGCAACATAGCGTATTTCCCGCGTATCTTCTCGGGGAAGATCACGCAATTGCGGTTTGCCGGAGGCAGCGGGTTCTCGGACTGCTTGAATGCCTTGAAATCCTTTGTCGTCGCGAGGCCTATGCACGGCCCCTGCGCGCCCGCGTTGCACCATGTTATTATGTAAGTATCCCCGAGCTTGGTTATGCGCGGGTCATAGCTGTGGTCGGTGACGAAGACCTCGGGATCGTCGCTCTTCATCTTTATCGGGGCGGCGTCTATGTCCCACCTTATGCCGTCCCTGCTCTTTCCGAGGTGGAGCGTGTAGTTCAGGTCGGTCTCGTCGACGCGGAATATGCCCCTGTATTCGCCCTTGAACGGCACTATCGCGCTGTTGTGGATGGAATTCGCCCGCGGTACGGCTTTCGCCGTAATGATAGGATTGCCCCGGTAACGCCTGAAAACCGTCTCATTAGCCATAACTTCCCCCTTATATGGCTCCCTTACCCGAAGTTCCGATAAGTATACAGGTTAACGGGGCAAAAGTCAAGGCATCACGACTTTTGTGACGTTCACCTTCGCCTTGACCGCCGCGGAGTCCCTGTCCCTTGGGCTCAGGGTCACCTTCTCCGCCCTGAGCAGCTGCGGGGAATTGTTCAGCAGGTAAAGGAAATTCACGACCTGCTCCATCTCGCCTTCGACCTCGAGCTCTACCTCGTACTTCTTGTAGAAATCTACCGTCCTCGGCGCTATTGGTTTCATGTTGACCGGGGAGACGCCCGACTTCCTCTCGAGCTCCTCTATCTCGCCGAACATCTTCGTCTGCTCCTCCTCGTCGGAGCCTGACTTCCTCACGTACGCCGAATACTTCCCGTATTCGGCCGATACGGCGTCCTTCTGGCCGGCAAGGCCTATATCGAGGCGCAGGTCGTTCTCGCTGGCCTTTATCTCCCGGTTGAGCCGGTGCATCCTGACTGCCATCGGGTTGACTATGAACCTGTCGACGAAGACGACGAGGACGACGATAGCGGCAACCGCTATGCCCGCCTTCTCCCTGGCCGACATCCTTGCGAACAGCTCTTTCATCGCCTATCTCTTTTCATAATAGCAGACCACCTCGAAATCGGCGTATTCGACGTTGTTCTCGCGCTTTGTCGTCGCGTAGTTCGTGTTCACTTTTTCGAAATATCCCGAGTCCTCCAGCGTCTTCGCGTATTTATAGACGTCCGACAGCGCGTTCGCGCGTCCCTTCAGCGTGGCCCTGTCCCTTTCGTTGATGCTGATCGCCGAGAGCGATACCTCCCTCGGCGTGAGCTTGTATATCTCGCTGAGCAGGTTTATCGTCGTGCCTTTCGCGTCGAGCCTGTTCGCGACGAGGTTTATCTTCTTCCTCATCTCCTCGACGTCCTTCGATTCCGGCTCTAGCTTGGCTATCCTGTCCTTCAACCGGTCCAGGTAGGCGTTCTTGCTGTATATGGAGGTCAGCAGTATCAGCGAGATGAACATCACTATCGACGTCGCGAGCACTCCCATGACCATGAGCTGCTTCCTCTTGCGCTCCATCTTCCTCTGGATGCGCAGGTCATGCGGCGTCATGTCGAGGTCGAGTTCCTTATGCCTTATCGCGATGCCGAAGAGCGCCGATACCGACACGAAATTGAAGTTCGGGTCCTGCAGGACGTTTACGCTGTCCTTGATGCGCATGTTCTTTACCGGTATCGCATTCTCGACGAGGATCCCGAGCTTGGTTTCGAGCGCGGTGTTGAGGCCCTGGATGTTCTTCCCCGCGCCGCTCAGGATGACCTTCACTACCTTCGCGCCCCTCTGCTCGCCCTGGTAGAGGTCTATCGAATGCTTGGCCTCCTCGGCGAACTTCTCATGCCATTTGTCGAATTCTTCCATGAGCTGGTTCGCGCCTACGAGGATGCTCCTCGTGAATACGGGCCCGCCCTCCCTCATCACGATGAAATCGGAATAGTTAGAATCGACGTCGATGACCACTACCGAACGCTGCACGTCAGAGGTGAACTCGTGCGGATAGGCGACGGAGAACCAGTTATAGACCCCCTCGGTGCTGACGCCGACCCTTTCGACCGCCATGCCTGCGCTGAATATCGCCTCGACGCGCTCGCTTACCAAACTGCGGCGGGCGATGACGAGCATGACCTTCGTGTATCCCTCCCTGTCGGAGGAGACGATCTTATGGGAAGAGTATATCTCGTCCTTCGAATACGGCGTCTGCTTCGTGACCTGCAGGCCGACCATATCGTTTATCTCTTTCGGGTCGGTCGACGGAAATTCGAGGGCCCTTACCGTGACGAGGTGCCGCGGAAGGTAGGTCACTACGCCTTGCTTGTTGAGGTTATGCTCCTTGAATATCCGCGCGAGGGCCGCGGCTACCGGCTCGTTTATCTGCGCGAGTTTCACTAAACTGACCTTGGAGATCACCCTGCCAAGCGCGGACGGCGCGTTCTCGGCTATCTTGAGCCAGTCGTTGCCTATCTCTATGACCGTTACCGGCTTCTTGAACGATACGCTCTTCAATCCGATCTCCACTGCTTTATCACGTCGTTGCGGTTAAAAGTGAATGTTATGCCGTAGGCCTTGCCGCCTGACTTTCCGTCCGACCTGCCCGTGAAATTATCGGAACGGACGGTCATCGAACCCGAGGCGATGATCGCGGCGGCCTGCGAGAGCTCCTGTGACGTGAAACTGCCGGACTTGCTCAATGCCGCGACAGCGCCCGAAATGTTGTCGAAGACCATGTCATCATCGGTGCCTTCTTCCCCGTCGGCGCCTTTGCGGTAAGCGATTATCTTACGGGCGAGTTCTTCGCTCGCGCCGAGGGCTCGCAGCACCATATCTTCGCATGTGTTCAGGTTGACGGAGCCGATCCCGTAGACCGTAAGGTAGTCCTTTGACGCGTCAAAGATCTGCTGCGTCATCCCGCGCACCTGCAGCAGTTCGCCTAGCACCTGGAAATCCGCGTTCTTGCACGGGTAAGAGGGCTCCTGACCTGCATAGTATCCTGTTTCCGCGCCGTTTTCAAGCGGTTTGTCGTCCGCGTCGCGCCAGTCGACTATCGAGGCGGCGATCTCTTTCGCGGCTTGTTCGTCCGCGGCCTCGGTAAGCATGAATATCTGCTTCAGCGTGTCCTGCTTTACCTTATTTATGTTTATCTTGCGCTCCTCGTCTTCGACGGAGACGGTAAACGGAGTGTCCCCAAGTGCTGCGAAGCGTCCCTCGCAAGGGAACACGTCCCTAAGTGACGCGTCCCCGTACCAGGGGTCCTTGAGCGAGTCGTAGCCGGCGCTCTTGTACTGGACCACCTGCGCGATTACGAGCTTCGCGCCGGCCTTCGCCGCGTATAACGCCTTCGCCCTGTCCCTGAACTTCCCCGCGAAATTGAGCTGGGGCCATACGTAGGAATTTATGGCAATAGCCAGGGCGCCGAGGATGAACAGCGTCCAGAGCACGATTATCAGTATGCTTCCTTTATAACGAGACCGGTATGAGGACAATCCTCTTCACCTTTACGGTTTTTCCGCCCGAATCGAATGCCG
>Ga0265297_10007934_pt1 | contig 14438 bp, 21 predicted proteins | sample Munlanlwell13791_FD_192502 | JGI IMG/M metagenome (GOLD analysis project Ga0265297, IMG submission 192502) | Leachate microbial communities from a municipal landfill in Southern Ontario, Canada - Leachate well 137-91 | ecosystem: Engineered > Solid waste > Landfill > Unclassified | place... | reverse complement strand
CTCGTGCTTGCCGCCGGGGCCGCTGCTGCCGTCCGTGCGCTCGACGTTGAACTTGCGGTAGAGTCCCTTGGTCTTGTCTGCGTCATTCACATTCATGGTCTGTTCCTCCGTTCTGTTTCCCAACAATTTGCTGCACGTTACTCGCTACCGCTCGAACGTGAGCAGTAGCGTTGGAGGTATCGCGTTTCAGCATCGCAAAGCGGTATCCCATCTCAAACGCTCTGCGAAAGTCGAACCGTTCAATCTCCGTCTTGGTTCCTGTTGTGCGCTCGTAGCTCTTGTAGACCTGTTCGGCCAGCGCGAAGGACTCATTGTGTTCCTTGTGTCCCCACGCCTGAATACGCTGAACAAAGTCGTCAATGGCCTCATTCGTGGCCCACTCTTCCCGCATCTTCTTCTCGTCCCACATTTCTATAAGTTCGCTCGTTTCCCCCTCGCTTTCTTTAATCCATCTTTCCGAAGTTCTCCGGCAGTTCTCCAACCACGACTGCCGACTTGCGTTCACGTTTTAATGTTGCCATAAGTTTCTTGCGCTTCTCCCTCTGCTCCATGCGAACGAACCGGCGGGCGGATCGGGCTATTTCAGAATAATGCCTAACTGCACCTTTTCCATCTGTGAACCATACTTCCCCAAAACATTTCTTCACCATTTCATCTGTTTTATTCATGTCGCCTCCTTATGCCATACTGGTCTACGTTTTCTGCTGACCTTTGTGCTATTTGCAATGAGCCACGAGCCGAGATATATTCTCCAGTTGAGCGATGTCCATTCCCAATTCATATCATCGTCTACAATCGTGTGTAACTCGCCGGCCATGCCTAAACCAAAGAAGTTTGGTAGTCGTTTAATCATGTCGCCTCCTTCTCTCCCTGCTCGTTGTCGGGCTTGCAGTATTTTTTACGCAATTCTTCACGTCTTTTTACTATTTTGCGAAGCAATGCGGCATCTCGCTTTTCTTCTTCTTCTGTTGGTTCGGAGGTTAGTATTTTTTTAATAATTCCTTCAATCTGGGCAACACCGTCCTCCTGCCCCGGCAGTTCGGTGACGGTGAACATATTATCTTCACAATGATATTCATTCAAGACATGCTGAATATTACAGGGCAACAAGCCAACATGTTTCTTTTCATCCCACTCAATCCTAACGTCTATGTGCTTCATCGTTTCCTCGCTTTCATTTGATTGTAATTCTTAGGTGTTCTATTGCCATATAAACCAAAACAAAGGGCATGAAAAGAAAGACGGCTAAGAGAATCATCATGATATAATATTCAGTCATTTCCCCCTCACTCTCTCCAACTTAATCGCATCATAAATCCAAAATAATTTAGATCCACCAACTCTATTTCTCATACCAAGTCGCTTGCATGTATAGCCACGAATACCTCTAGGCCAAACCCGATGATACGTTTGGTCATTCCAACGACAAGCGTGAATATATAGGCGTTCATCATTGCTGTTGTCTGTCCACCACCAATGCTGACTTAAATCTATGATATGGGCTGACCCACATTGCGAATTGTGGGAATTAAATACCGCTCGCCAGATAGATTTCTTTTTCATTTCACTCTCTCCAACTTAATCCTGACTTCCTCACATTGTCCGGGCTTGAGGTTGAGGATATTGGGGTAATAAATATAATTAGTGTCCCTAATATTATCAAAAAATAATCGGGATTCTTTATCTTTACAATCAACCGCCAGCCATGCTCTCGGTGTTTTCGTTTGTTCTCCGCTGTCCTTCCGGGCGGTTGTTATTCTATCGGTTCAAATATCCGTTTCAGCAATCCGATAATATTCAGGTTTTTTACATCTTTCGGCGTACACCGGATCAGTCGCCAACCCATAATCGCTAATTCGTTATATTTTTCTATATCCCGTAGGAATCCAGTCCCCCGTGTATGCCGCCCCCTACTCCAAACTCCTCCCTCAACCTCCAGGGCAACCTTATGTTCCGGCCATGCCCAGTCAATTCGCCATTTACGGGTAGGGTGGAAGCGGTATTCGCCGACTGGCGGGGGAAGCCCCGCCCGCCGACATATTTTACGGAAGTCTTGTTGCGTTTTTAATCTCATATTTATAACATCAACGCCTCTATCATTGCCTGATGGTCAATCTTTAATCCAGCCGTTGTCATAACGTCGCCCAGAACTTTACTCTTGAGAAAATATTCTAATTCATTTACCTTAGTAAAATTATCATACCAATTCAATACTTTTTTGTATTTCTTTTGCACCAGTATTTTTCCGTGGCAATCCACGCATCGGTAAATCTTGAAAGGCCACCGCCTGCGCTCTGTTATGCCAGTCGTCCGTAATCCTTTTAGATCAACTACCGCCTGTTCTATTACGGACTCAAGCATTCCTTCGTATCCCGCCGGCCGTAAATCCGACACGCCGTAATCGTCGCGCTCTTGTGTTATCGCTTTTTTCATGTTTATGTTTTTAACTCCCTCATTTCAAAAAAGCCTTGCAGTTCCGAACATCTTTCCTCGGCAAACCGCGCAAGCCGGGATGTCCAGTTGTTATTGATTTTGTATTTTTCGCCATCCATTTTGGCGAGGGAAAATTTCCATCGCAACACTTCGGCAATCCCCTTTGCTCCATAATGTTTAAGCCCTGATTTTTTAGCGCGTAATGCCAGCCTGATGAATTTGTTTGCCACTTGACCGCCTTCCGGCGAGTGAATCCAATCAATAAATATATCATCAAAAGATGGGACCGGTGGCGGCGATTCGTTGGAGGACGAAACGGGGCTTTGCGCCCCCTGTGTAGCAGTGCCACTCACCGGCCTTGGTTCAATCATTGTCAGGTTTCCTGCCTGACGGAATTCAAAAAGCTCATGTTGTTTAATTTCCATCTCGTAGAATCCTTTTACAGATTAACCTCAATAGTCCGCGCCATGACAACGGACGATGTGCCTGTCCGTCAATCTCAATCCAGAGCCGCGTTTCATCTCCGGCATCCAGACAGCGGATAATGTGCTCCCCGCCAAACATTTGCCCAATGAATACAACAAATCCTACTTCCTTCGCTTCTCGAACGTCGGACAACCGCTTCCTCTCCCGTGCGGCAACTCCATTCCGGCTTCTCTCTAACAGTTTATCTCTACGTTGTTTCCAGTAATTAGGTGACATTACGTTTTCCTATATTACCTTGTTCGCCGCACGAATGCGGTCGTGCACTTTGATGTACTTCTGGCGCTGTTTTTCCGCTCGTCGTGCCGTCGCCGTATTCTTTCTGGACCGATGACACGGCAACAGGGATCGGTGATGCGCATCGGAAATGGAATCTTGCCATTGCGCGGCATCCCACAGCGCGGCGAGGATTACCGGAATGTCCCGGCGAACCATCGCTTTCAAGGTATCTCCTTTCGCTGCGCTCCATGAGAACCCTGAAGCGTGGCGTTGGGTTTACTTACTAAACGCATCATATAATCCTTTTGAAACGTTCCATTGAATGTTCATTCCGAATGTCGTCTTTGCGTCCTGTATATTTTCGTAGGCACTGTCGCTCTTCCAAAAGACGGCCAAGGTTCCATCAGCCTGCCTCTCCCTCGTGAACCACTTCCCATCCTTGTACACAGCGAAGTAGTTTGAATAGACCACCCGTTCGAACGCGGACGCAGAGTTCATCCACTCCGGGAACATCAGCACGGCAGTCCCGTTTGTCACGGTGATGCCGTCTATTTTGGGAGGTCTATCGCAACCCAACAACGCAATCGAAAGTACGGCAATCGCCGCCGCGAGCGTAGTTCCTATCTTCATGGTTTCCTTTCTGGCGGCGTCTGCCGCCGAGTTTCAGCTTTGACGTTCGCACTACTTGCGCCGTTCAATGTTCATCCTCTCACAAACGATCTCTGCCATCGCGCCCCACGTTCGGTTTGTCCCCTGTAACCGTTGTTCGAGGTGCAGAAGGATAATCGCGTCAAGGGCGTCGTTTGCTCCCTTGGCGTATTGCGGATACGCCTTGTCCCAGTCTGTCGGCATCCGCACGGGGTGGTCTGTGATCGAATCCTGTGCGAACAAAAGCATGGAGAATACCGCGAGAAGGCCCGCGATGACTCCAACGGTTGATAACAATCTGATCCTGTTCATGGTTTCCTTTCTCGCGGATTCTCATGCTCCGCGTTGGCAATACGGGACTTCGGCTCGTCGTCCTTCTCCAACGTCTTCTTGAAGTAGCAGCGCCCAGCCGTCTGGTAGATCACGACGCCCTCCGGCTTCATGAAGCCCGGCGCTGCGCGGCTGCCTTGCGTGCGCAGGATGTCGAGGCACGCATCCACCGCCGTCGAGCTAAAGATGCCCGTGTAAAGCACCGGCACGACGTGGCAGCACGCCGGGGGCGGCGTGAGGTCCTTCCACCGGCCCGTGTTGAACAGGCTGAAACGCTTCTCCCCGTTCGTCAGTCCGTAACCGCGCTGGCACCCGCTACCCCACCACTCTCCGAAGTGCCGCCCTGGCCCCAGCGCCATCAGTTCGTCCTTGTGCGCCAAGGCCCACTTGGCAAATCCGTAGTTGTCGGCTTCCGGCGTGATCCACCGCGTGCGGCTTCCCGTCAGGAACTCGCCGTCCTCGCCGATGAAGATACATGCGTTCGTGCCGTCGATCTTCTCCGTGATCGCGCAGTTGCGCGACAACCGCGCAATCTTCTGGAACTCTTCAAATGCCGTCATGTCGCTTTCCTCCCGATTTAGATTGTGAACAAGGCGGTTCAGCGTACCGGCTATCGCCGGCCCGCTGACCGCCAGCGTTCGGCTTATGAAAGTATGCGCTCAATTTCTGCCAGTATTTAATCGTTGCCTGTTTCTTATATCCATTCGGGCCGCCGTTCCAGATTCGGCTTGCGTCTTCCATTGTAGGTTCACGGCCAAGCCTTTTCTCCGTGCAATATCTGGATAAATAAGCCACAAAGATTTTCCGGCTGAGAGCAGGGTCAAAGCAGTCTTCATGTGTATACCGCGTTCGTAAGGTGTCATTAGCATCCCGCACCGCCTCTTTCTGGATTTGTGCTATGCCGTATGACCGGCCCTTGTCCCCGATTGCCTTCGGGTTGTTGTCCGATTCTACTTTGCAGACCGCCCGGAACAGTTTGTCGTAACAGACCGGCGATCCGTCTATTGACCCTGCTAAGCCCCAGCATGGCAATCCACAGGTCAACATGAGCAATAGTGCAGTCAATTTCACGCATAAGGTTTTCATTCATTTTACCTCCCTGTTTTCTGCTCAAACCGTGATTCTCCAGCCTTGTCCTTGAGGTCAGCCTGTTCCTCGTCGCTTCCGCTGTATTCAAAACATTGGCGACAAAGACAGTCATGGTCTTCGTTGCTGTATGGCTCTTTTTTAATCTCTCTGTCGCATCGGTCGCATTTAATCATAATTCAACCCTTTCAACGGACGGTTCTTTTTCCTCAAATTTAAGCGCGTTGGCGTTTGACAGTCCAGAATTAACTGTTTCTGTTGCCTCTTTTTGCGTAACTTTTAAATTGGCTTTAACCAGCTTGACAAGCTCGCCTATCTTAACAGTTATGACTTTCGACACAAAGTCTGTTTGACTAAACCATCCATTTGACACCCCAATTTCAAACACCTTTTCGGGGTTAGTAATCTTGCGGACTGATTCCGCTGGTTCAAGCCGCAATCCGGGAAGGCTATTGGGATCATTGTGCAATTCGTCCTTGACCAACTGCTTGAAGTTTTTGGCGGCCTTCTCAAACGCTTTGATCTGATCGTAAATATCCGCGCATTGTTTCCGCATGGACGGTGTCAAGGGGGTGCGGATTGCCAAAGCATTCGATATTTGCTTTTTGAACTCCATGCTTTCCGGACAACGTTCGGGATTCCCGGAGGCTTTACACCACTGGCATTGTTCTTTGCCGGTGATCCGCGGCGCATCCGGTTGAAGGCATTTGGTTTTGATGGCATACAATTCCTTCTTGCTCTCGGCAATTTCGTCCGGGCCATATTCGGAGCAGGAAAACGCGGAATCTTCCACGGCGTTACCAACCGAAAATAAATATGCAAGAACAGATATACAGCCAAAGGTTTCTGCTGTCAAAACCGCATATGTCCGCAGTTGCAGGTTTTTATCTGCTGTCAGCTGCTTGCCGTATCCGGTCTTCCAGTCAAATAAGAGAACGGCACTATCATTACAACGCACAACCAAATCCGCTGTGCCGGTAAAGCCATCCGATTCGTCGGGGAACTTAAATTCCGGATACAGCCTTGCCGCTCCGCCGTGCTTCTCGATCTCTTTTTTGGCTACGTTAAAAAACCACTTTGCCACGGACAATTCGCGGTCATTCAGTTGACAAACTTTTTCGGCTTCATCCGGTTTCATATCCTGAAACAGCAAACGTAAGGCATTATGAATTTTTGTTCCACTGTCTGCGGCATCGGATTTAATGTCCGGCAATCCTTCTTCAGCTTTAAGACTGCCCGGACAGCGCAATAAACGTTCCATTGATGATGCGTGTATTATATTCATTTTTACTCCGTAATTGATTCCTGTCCGCCGTTTTCAATCCACTGAATCACGATATCGTAATCCTTTGTTAGGATTTCGTGGAAATGCTTGGTTTCAAACTTTTCTGCAATATATCCTCGAACATCATCTATGGAAACGTTTTGATTCTTTGCAGTGGCATACAGCCGTTTGATCTTCGGCTCGGAAATGAAGTTTTCCACCTTGTTTTCTACTGGTTCGACAAGGTGGGCTTGTGCTGGTTCTGCCTGTTGTTCTGTCTGTTTTGGCTGTTCGTCTTGTTTTGATTCGTCCGACTGTTTGAACATGCGCGGGACAGGTTTGTCAGCTTCAATCGGTGGCATCCACTGTCCGTCTGGTATCTTGTCGTCATCAACTTCCAGGGCATCCCGATATTCAGCCGACAGCGGCAACCATTTTGATAACCGCCGGAAGACGGTCTTTTTTGCCATCTCGTTCCAATCAGTTACCCACGGCCCGGCGGCCCCGGCCTTACTTCGCTTGCGGATCGCTTCCACCTCTTCCCTTGTCATTACTTCGGCCTTTTCCGTTCCGTCCTTGAAGCGACAAATGGAATACACGGCATAAACTGCCCCTCGCGGCTTACGGAAGTCAATCTTATGCACCGTTATTGCTCCCCTGTCATGCTCGAATACGTCATTCTCGCATATAACATCCGCGTGGACATTACTGACAATCCCGGAACGCATGACCAACTCGCAAATGCCTTTATAATCAATAATAAGCTGACATTGATCGCCATAAGGAATCAGATGTGCCCGGCGTCCATCCGGTTCAATGCCAAGTTGTGAGCAATTCAGCAGGCAATTAAATAAGCTTGCCTGCGTGCATTGTGTCAGCTTCGGCGTCTTGGTCAAGGCCGTGATAGCCACGCGTATAAACCTATCCGGCGTCAAATGCTTCGGCAATGCCTTCGCAATCTGCGCCTTGAACGCATCGCCTTCGATCAGTTGCCGGACGGTCAATGCCTGTGTTCCTTTTTTCTCTACTGCTGTATTCTGTTCGCTCATTTTCTTGTCCTTTCTCTCCACTTCTAGTATCCAGCGCAACCGGAGGGGAGTTTAGCTGGCCATTATTACTCGACACTCGCTTAAACTCGCCTTTATGGGCAATGCCCCCTCCGGCGTGCACCAGGTTAATTATTTGCGTTTGTTCATACTATAATATTCGCCGCCGAAAAGACATTTGTCCTTCAGCCAGTTCTTAATGATCTGCGTCCGGGTAGTATATTGCCGCCTTGCGTCCTCATCAATCATCTTAATCCACTTTTCCGGCAAGCGGAAGGTTACGTTCACCAGTTTGTTTTTTTTCATACAGTTAGACCTTTCCCTTTTTGCCGAATAGTATATCATATTTGCGTTATATTGCAAGTAAATAATTTGCGGTCATTCAGTTGGTATTGAATAGCAAGATATTATAAATGAATTTTTCTTCATACAGTTAGACGCGTTGTTCAAGTTTTTTAATGACTTCCTCAAGAACATATTGTTTTGCGTATGGCATATCTTCTGTGGATATCGGCACAGTTTCGTTGATTGCCTTTATACAATCGTTGGCTATCCGTTCAACGTGCGGTTGCAGTTCCATTTTATAGTTGTCCATGATTTTCTCCTTTCCATAATCTGAATTTCAGATTGTTCGCTTACGCTATCGGCTCCGGCGCACCCCACCTCGCAATATCATATCCAGGCAAAGTATTGATTGCCTTATCTTTCAATGAATTACAGAAGTTCTTGGCTTCGCTTTTTTCCCACCCCGCATGTTCGCAGGACTGGTATTCGTAACAGGCAATAGAACGCAAAACCTGAACAGGGTCAATTTCAAACCGGATATCAAAAGCTTCTGGTGTTATCTTGTATCCACTTTGACCATCGGCGATAGTTCCTGGCAGGTTGCTTCTCTCTCTTTCGTTATACCTGTCCTGAACGCTTTTTATGTTCTCGTTCCACAGCATCATTGCGACTTTTACGATATCGTTCATTCCAGATTGTTCGCCAAGTTTCTTCCGTGACTTCTTGGCCTTCCACATTATCTGCTTTTCGCAACGTTCGGCCAGGCGTTCGAGTTGCCGAAAAAAATCTTCCAACCATTCGGGGGCATTTTGGTGCTTGGCTATTGCCACCAATGCGGGTGGTATCCAATCGAAGTTATCTACACGGTTCAACCAGCGCAGATACATATTAATATTCTCTGCGCCGTTTGTGCTCACATAGGAATTATCCTTCACGATTTCCAGCGCGTCCGCATACGGAATCAACTCCTTATCAATAAAAATCTCAGGACTCGAGTTTGGCTTCACTTGTTCGCGTATCTCTTTAAGAATCGTGGAGCGCAGCTTCTGTTTCATATGGATCATTCTGATATGCGCAAACAATTCATCAAATGTCTGGCGGCCAAGATTTTCCTCTACCGTCTCCCATTTCATTACGTAAGCTTCTTGCTTCCCGTCTCCATCGATCGCACCGATAACATCTGCTTTCAGAATGTCCGAATGCGATAGATCAAGGCCGCGATCATTCATAACCGAGAAAATACGATATGCCGAATCTATGTCCGGCGTAGATACCACTACCATGACGCACTTTGTAACTATGAACTTGCAAAAACCCTCCAGTTGATCAGACGGCTTAGCCTTAAGTATGTCCCTAAGGTAAAGTGCATTCGCTCGAATATTTCTTTGTGCGTCATTTCTCAGGCTGGCCGGGTTCAGATTTTCCAAGTCAGCAAATCCGTCCTTTCCTTGAATATGCTTCTCGAAGAACTCCACATCCTGTTGCCTTAGTGACAGACGAAATTCATCTTTTAACCCTTCCAGCGGCTTGCCTTTTTGGCGCAAATAGTCGGCAATGAAATCAGCAAAGTTTGGCATACAATGCCGGATAGCCGAGAGTAGAATCGTTAATGTAGTTAATCTTTGCTGACCGTCTATGACCTCCGCCCTCGGCACATGTTCAGCCTTGATCAAAACTATACTTCCAAGGAAGTAAGGATCTTTCTCCTCTACCGTAGAATCACCCGTGCTATAAGCCATCCAGAGATCTCCAAACAATTCTTCTGTATGCTCCGTTGTCCACGCATATGGCCGCTGATAACGCGGAATGAAAAAACGGAATCCGTCGTTGAAGATATCCTTACAATAATATTCTTTGCCTACAATTTGCACCGTACTCATAGAATCTTTCCTATCTCAAGTGCTCAATAATCTTATCATATTCTTTGGCACGCGCACACGCCCGGTCAAAAGGTCTTGCATAAGCCCCTGTTTCATCAGCCGCAATTTGCGGAGCGTGGCTTTCTCTGCTTTCATGCGCTCATCGTGAGAATCCAGAATAGCAGCAATTGCAATCTGTTCGTCATAACGTGGTAAGACAAGAGGAACCCGCTCAAGAACCGTCTTTGTGAGACCAGCACGGCCACCACCAAGGGAACGAGCCCGAAGTTCATCATACCGGAAATCAAGGTTATGGAAAAGATAACACGCCGAAAGTTCCTTTTCATTTGGCTTGATGAGGGCGACAGACTGATTTGTGCAAAGAGGAACCAGAGTCAAGGCGGCTGTGCCGCGTGTTTTGCCTTGACCCGCAAGAGCGATCGCGACAGCCGGAGAGTCAACAATACAGGTGGATGAGTTCAGCAATCCCCGTTCCGTGATTCTGCCGGATACATCATAAATGCGTTTCTGGTGAATATCACCAGACGACATCCACCGAATAGTCCCGTTCCAAAACGATGGAATGGTCGTGCTCGGTGTTCCGCCAACCGTTACAATGGCTTTAGCTCCAATCTCAGTTTCGGACCATTCCTTCGGCACCTTGCCAAGCGGAGAATCCTTGAATTGCTCCGGGTTACGAATCTGGTCGCGAAGTTGGCCATCCTTGTCAATCCCGCGCGTCATCAGATCATGAAGTAGGCCAGCCTTGATCTTCTTCAGCTTCTCAATGACCGCCGACGTCTGCTGGATCGTCTCGTCAACCGTGTCAAGGATTGCGGCGATAACGGTCTGCTCACAATCCGGAAGAATAACAACGGTCATTGTTTCGAGATCACTTTTTGAGATGGCCTGAAAAGTCGATCCCTGTGCGACTCTGTTCAGTTGGGACACAAAATAGCCCAGCATATGCCATCCATATCTTGCATTGGCATGTTTGAACCGGATTGCCGTCAATCCACGGCCAATGCAGTAGGGCCGATCAGCCCGATTAAGCAGCCCAACCGGGGCTCGGACGCTCAACAGAACGTCGCCCATCTTGCACACCTTTGCAGGGCGTGAACAAAAAGTATGAAAAGTTGGGACTTCGGCACCGAAATCGGCGGCGCCCTGAAGAAACGGGAGACCTAACTGGCGATCATTGACAAACCGGCTAGGTGGTGATTGCCCCATTATGAAATCCGCGAGGGAACAAAGATCAATTTTAGTTACAGCGTCAGTCATAGCTCAGTTTGCCAAAATATTTGTTCAATGCTGTCGCCGAAGTGTCGCGTTTTGCTTCAATCGTCCGCAGTTCCACGGCGTATTTATCCCACAGATTGCGCAAGATGTTAACAATTTCTTGCATGTGCTCGTCCATATACTTACGGATAATTGCTTCGAGCGCGTCACGCGTCAGCGCAAGAACGAGTTCCCGACAATCCTTCGCGGACAGGGCTTTCCGGGCGGCATCCAGTTTTTCGACCAGAGCCTTACCAAGGGCTTTAAGTTTCTGCCGAGCCTCTTTGAGTTGGCCCTTTAACGCTTTCCACGGCGCGAGTTTGGCTTTCAATTCCTCGATCTCTTTCAACAGCACTGCATTTTCACCATAAGGGGCTTTTGGCTCAGCCGCCATTAGGATTTCCTGATCTACTTTGTGCTTGGACTTGCGCCGGACACGGGGCATCGGGCCAAGCTTTTTTAATAGCGTCTCAATCTCGGCATCGAGTTCCTTAGCGTAATTCCTCTTTTCCTCACCCTCGGCGGGTTCTCCGGCATCCTCGTCCTCGGGACCGGCTTCAAAGGTTTCGATCTCACCTTCCAATCTTGCGATCTCGGCTTTCGTGTTCTCAATTTCCAGTAAATAATCGGGCAAAAGTTTTTTTACGAGTTTATGGTCAAATGGGTCGAATTTCTCTTTCTTCCGGCTGTCTTCGTCCTCGATCATGTCCCGGATGAAGTCAATCCAGCCATCAATAAGTTCCTCAAAGCCCCGGACGGACACAGTCTTGATCTCATCCTTGGACTCATCCCACCAGGTTACAAGCGCGCCGACGCGCTTGTAGTGATCGAGCAGTTCCACGGCGGACAGGGCCTCGTCGAAGGACTTAACAAAGTCGGCCCGGATGCGCATAACGTTATTCTTATTCGGCAAGTTGCCGAGGCGTTTGGCGGCCGTGTTGGTCCACCATGTCCCGAAAGCGTCGAGGATGGCCTGTTCCTGGCGCTGGACGGTGGGCGAAGTCTTAACTACTTCGGGTATCTGGGCCATATCGGTGATCTTTTCTGCAAAAGTGTAATAAACCTCGTCGCGCACGGAAAAGACACGACGGGTATCCAATCCGTGGGCGTTGAACAGGGCGCGATTAGACTCTATCTCCACACGCGGTACGCCTCCGGTCAGGTGGGCGCGTATATCCTGCGGTTCCGGCGGCGGGGAGTTATCCACGTAGCGCCGGATGTTCAGGTTGTAGTCATTTGCCTTAATGTCATCGAGAGATACAACACGGGCGAATGCGGGAATGTCCTCCCAGCGGTTAAAGGCGGTGATGATTTTCTCGACGTGCTCGGCCCGGAGATAGTTCTGTGCCCGGCCGGCCTCAAACTCCAGGTCGGCGTTAATGAACATAATTTTCCCTTGCCGCACACGGTCTTTCTTTCCCGGCCGCCGCATGACCAGAATGCATGCGGGTATGCCTGTGCCATAGAACAGATTTTGAGGCAGTCCGATAACAGCTTCAATTGTGTCGTCTTCGATCATTCCCTTGCGGATCGCCAGTTCCTTGCCTCCTCGGAACAATATACCATGCGGCATAACCGTGGTGAGGATGCCGTTGTCGTTGAGTGAAAATAGCATATGCTGAGCAAACATCAGGTCGGCTTTTTTGCCGCTCTCCGGCGCCCAGCCGTACTTGAACCGTTCCTGCGCCTGCATTCCCTCCCGCTCGTATTTTTGACTGAACGGTGGGTTGGTGATGATGCGGTCGAAGTAGCGGCGTTGCCCTGCCTCGGTCGGAGGAGTCTTCAGGCAATCCTCGTTATCAATGAAAACCTTCTGCGTGATGCCGTGCAGGAACAGGTTCATCTTGCAGATGACCCATGCGCTTCCGTTGTTGTCCTGGCCGTGCAGGGAAAGATTGGTCGCGTCTTGACCATTTTCTTCAACGTGGATGCGGGAGTAGATCAGCATACCGCCGGAGCCGCAACAGGGATCATAGATGCGTTGGCCGGCCAGAGGGTTCACAAGGCGGACCATCATGCGGACAACAGAGCGGGGCGTATAGAACTCGCCGCCCTTTTTGCCGACCTCTTCGGCAAACTCGTGAATCATGTATTCGTAGGCCGCACCCAGCAGATCGGCGTGTTCAAAGTCCTCGTTGCGGAGCCGGTACTTGCCAAAATGGGTTATGAGTTGCCGGAGCCTGATGTCCGGAATTTCCTTCTTGCCGACCTTCGCCGTGAAGTTGATCTGGTCAACCACGCCATTGAGGGCAAGATTATTATCCGCCAATCCGCCAAGAGCTTTATTCAACCCGTCGCCTACATTCTGCTGAACCTGGTCACGCAGATACGCCCAGCGCGAGATCTGGGGTACAAACAAGTGCGGGAAATTGTCAGGCTTTTCGGCTTCTTCCTCGGCTTCCTTCTGCGACGCGCCTTTCTCTTTTTCCTGTTTGACAAACCGCTCGTATTCCTCATCGAAAAGGTCGGAACAGCGTTTGAGAAACAGCATCCCGAAGATGAATTCCTTATACTCGGCGGCATCCATCTTCCCGCGCAGGATGTCGGCTGCGGCGTGCAGGTGCCGCTCAAGTTTTGGTAGGGTGAGTTTTGCCATAGTTTCGTCACTTTCACGCCGGTGCGCCGACCAGCGTGCATGTTTCCATTGGTTTTGAATTTAGCAAGCTACAATCTGAAAAGCCAGTTGAAAACGGCGGCACTCTACCGCCGGACGCCGCCGGGCCATGATGATTTCGGATTGCGGTTAATTCAGATCCGCAAGCGTATATTCGCCGCTCTTTATCTTTGCCGCCGTTTCTTTCGTTGTTTCATGCAAAAACAGATTGCGGTATTTGTTTGTCGTTGTGCTGCAATCCCATTTTTCAGCATCCAGTGTAACCTTGCCGCCCGACTTCCGGGCGATCACGGTATTATAAGGCTGGAACACAAGGTCGCCGTTGTCAGCTTCAATTTCAAACTGGTTGGCGATCTTATTTCCATTTATGCTCTTCATGTTATTTACCTTCATGGCCTTCTTTTCTCCTATTTTGTTCCCAGCGCGGGCCAGGGGTGGTTATTATGCCGTTGCAAGTTTTAATTTGCGTAATTCCGCTTTTTCGCGTCTTTTTTTAATCTGGGTAAACCGGCCCCGGCAATCCTGACAATCGCGCAATGCTTCCGGATCTATCGATTATCTATTTTTATGTTTCCGCCAGCACCCACCCTTTACCGCGCTTATAAACACATCCGGTGTGATCGTGCGTAGGTTTTTCGCAATGAGCATTACGGCAATTATCCGTTCCCACCGCCGCGCGGGCCTGCCAGTAGCTCATCGATGAGCTTTCCCGCCAGCATCCTACTACGGGATCGTATCTTAAAACTATACAGCTTCCGCCCTGCCATCTCATTTTCGTTTTGCTCATGTTCCGCCCTCCATTGTTTTACCGCACCTTGCGGTGATATTATATAGAGCATATGCCGTGCCAAGTTTCCAATATGTACGTATTCCTTAATGTTTTCGCATATATT
>Ga0265297_10007933_pt1 | contig 14439 bp, 13 predicted proteins | sample Munlanlwell13791_FD_192502 | JGI IMG/M metagenome (GOLD analysis project Ga0265297, IMG submission 192502) | Leachate microbial communities from a municipal landfill in Southern Ontario, Canada - Leachate well 137-91 | ecosystem: Engineered > Solid waste > Landfill > Unclassified | place... | reverse complement strand
TTTGTTGAACCGTACCTGGGGCAGCGGATTTATTTTCTTGATAATTGGGCAGGCATTACAGCTTCCGTAGCTTTAATTTCCGCGGTAGTTATTGGATTTGTTTTCTGGATCAATTCAAAGAAAAAAACCAGCCGGGTTGACAGCGCATTTATCGGCGGGGAAAATGCGGCTTTCGGGCCGTCATTCCCTGCCACGGAATTTTACCGCACCATACAAGATATGCCTTTACCCAAGAGAATGTATTCTTTTTTAAAAATTGAGTCTTTAGATTTTTATAATTTATTAACCGGTTTTGTGTTCCATCTGGGAAAGGGTGCCGCCTGGGTTATTAGCTTGATACCGGGGATATTAGAGCCGGTTTCCCTGCGTTTAAGTAAGGTTTTTGAAAAGATTTGGCTGCGCGGGATTTTTGTCTGGGGGAATTGTATTTTATTAATTATTGTTTTAATTAAAATCTTATTATGAAGCTGCGTTATCCTAAATTAAGAGAACTGAAAGAAGCGCTGAGAGCATTATTCAAAGGGCCCTATACTACAAATTTCCCTTTTAAGCCGCATACACCTTACGAGCGTTTCCGCGGCAGGCCTTATTTTCACGAGGAAGATTGTACCGGATGTACTGCCTGCGCGCAGGTCTGCCCTGTACAGGCGATTCAGTTTGAAGATACAATAATTAACGGCAAGGCAATCAGAAAATTCAGGATTAACCTGGATATTTGTATTTTCTGCGGGCAGTGCCAGGCAAATTGCCTTACCGGAAAAGGGATAATGCTCTCGCAGGAATTTGATTTAGCTACTACCGGCAGGCGGGAGGATCTAAAACAGGAAATTGAAAAAGAGATGATAACCTGCGATTGCTGCCGGGAAATAATCGCGCCGCTTGATCAATATATATGGGTGGCGGAAAAATTAGGCCCGTTGGTATTTTCTAATGCCACATTAATGCTTTTTTATTTACGCCTTCCCGCGCTTGTTCTGCCTGCTGAGGCTGCAAAAGAAACCCCTTTGCCAAAAGAAGGCGGAGAATTCCTGCGCCAGGACCGCATAAAAATCCTCTGCCCGAAATGCCGGCGCGAAGCAGCAATGAAATCCTAAAACATGTTTTCTTCTCTTAAAGTAAGAGATTTCCGCCTTTATTGGTTTGGGATGCTGATTTCACTCGTCGGTACCTGGATCCAGTCTGTTGCCCAGAGCTGGCTGGTTTTCCAGTTAACTGATTCGGCGTTTCTTTTAGGCATGGTTGGTTTCTTAAATACCATCCCTGTTTTTTTATTGTCTTTATTAGGCGGAGTGGTTGCCGACCGGTTAAATAAGAAAAATATACTTCTTTTTACGCAAAGCGCTTTTATGGTGCTGGCGTTCATTTTAGCGATCCTTACACAATTAAAATTAATTACCCCGGGGCAGATTATGCTGATTGCCGCTCTAAACGGCATTGTTATGTCATTTGACGGGCCAAGCAGGCAGTCGGTTGTTGTTGAGCTGGCAGGCAAGGTGCATTTATTAAATGCCATTGCTTTAAATTCCGCTGCTTTTAATTCTGCGCGGATTATCGGCCCGGCTTTGGCAGGGATTCTTATTGCTGTAATCGGCATGAGCGGATGTTTTTATATTAACGGCTTAAGTTTTCTGGCTGTTATTGTTGCGCTTAATCTAATTCGGGTTAAGGCTGAGCCTAAACAGCGCCCTTCAGGGCACATCATGAAAGATTTGTCCGAAGGCTTGAAATTTATCAAGAATAATCCTACTGTGCTCAGTTTAATTACTTTGGTGGGTATGATGAGCCTTTTTGGCATATCTTACCTTATTTTAATGCCGGTTTTTGCCAAAGATGTCCTTGGCGTGGGCGTTAAGGAATTGGGCGTCCTGATGTCTGCTGCCGGCGCAGGCGCATTGGCAGGCGCACTGATGCTGGCGCGTTTAGGAGATTTTAAGCAAAAAGGAAAACTGCTTTTTTTCTCTACTGCCTTATTCTGCGCAGCCTTATTATTATTATCGTTTTCCAAGGATTATTTTCTTTCCCTGGTAATATTGCTTCTTGTCGGCTGGTCTTCGATTATGTCCACGAGTTTAATTAATACGCTTTTGCAGATAATCGCCCCTGATAATTTCCGCGGACGGGTAATGAGCGCTTTTATGTTTACCTTCGCCGGAGTTATGCCTTTTGGCAGCCTGCTTTCCGGTATCCTCACACAGGCTTTAGGCGTATCAGCGGCAATCCTTATCAGTGCCTTAGCCTGCAGTATATTTTTTACTGCAATTAACCTGATTTATCCCAAAATAAGGCAGTTGTAAAAAAATCCGCATTTGTTAAGGCGGTAAAGAAACTTATTTGCTATTTTTGTTCTTTGTGGTAGAATTTATAGGCTTGAAGAAAATATCTGCCGAGGTAGCTCAGTGGTAGAGCGCGGCCCTGAAAAGGCCGGCGTGGGAAGTTCGATTCTTCTCCTCGGCACTGTTTATTATTCCATGAAGAAAGACGTAAGAGAAAGTCGTAGCAGCAGTACTTATGCCAGCGCCAGAGAAATCTGTGTAGCAAATACAGCTTGACAAAGTTAAAATATGTGTTAAACTTTATTTGAAATAGGGTACAAAGTCTGTGCCCGTTTTAGGAAAGAACCAGGGAGCGTTCTCATTTGAGAACGCTTTTTTGTTTTTGGGAAACCTTCCTTTCAAAGTCAGAAAAGCCGGATAAAGAAGTCCTATATTTAGCAAAGCCTGCTATAAAATAGGACTTTTTTTGTTTTAGAACGAGGGCGTTCTTTCACCCGACCATATTGGTTTTAGGGTAAAGAACGCTTTTTTATTTATACAGCCTTTCCGGCGGCAAGGAGATGTTATGGAAAATATGCCTTATCAGGAGCAGATAAAAGCCCTTTCAAAGATCAGCAAAGCTATAACTTCAGATTTATACCTGGATGATGTATTGCGCCTGGTGGTAACTGTAACCGCGGAGGCAATGGGCTCTAATATCTGTTCAATCATGCTTGTTGACGATAAAAAAAATGAATTGGTAATCAGGGCGACTCAGAGCGTAAGCGAGGAATACAATAAAAAACCTCCGCTAAAACTGGGAGAAGGGATTTCCGGAAAAGTTGCCTTAGAGAATAAGCCGATAGCAGTAAAGGATGTCACGAAAGAAAAAGAGTATAAATACCGTGATATCGCCAAAAAAGAAAAATTATGTTCGTTGCTCTGTGTCCCCCTGGCAGTAAGGAACAAAGTTATCGGGGTAATCAATTGTTATACTCTGCAGCCTCATGAATTCACTGAAACCGAGGTTGAAGTATTGACTTCTATAGCTAATCAGGCAGCAGTAGCGATTGAGAATACGGAATTGATTGTGAAAAGCAAAGTAATTCAGGAAGAGCTGGAGACGCGCAAGATTACCGAGCGCGCCAAGGGCATCCTGATGCGCGACGAAGGCCTGACTGAGGAACAGGCGTATTTAAAAATCCGCAGGTACAGCATGGATAACCGTAAGACTATGCGCGAAGTTGCCGAGGCAATTATCCTTGCTGCGGATATGAAGCATTTAACAGGAACTAGGTAGTTCTAGGGGCTCATCAGGCGAAAAGACGCCTTAATCCATGAGGGATTAAGCTTGAGAAAAGATGAGCAAAGCCAAAAGGAGGGGAAGTAAAATGAATTTAGGCAGGCCAAACGCAAACGACGCAGTAGGGACGTTTAACCGTTCCAAAAATGTAGTGCCAGGTTCAGGAATTTGTTCACGTTGTGTAGATGGTTGTAAAGGTAATTGCGATATTTTTAAAGCTACCTTTCGCGGCAGAGAGGTAATTTATCCCGGGCCCTTTGGAGAGATTACTGCCGGCGCAGATAAGAATTATCCGGTTGATTACTCCCATTTCAATATTCAGGGCTATGCTTTAGGTGCAAAAGGTTTGCCTGAAGATGCTGTAGGAAATCCAGATAACACCAAATTCCCGGATGTAAATACCGAAGTTGAATACGGCTGGGATATTAAAGTGAAAATGAAAGCGCCTATTTTTACCGGCGCTTTAGGCTCTACGGAAATTGCCCGTAAGAATTGGGAGCATTTTGCAGTAGGGGCAGCGATTTCCGGAGTAACTTTAGTTTGTGGAGAAAATGTCTGCGGAATTGACCCGCAGCTGGAATTAGATAATAAAGGTAAGATTAAAAGTTCTCCTGAGATGGACCGCCGCATTGAAACCTATAAGCGGTTCCATGAAGGTTTTGGCGAAATCCTCGTGCAGATGAATGTTGAGGATACGCGTTTAGGGGTCGCCGAGTATGTGCGCAAGAAACATAATCTGCAAACCATTGAATTAAAATGGGGGCAGGGCGCAAAGTGTATCGGCGGAGAAATAAAGGTAAAGAGCTTAGAGCGCGCATTGGAGTTAAAGAAGCGCGGTTATATTGTCACTCCTGATCCTACGCTTGAGGCAATTCAGAAAGCCTTTAAAGACGGGGCAATTAAGGAATTTGAACGGCATTCGCGCTTGGGCTTTGTTTCAGAAGAATCATTTTTAGCGGAAATTAAGCGTTTAAGAGATTTAGGTTTTAAGCGCATCACTTTAAAAACCGGCGCTTATTCTATGAGAGAGCTGGCAATGGCTTTGAAGTATTCATCGCTGGCAAAGATCGACTTATTGACAATTGACGGAGCTCCCGGCGGCACAGGAATGAGCCCATGGCGGATGATGGAAGAGTGGGGAATTCCGACTTTCTATCTGGAAGCCTTGACTTATGAATTTGCCCAGAAACTGGCGAAAAAAGGCATGCGTGTTCCTGATCTTGCGATTGCCGGAGGATTTTCTTCTGAGGATCATGTGTTTAAGGCAATTGCTATGGGTGCGCCTTATGTGAAAGCAGTTTGTATGGGTAGGGCTCTGATGATTCCCGGCATGGTAGGAAAAAATATTGACCAGTGGATTAAAGAAAAGAATCTTCCTGTCACAGTATCGGCTTACGGCACAACTGAGAAGGAAATTTTTGTTTGTTACGAAGAGCTGCTGGAAAAATATGGTAAAGATATGAAGGATATTCCCTTAGGCGCAATCGGGATATATTCTTTTAGCCAAAAAATAAAGGTCGGCTTGCAGCAATTAATGGCAGGAAGCAGGAATTTCCGGGTGGTTTCAATTTCACGCAGGGACCTGATGTCTCTAACTGAAGAAGCAGCACAGGTTTCAGGGATTCCTTATGTTATGGATGCCTATCGCCAGGAAGCTGAGGCAATACTTGATGCTAAAGAAATACGTATCTCTAATGGCCGCCGTTCTAAAGTCATGGCAGGGAGGTAAAGATGAAACAAAAAGGCCTGTGCAATACTTGTAACGCAGACGAAGCTTGTGTTTTGCAGGGTGATTTTAAGGTTTTAGAGTGCGAGGAGTTTGATAATTATACGAAAATTACGCACAGCGTAAAACTAAAACCGAAAAGCACAAGCTGCAACGAAGAAATAACTGAGGCTGAATAGAACTGAATTTTTCGGACTAAAGGCGGTCCAAAATTATCCGATGCAGGAGAAATAAGGGCCGCCTTTTGTTTATTAAAACGGGAAGAAAGCATGTATTTTGAAGAACTGGTTAAAAAAATATCGCCTAAATTAAAAGCCATTACTCACAGGCTGAATGGCCGCTTTACTTTTTTTAATGACGAAGATTTATTCCAGGAGGCGGTACTGCATCTATGGCTGGATTTTAATCAGCATAAATTAGACGATAAAACAGACAGTTATATTCTGCAAGGCTGTTATTTTCATCTGAAGAATTATATCAGGACAGTCAAGGAAAAAAGGGCCTTAGTGAGTTTAGATGCTATAATTGGCGAGGGCAATAATGATTTGGAAGATTTTCTTCCGGCAACTGACCCCAAAGAATACTTTGATTATCTGAATAACAGGGCGTTAATTGAGACAATCCGCAATAACGGCCTGACCACAAGAGAAAAAGAGATTTTTAACCTTGCTTTAAGCGGATTGACTACCCGGGAGATTGGAGGAAAGCTGGGGATTTCCCATGTAAGGGTGGTAAAATTAGGCAAGCAGTTGCGGGAAAAATGCCGCAAACACTTAGATAAGTCTTAGAGGTATAATATATAACTTAATTACTCTTATTGTTTCTTAGTTAGGAAATATAAGAGAAACGGGGGAACCAAGCTTTTGGGGCGAATATCTAGCAATATTAGATTAGGGTAACTCAGGCCCGAGCCCGGCAGCTAACCCCGTAAGTTTATTGCAGAGGAATGTGACCAGAGAGACATTCTCTGGTTTTTTATCTTTTACTTAAGATGATACTAAAACCACAGTTTACAGACATAAAGAATATTGCTTATTATTTAGGTAAGATAACTATCGGCATCGGGCTTGTTATGTTTGTGCCTTTTATTGCCGCCCTGGTATTTTTTAAAGAAATTAATCCGGCTTTGGACTTCTTGATCGGCGCAGAGATTGCTCTTGTCTGCGGTTCAATATTAACTTGGGCTTGCGCAACCGATAAAGAACTTAATTGGGCGCAGGGGATGACAACAGTAGCACTGTCCTGGTTAGTGGCAATGGTATTAAGCGCAATCCCGCTTTATTTAAGCGGTCATTTCGGTTCTTTTCTGGATGCTTGTTTTGAGACAATGTCAGGTTTTACTACCACAGGCTTAAGCCTTGTACAGGACCTTGACCATTTATCTTATTCTCATAATCTCTGGCGTCATTTAGGCCCGTTTATCGGAGGCCAGGGGATTGCTATTATTGCCTTGGCCCTTTTTGTTCAGGGAAATTCCGGAGGTTTTAAGATGTATGTAGGCGAAGGCCGCGATGAAAAAATACTTCCTAATGTGATACATACTGCCCGTTTTATCTGGCTGATTAGTATTGTTTATCTGATCATTGGCACGCTTGTGCTGGGAATTACCGGAATATTGATTGGCTTAAGCCCGCAAAATGCTTTTTTCCACGGCACTTGTATTTTTATGGCAGGTTTTGATACTGCCGGTTTTTCTCCCCAGTCACAGAATATTCTCTATTATCACAGTATGATCTTTGAACTTATTACGATAGTGATGATGGTGATAGGAAGTTTTAATTTTAACCTGCATTATCAGCTCTGGAAAGGCAACTTTAAAGAGATAGGAAAAAATATTGAAACCAGGACTCTTTTATTAAGCACAATGGTTACTTTTCTTATTGTTGCTATCGCTCTGGATAAGCTCGGCATATATTCCAGCGCTATGATTTTATTCCGTAAAGGTTTTTTCCACCTTATTTCAGGGCATACTACTACAGGTTATATGACTGTTTACGCCCAACAATTTATTAATGAATGGGGAGATTTGGCTTTGATGGGTTTAATTTTTGCCATGGCCTTAGGCGGATGCGCTTGTTCAACAGCCGGCGGGATTAAAATGCTGCGCGTTGGAATTATTGTTAAGGCTTTGAAGCAGGATATAAAAAGAATAATTCTACCCAGCCATGCAGTAATAACTCAGAGATTTCACCATATCAAAACAGTATTTTTAGAGGATAGTACTGCCCGGGCAGCTTTATCAATTACCATGGCTTATATAATTATATATATTTTAGGCGCGCTTATAGGCGTAGGCTGCGGTTACCCGTTTTTGAATGCGCTTTTTGAATCTACTTCAGCTGCTGGTAATGTCGGTTTTTCCTGCGGGATTACCAGCCCCGCTATGCCTGTAGTATTAAAAATTACTTATATAGTTCAGATGTGGGTAGGCAGGCTTGAATTTATGTCTGTATTTGCCCTGCTTGGTTTTCTGGCAGCATTCTTAAAAGGAAAATAAATAGTTACCAAGCGGTGATTTTTTTTACTTGTATAGGTGTAGATTGAATTAACACACAGTAGTGTAAGCAGTGTCACAATGGCGTTCTTTAAGGAAAAGAACGCTTTTTTATTTTCCAGACGCAGGCGTCTTTTTTAGGTCCAGAGATGGATAAGAAAGGCGCTTTTTTATTGAGTGCACAATTTACGGAACGAAGTGAACGTAAATTGTATGCACGAAATAATCCCGAGGCGAAGCCGAGGGACAAAATACTGAAAGGAGAAATTGAATGAGAGTAATAAGGGTTTGTCTTTTAGGTTTTGCGCTTTACGCTTTGAGCTTTTCGTTTGCCTATGCTACTCCCACTACCTTAATCTGGGCGCCGTCAACAGATATCCAGCCCTATAAAAAGATTCATCTTAATGTTGATAATTATACCCCTGTGAGAGGTAAAGATCATAATGATGTCCGTTTATATGTCCAGCAGATTTACGGCCCGACATTCAGCTTATTATCTGATAAGCCCGAAGAAAATCTTCTGGGGAAATTATGGTCGCCGCTGGGTAAAATTATGGCAGAAACCGGCTTTGATTACAAAAAAGGATTTGGCCCGCTTTTGGATAAATGGCCTCTTTATTTTCATTTTAAACTCGGCGTTGCGGAAGATGCATATTTTAAATATATGCCGGCGTTTGCCGTGGGTTGCTACGATATGGGTTATAAACATAATTATACTAATAATAATGTCTGGTACTTAAGGGGAGCGAAGACCCTTAATATAGGTAAACTGAATTTAGGGAGGTTCTCCGCAGGATATTTTAACGGCAATGGCAGGACTCTGCGTGATCAGGATAGCCTTCGTGATAACCAGGGCGCAATGCTAGCTTGGGAGCGCACAATGACGGAAATCAGCGATAAGTTATGGTTATGTGTGGATTATCAGGGCACGCGCTCCAGCTATGGCGCGCTTAATTACGGGTTTGCCTGGAAATTTACCAATAATATTTCAACAATAATAGGTTACGAAGTTTATAACAATCCTAATTATAGGAATACGATAACTTTCCAGCTGGATATAGATTTTTAACACCTGGCGCTTATCGGAATTGCGCCAGTGCGCCCTTTGTGGGCAGGGAGGATAAGCAATGATTAACACAGGAGATACAGCGTGGATTTTGGTTTCATCGGCACTTGTGTTGCTGATGACACCCGGCCTTGCTTTTTTCTACGGAGGCATGGTCAGGAAAAAGAATATGTTAAGCGTGTTGATGCAGTGTTTTATTATTATGTGCGTCTTGAGTTTACAATGGGTGCTTTATGGCTATAGCTTATCATTTGCTCCGGGAAACGGATTTTGGGGCGGCTTTAGCTGGGCAGGATTAAAGGGAGTTGGTTTAGAGCCGTATGCTGATTACGCAGGCACTATACCGCATCAGGCATTTATGATATTTCAGGCGATGTTTGCAATCATTACTCCGGCTTTAATTATTGGTGCTTTTGCCGAAAGAATGAAATTTTCCGCATTCCTGGTTTTTACTTTGCTTTGGGCAACCTTTGTTTATGATCCGCTTTGCCATTGGGTTTGGGGTATGGGCGGATGGCTCAGGAATCTGGGGGCATTGGATTTTGCCGGCGGCACAGTTGTGCATATCAATGCAGGTATTGCAGCTTTAGTCACTGCCTTGGTAATCGGCAGAAGGAAAAATCTTGATTCAAATACTCCAATCCCGCATAACCTTCCTTTTGTAGTTTTAGGCACAGGGTTGCTTTGGTTTGGCTGGTTTGGGTTTAATGCAGGAAGCGCTCTGGCTGCAAATGGCCTGGCAGTGAATGCTTTTGTTGTAACAAATACCGCAGCTGCAGCAGCAGGTTTATCCTGGGCGCTTTTAGAATGGATGCGCAATGGCAAACCGACGATGTTCGGCGTAGCATCAGGCGCAGTCGCAGGTTTAGTCGCGATTACTCCGGCAGCAGGGTTTGTCAGCGTAATTCCGGCAATTATCATCGGGTTAATGGTGAGTATATTTTGTTTTATTGCGGTTAGCAAGATTAAGCCAAAGTTCGGATATGATGATTCTTTGGATGCTTTTGGCGTGCATTGCGTAGGGGGAATCTGGGGCGCTTTAGCTACTGGTTTGTTTGCCTCCAAAGCAGTAAATCCTCTGGGCGCAGACGGGCTATTCTTCGGTAATCCCAAGCAGTTTCTGGTTCAGCTAGCAACAGTTTTAGTAACTATAGGCTACACTTTTGTTGCTACTTTTTTAATTTATAAATTGGTAGATTTGTTTATCGGCGTAAGAGTAAGCGAAAAAGAAGAATTGATGGGGCTTGACCTGACGCAGCATAGGGAGAGGGCATATACCGTATTGGAGTAAAATAATTATGTTAAATCACAAATCACAAATTCCAAATTACAAACAAATCCTAAATACCAAAATTACAAAATTTCGTTTTGGTATTGTGATTTCGGTATTGTATATTGTTTGTAATTTGTGTATTGTAATTTGGAATTTAACAAGGAGGTTTTTATGAAGTTAATTATAGCTATTATCCAGCCATATAAGCTGGAGGAAGTAAAAGAAGAGCTTTACAAAGCCGAGGTTAATTTAATGACGGTCAGCGAAGTATTGGGCCATGGCCGGCAGATGGGAGTTGCCGAAGTTTACCGCGGGCATAAGGAAAGCGGCAACCTCTTAAGAAAAATACGGCTGGAAATTGCCGTGAATGAGGATTTTGTTGAGCCGACAATAAAAGCGATTATTAAAGGCGCTAAAACCAGAGAAACCGGCGACGGTAAAATCTTTGTTTTGGATCTAAAAGAGTGTATCCGCATCCGTACAGAGGAACGCGGCGGATTGGCAATCGGGTAAGAAATTTATGTTACCAAAAGAGCAATTTTTTTACTTGTATAGGTAGAGACAGCTTAAAAATTAGGCACATCGCAGTGCGAATATAAAAAAGAATAATTCGGAACAGAGGTGTTCTTGAAGTTTATGAGAACACCTCTTTTTTTATTCAAGAGGAGGAAAGAATGAGCGTCAGGCAGAAAATTTTATCCAAGATCAAAGCAATAAATCTGGAAAAGAATGCTGCGCCTAAAAAAGTATCTACTTATTTCGGGGAGAATACTTTTAGTATTGATACAATGCAAAAGCATATCTCCAAAGATACCTTTGCTGCTTTTAAGGCCTGGATTAACGAGGGAAAAATTATCAGCATAGAGCAGGCAAATGAAATTGCCGGAGCGATGAAAGACTGGGCGATTGCCAAGGGCGCCACTTATTATACTCACTGGTTTCAGCCGATGACCGGTTTAACCGCGGAAAAACATGACAGTTTTATTTCTATTACCGGGCCGGGGAAAGTAATTGAGAAATTTTCCGGCTCTAAACTGATTCAGGGCGAACCAGATGCTTCCAGCTTTCCTTCGGGAGGTATTCGTGCGACTTTCGAAGCCCGCGGCTACACTGCCTGGGATCCTTCCAGCCCTGCTTTTATCATTGAAAGCACGCTCGGTAAAACTTTATGTATTCCGACGATCTTTATTTCCTATCATGGCGAGGCGCTGGATAAAAAACTGCCGCTTTTGCGTTCTGACGAAGCATTAAATAAAGCCGCGCTGAGTTTATTGAAACTCTTCGGGCATAAACAGGTGAAAAAAGTTTTTTCTACCTGCGGCCCGGAACAGGAATATTTTTTGATTGATAAAAATTATTACAATTTACGCCAGGATTTAATTCTTACCGGCCGGACATTGGTAGGAGCTGCTTCGCCGAAGGGGCAGCAATTGGAAGACCAGTATTTCGGTACGATCAAGGAGCGGGTAATTAATTTTATGTTTGAGGTGGCAGAGGAAGCTTATAAGTTAGGCATACCGGTAATGACCCGGCATAATGAAGTTGCTCCGCACCAGTACGAATTTGCCCCTGTTTTTGAAGAATCTAATATTGCCGCGGATCATAACCAGTTATTAATGGAGATTATGAAGAAGGTAGCTTTACGCCATAACCTAGTCTGCCTTTTGCATGAGAAGCCTTTTGCCGGAATTAACGGCAGCGGCAAGCATTTAAACTGGTCGCTGGCCGATGATCAGGGAAATAATTTACTTAATCCCGGAGAAACCCCGGAAGATAATTTACAATTTTTAACTGTTTTGACAGCGGTTTTAAGGGCAGTTTATCTGCATGCTGATCTTTTGCGTGCAAGCGTGGCTTTGGCAGGCAATGAGCATCGCCTGGGAGCCAATGAAGCGCCGCCGGCGATTATCAGCGCCTTTTTAGGCGAGCAATTAACTGCTATTTTGGAAATGATTGAAAAAGGCACAAAGAAAAAAATCTCTAAACGGGATATTATTGATTTGGGGATTACCAGGCTGCCTAAATTCAATAAAGATTCCACCGACAGGAACCGTACTTCGCCTTTTGCTTTTACCGGAGCAAAGTTTGAATTCCGCGCGGTTGGTTCATCGCAGAATATTTCCACGCCGATTGCGATTATTAATACGATTATTGCCGAATCTCTGGATTATGTAGCTGAGAGGATTAGAAAAGCCTCCGCGGGAAAAGATTTCAATACCAGCGTATTACAGGTAATCGCGGAGATAATTAAAGAGGTTAAGGATATTTGTTTTGAAGGCAATAATTATGCTGCAGAGTGGATTAAAGAAGCCAAGAAAAGGGGCCTGCCTAATATTGCCTCTACTGTTGAAGCACTGAAGGCATTGACTGACGAGGGCAATATCAGCCTTTTTGAAAAATATAAAGTATTTTCTCGGGAAGAAATCATCGCGCGTTACCATATCTGGGTGCATATGTATGACCTGACTTTGGAAATTGAGGCGAATACCCTGAATGAGATGGTGAATGCTTCAATAGTCCCTGCCGGGTTTAAATACCAGAAATTGCTCTCGGACAGCTTATCCGGGCTTACCAGCCTGAAGAAGAATGCTCAGTTAAAATTGGAAGCAGCAGCACTCAATGATCAGAAGCAGCATTTGAGCGATGTAGTGGCAAAAATTTACTATGTCCGGCGCAATGCGCAGGAAATGATTAAGCTGCTGGAAAGAGCTGCTAAGTTAGATAGCGAGAAACGCGGAGAAATTTATTTTTCCGAATTGAAACCGCTGATGGAACATATCAGGAAACACGTTGATGCTTTGGAATGCGTTGTCTCCGATGACCTCTGGGATCTGCCGAAATACAGGGAAATGCTGTTCTTAAAATAAAATTCCCGGCAGTAAGCGGGTGAGGAGAAAACGTTTTTTTTGGCGCTGGCAGCGCCTAAAATTTAGGCAAAAATGTTTAACATATCAATCAAAGAAGAAGAATTAAAGCTTGAGGAAAAACAAGGGGTTCTTTACAGGTCTGTGCTGAAGATTATTGAGAAGCCGTTGATTGAATATGTTTTAGAGAATACTGCGGGCAACCAATTAAAAGCAGCGCGGATCTTAGGGATAAACCGTAATACAATGCGTACCAAGATCAGGAATCTGGGAATCAATATAGGAAGATGGAAAATAAGGCAATGAAAAATAACCATTACCCTGGAAAACAAGGCCTCTATGACCCAAGTTTTGAGCATGATGCTTGCGGAGTAGGTTTTGTTTGCCAGATTAAAGGTAAGGCTTCGCATGAAATTATCAAACAGGGGCTGGAGGTTTTAAGGCGTCTGTCTCATCGCGGGGCAACCGGCGCTGATCCGAAAACCGGAGATGGAGCAGGTATTTTAATACAGATGCCGGATGAGTTTTTTTCAGCTGAATGCCGCAATATCGGCATAGAGTTACCCGCAGCAGGAAAATACGGCACAGGTTTGGTATTTTTGCCTACTCGCGAAAAAGAGCGCCGGTTTTGCAAAGCAGCATTTTCCCGGATTATTAAAGAAGAAGGGCAGGAGCTTTTAGGCTGGCGTAAAGTGCCTGTGGATGATTCATCAATCGGCAAGTCGGCAAAAGAGACCCAGCCAATAATTGAGCAGGTATTTATTGCCAAAAGTAAAATAATCAGGAACCAGCTGGAATTTGAAAGAAAACTTTATTCCATCAGGAAACAGGTTGAAAATGTTATCCGATCGTCGCGGTTAAAAGAAAAATCATTTTTCTATATCACCAATCTTTCCAGCCGCACTTTCTCCTATAAAGGTTTGCTTATGCCTGAGCAGCTGGAAAAGTATTTTCTGGATCTGAACAATGCTGCTTTAAAAAGCGCTTTAGCTCTGGTGCATTCGCGCTACTCAACCAACACCTTCCCTACATGGGATTTATCCCAGCCATTCAGGTTCCTGGCGCATAACGGCGAAATTAATACCCTGCGCGGCAATATTAACTGGATGCGCGGCCGCGAGAGCTTATTGAAAAGCAAGGTGTTCGGGAAAGATTTAAAAAAATTACTTCCGGTAATTGTCCCGGGAGGAAGCGATTCCGCGGCAATTGATAATCTTTTTGAGCTGCTGGTGCTTTCCGGCCGGCCGCTTGAGCATGCAATGATGATGTTAATTCCTGCGGCCTGGGAAAATAATGATTTACTGGATGAGAAATTACGCGCATTTTATAAATTCCACGCTTCCTTGATGGAGCCTTGGGACGGGCCGGCAGCAATTGCTTTTACCGACGGAAGCTCTGTAGCTGCGGTATTAGACAGGAATGGTTTAAGGCCGGCAAGGTACATTATTACTAAAGATAATA
>Ga0265297_10007932_pt1 | contig 14439 bp, 15 predicted proteins | sample Munlanlwell13791_FD_192502 | JGI IMG/M metagenome (GOLD analysis project Ga0265297, IMG submission 192502) | Leachate microbial communities from a municipal landfill in Southern Ontario, Canada - Leachate well 137-91 | ecosystem: Engineered > Solid waste > Landfill > Unclassified | place... | reverse complement strand
AGAAACAAGCCAAATCAAATCTTCCCTGAGCAAAAGCGATAATGCCGTAAGCGGCAAAAGCAATCAATAAAATACCGCCTGCTAAACCATCTAATCCGTCAGTTTCATTGACTGAAAAAGAAGTGGCAATAATGACAAAAATAAACAAAGGAATATACCAAAGACCAATATGAAAATCTCCAAAAAATGGAATATGAATCACCTCCCATTGCAATTTTGAATAAAACCACCAAGCTCCGACAATGGCGATAAAAGTATAAATAAGAATCCGATGATACATTTTTAATCCGCCGCCTTTTGGCCCAATTTTTCTGACATTTAAATAATCGTCAAAAGCGCCGACAAGTCCCGAGGCGATTAAAACGCCCAATGGCAAAAGTGTTTGAGGACGGGATAAAAAATTCAAACTTTTAAAAATTTCCAAATGGGGTAATTTTGACAAATAAAAAAATAAAGCCGCTAAAATGGCGGTAGTCACCCAAATCAATAATCCTCCCATGGTCGGAGTGCCTGATTTTTTGGCATGAAGAGCGGAAAAAATCGGCGCGCTTTCTGTATCGCGAATTTGCTTTCCTAATTTATATTTATAAAGAAAACGGGTTAATAATGGCGTTAAAAGAATAGCCAAAACAAAGGCAATGGTTGAAAGAATAAAAACTTTAATAACTTCACTTAACATACTCCTTATAAATTACTGATTAATAAAACAGAAATTAATAAAATAATTTGAACTGCTAAAAGACCTGAAAGCAAAAAATAAATCAAGCTGGTTTTTCGGCGGAGATAAAAATAAAAAACCAAAAATGAATTAAGAATCAATATCGCCAATCCGACCAAAGGAATTTCAAGCAATTTTGACCAATGGCCGATAGAATCCACGCCGGACAAAATATTGTAATGCAAAGAAATCTGTCCTTTGCGACCATAGAAAATTAATATAATCAGCCAAGTGATTATATTTAAAAATAATCCCGAATAAATAAAAGATATTATTTTTTTATCTTTCAAAAATTTACTTTTTTGAATATTTTGGAGAACTTTATCAATACTCATAAAAGATATTGTATACTAATTTTAAATTATTGACAAGTTCTGACAGTTGATTATGATTAACTTAATATGAAAAATATAAATTATCAGGATTTGACTCCTGTCCAAAAAAATCTTTTAACTGAAGCGGAAAAAGTAATGGGAGAAGCTTATAATCCTTATTCTCATTTTTCTGTCGGTGCCGCTCTTTTAACTTTTGATAATGAAATTATTACCGGAACTAATGTTGAGAATGCCTCTGAGACGAGTATTTGCGCTGAACGTACTGCTATTGTAAGAGCAAATGCCATGGGCAAACACACCTTCAAAGCATTGGCAATTATCGCCAAGAGTGAAAAATTTGATACTACTGAAATAACCGGACCTTGCGGCACTTGCCGACAAATGCTTTTTGAATCCAGCCAAATCGCCGGACAAGATATAGAAATAATTCTTTCCACTACAAAAAAAGATAAAATTGTCATTTGCACCATCAGCGAACTATTGCCGCTGGCTTTTGGTCCGAAAGATTTGGGCGTTGATGTAAGAAAATATCAGTAGAAAAATCAAAAAGAATACTTGACCCCGTAGAGCAACTTTGACAATTGCTTACTCTCGTTTAGATTTATATTATTTTCGGATTAAAATTTATACTACTTTATTATACTTTTGCTTACTTATTCGTCGCAATTATAAAGAGAGGTCAAAGTTATTCTACGGGGTTGACAAAAAAGAAAAAATATGCTACTCTATATAATATAAAAAGGAGGAAGTAATGAAAATTTCAAAGCTTTTTTTAGAAATTTCAAAAAATTTTTTAGAGTTATTAGCAGTTGCTTCTACAGGAATACTTTGGTTTATGATCATTGCGAAAGTAGAAGAACCTACTGATGTGACACCAATAGAAAGGTCTTATTTCGGTAAGTTAATTTGCTATCCTCATTGCTGGGAAATCGCTGTTGCTATCATTATGGCAATAGTAATTTCCATAGTACTTATAGAATGTGCTGAAAAAAAATTAGAAAAAAGGCAAATAAAATACAGAGGGTCTTTATAGCCCTCTGTTTGTTTTTTAAAAAACGGGGTTGACCCCCTCGCCTGAACGGCGATTAGCGCCTTCGGGCGCAAATAAAAAAAATCTTTAATATAAAGTTCTAATATAAAATTAAGGCTTGTTATTTTATTAATCTCTGAGATAAAAAATATCGCCGTTTGGTGAGGGGGTTGACACAAATTCTTGAATTGTTATAATATCTTTATTCTTAAATTTAAACTATCTTAAAATAATTTTATGTCACACAAGAAAGCAGGCGGTTCTACAGCTTTAGGCCGCGATTCACAAGGAAAAAGATTGGGCGTTAAAATGTCTCATGGTCAAAAAACAAAACCCGGAATGATTATTGTCCGCCAACGCGGTACTAAATTTCATCCTGGAGTTGGCGTCAGAAAAGGATCTGATTATACTCTTTACGCCATTAAAGAAGGAACGATTTATTTTAGCCAAAAAAAATCACCGGATTTTACCGGCAAATTGCGCTGCAAAAAAATTGTCAGCGTGAAGTAATAATGCGAATCTACAAATAAATACCACGAATACTACAAATAATTAATAAAAATTGGAGTTTTAATCTCCAATTTTTATTTATACGAATTCATTCGTAACATTCGGATACATTTGTAGATTAGAATTATTACTTTTTCTCCAAAATTTCTATTGCCTTTTGAAGCTGCGGATCGCGATTAAGCTTATAATCTTCTTCAGTTAATTCAACCTTGATATCCGGTGTAATTCCTTCTTTATTGATTGAACGGCCTAATGGCGTATACCAATGAGCAACGGTTAATTTTAAAGCTGATCCATCTGCAAAATTTTCCAGTTCCTGAACCGAACCCTTACCAAAAGTTTTTTCTCCCAAAAGGGTGGCCAATTTATAATCTTGCAAAGCACCGGCTAAAATTTCCGAAGCTGAAGCCGAACCGCCGTTAACAAGAACAATTATCGGCAAATTTTTCAATTCTCCCCTGCCATTGGCTCGATATTCCGTTACCTCGCCTTTTGCATCTTTGGCAGTTACGACAATATCTTTGCCCACCCAATAACCGGCTATATCCACGGACGTATCCAAATAACCGCCCGGATTATTTCTTAAATCAAGAATTAAACCCTTCGGATTGGCTTTCAAAATAACTTGAGCGATATTTTGAAAATCATTCCAAGTATCTTGGTCAAAATGTGAAACCTTTAAAAGGGCAATATTGTTTCCGACCAATTGCCAAGAAACTGTTTTAATACTGATAACGTCTCTGGTCAATTCCAAATTTTGGGCAGTTGAATCACCTGCTCGCCAAATAAGCAATTTAACTTTAGTTCCCTTTTTTCCGCGAATCAGATTAGCCGCTTCGTCTAAGGCCATACCCGAAGTTTCTTTATCATCAATGGCATAAATTTTATCCCCGGTTCTCATTCCTGCTCTGAAAGCTGGTGTATCAGGCAAAGGAGCAATTACGGTTAAACGATTGTCTTTGATTCCAATTTCAATGCCAATGCCTTCAAAATTACCGGACATTTCATCCAAAAATTTTTTAGCTGTTTCCGGATCTAAAAAATTAGAATAAGGATCATCTAACCCGCTGACTAATCCTTTGAGCGAACCGTAAAATAAATTTTTATCCGTTACCGGCTGCTCAACATAACGTTCTTTTAAAATAGACCAAACCTGCCAGAATAAATCATAATCAAGATTGGCATCCGGACTGGCTGATTGAAAAATAGGCTGCGGCGCCTTCCACTTGCCTAATTTTAAATAAACAAAATGATTGCCGGTGACTATTCCGCCAACAAAAGCAACCACAAAAATAATAATCAGGAGGAAAATCGCTTTTTTTTGAGAAATTAATTTCATTGTTTTATAAAATTTAAATTAATTTTGTTTTGTATCCTAAATGCTTGTAAGCTCCTTCTGTCGCCATTCTGCCGCGCGGCGTTCTTTTTAGAAAACCAAGCTGGGTTAAATATGGTTCATAAATTTCTTCAACTGATTCCAAATCTTCTGAAGTAGCCATGGCTAAAGTTTTTAAACCAACCGGGCCGCCGGCAAATTTATCAATTATAGTAGTTAAAATTTTGCGATCCATTTGATTAAGCCCCAATTCGTCAATTTCCAGCATTCCCAGAGATTTGATGGCAAAATCTTTTTCAATAATTTTTTGTCCGTCAACTTGGGCAAAATCTCTCACCCTTTTCAACAAGCGATTTGCCACTCTTGGGGTAAAACGGGATCTCTTAGCGATTTCTTCAGCCGTTTCAGGGGTTATTTCTATTTTTAAAATGCGGGCTGAACGATTGATAATTTCTTCAATGTCTTTATTTTGATAAAAATCCAATTGATGAGTCAAGCCGAAACGATCTCTTAAGGGCGCGGAAAGAAGGCTGGGCCGGGTTGTCGCGCCGATTAAAGTAAAACGCGGCAAATCCAAGCGTAAATTTCTTGCCATCGGTCCTTTGCCAACCACCAAATCAATACCATATTCTTCCATGGCCGGATATAAAACTTCTTCAATAACTTTGCTCAACCGATGTATTTCGTCAATAAATAAAATATCACCATTTTCCAAATTTGTCAAAATCGCCGCCAAATCGCCTACCTTATCCATAGTTGGTCCGGAAGTGATGCGGATATTAACGCCCATTTCATTGGCGATAATATAAGATAAGGTCGTTTTGCCAAGACCGGGCGGACCGTAAAACAAAACGTGATCCAAAGATTCGCCGCGCTGTTTGGCCGCTTCAACAAAAATCTTCAAATTATCTTTTAACTTTTTTTGCCCGATAAATTCCTTTAAATTCCTCGGTCTCAATGTCCTATCCATTGTTTTATCTTCTTCCAGGTCTTCAGGGGCGATAATATTATGTTCCTTAAATTTACTCATATTAGTATTATAACACAGTATTTTTTAAAAACAAGAAGCGGGATTGACAAAAATAAAAAAATATGTTATACTAATTATAGATAAATAATCAATTAAAAGATTGTTCCATAAACAATCTTAATGAGGTGAATATATGGTTAGTCCAGAACAAGGGGGATTTAACCCCGATGCTTCAGAAATGACTGAAGCAGAAAAACAGAGATTAGAGGAACTTACAAATGATCCAGATATTGTTGCGATAGAAGAATTACGAAATAAATTAGGTTATAAATTAGAGGATTTCGAACTTCTAAAGGCTAATGTTAAAAAAGATCCTAATTCTCGTCCTCCTGTCTCTATGGAAAAATACCAATTAAAAAGATACAAAGAATTACATGGTGGTGGATTACAAGGAAACCGGTTAAGATTAGATCAACTCAGCCATGATCCAGATATTGTTAAAATAGAGAATTTACAAGATACACCAGGTGTAAAAGAAAAATTAAAAGAATTTGAAGCTCTAAAAGCGAAAACTTTAAAGGGTTAATGAATATTGACATCTAATCAATCTAAGAATTTATTATTATTTAATTTCTACGAATTTTTTATTAAGCACAAAAAGGGTTGGATTTTTCCGGCCCTTTTTGCTATTATATATATATGAACAAAAAAATTAAAATCGCGTTATTAATGGGCGGACTTTCGGCTGAACGGAAAATTTCTTTCGCTTCCGGCAAATCAATTTTAAAATACTTGGACAATAAAAAATATCAAGTTTATCCGATTGAAGTCAATCTGGATTTAAAATTTATTTCTCAACTTTTTAATTTAAGAAAAAAAATTGATTTGGCTTTTATCGCCTTGCACGGCCCGATCGGCGAAGATGGAAAAATTCAGTCGCTGCTTGAAATTTTAAAAATTCCTTATACTTTTTCCGGCTTGCTCGCTTCGGCTCTGGCAATGAGTAAATTGAAATCACGCCAACTTTTCCAATTTAACAAAATCAAAACTCCGAAATATTCAGCTATTGCGAAAAATAATTGGCAAAAAAACAAAAAAACGATTTGCGCTGAAATTATCAAAAAAATAAAATTGCCTTGCGTAATCAAACCCGACACTTCCGGCTCAAGCTATGGCATTAATATTGCCTGGACAAAAAATGATTTGGAAAAAAGCATTAAAAACGCTTTTAAATTTGATGATTTGATTTTAATTGAAGAATATTTGGGCAAAAAAGAAATCAGCGTGCCGACCATTGGCAATGACCAGCCGACGGCCTTGCCGGTAATTGAAATCATTCCGCAAAATAAATTTTTCGATCTCAAAGCAAAATATTCCGGCAAAAGCCAAGAAATCTGTCCGGCCCAAATCGGTTCTGAATTAACCAAGCAAGCGCAAGAAATAGCCGTCAAAGTGCACCAAATTATAGGCGCGCGAGGCGTTATCCGCACTGATATGATGATAAAAAACAATCAGCTTTATGTTTTGGAAACCAACACTATCCCCGGTTTAACTTCGGAAAGTTTGATGCCGAAATCAGCTGCCGCGGCCGGCATATCATTCACAAAATTATTGGATAAAATTATTGCCTTGGCGTTAAAAAAAATAATATGAAATACATTGCTGACTTTCATATCCACAGTAAATATTCTCGGGCTACGGCTCACGATATTAGCGTGGAAAAATTGGACCAATGGGCGAAAATAAAAGGCATTCAAATTTTGGGCACGGGCGATTTCACTCATCCAAAATGGTTTTCCGAATTAAAAGAACAATTGATTCCGGCTCAAGAAGGCCTTTATAAACTCCCAAACAAAAATTCTGCGACCAATTTTATTTTAACCGCTGAAATTTCATGCATTTACAAAAAAAATAATAAAACCAGACGGATTCATCTGGTTATTTTCGCGCCTGATTTTGAAACAGCGGAAAAAATAAATCAAAATTTGGGCGAAAAATATAATTTGAAATCAGACGGCCGGCCGATTCTGGGATTAGACGCCAAAGAACTGGTAAAAATTTTATTGGATATTTCACCTAAAATTTTTATCGTCCCGGCTCATATTTGGACTCCTTGGTTTTCTCTTTTCGGTTCAATGTCCGGATTTGATTCAGTTGAAGAATGCTTTGAAGAAATGACGCCGAATATTTATGCTTTGGAAACCGGGCTTTCCAGCGATCCGTTAATGAATTGGCAATGGTCATATTTGGACAAATACACTTTAATTTCCAATTCTGATGCTCACTCGCCTTCCAAATTGGGCCGCGAAGCCAATGTTTTTGAATTCAGTCAAGAACCTAACTATTCCGATATTATTGAAGGAATAAAAAATCGCGCCATTCCGCGTAAGTCCGCGTCAAGTCAGTGTAAGTCCGCGTTAATAAGTACCATTGAATTTTTTCCTGAAGAAGGCAAATATCATTTTGACGGCCATCGCGATTGCAAAATCAGAATGACGCCAACTGAAACAAAAAAAGCCGGCGGGCTTTGCCCAAAATGCAGGCGTCCAATGACGATCGGTGTGGCTTATCGGGTAGCCGCTTTGGCTGACCGAAAAGAAGCGATCAAACCAAAAGACGCGCCGGATTTTAAAAGTTTGATTCCTTTAACTGAAATTATCCACGAAGTGAAAAAAATAGAAAAATTAAAAAGTGTGGAATTGGAATATCAAAATTTAACTGAAAAAGGCCATGGAGAATTTAATGTTTTATTGAATTTAAGCGAAAAAGAATTAACTGACATTTCTACTCCCCTTCTCGCCCAAGCGATTATCAAAATGAGAAATGGAGAAGTGGTGAAAGAAGCCGGCTACGACGGAGTTTTCGGGAAAATCAGCGTTTTCGGCAAAGAATCCCAAATCATAAAAACTTTTCAAAAAAAATTAACAAATCAAAAAAGTTTGTTTAAATAATATGCAAAAATCAATTATCTTAATTTATTGCCTAATCCTGGCATTTTTAATTTTCGGCATTACCCTGCAAAACGGCTTTGTTTTTGACGACATGGCTATTGTCCGGGATAATTTAATGATCAGAAATTTGGCCAATATTCCGCAATTTTTCAATTCGCCTTATTCTTCGCTTGAGGCGGGAATTTATCGGCCCGTCACTATTCTCAGTTTTTCTTTAAATTATTTTTTATTTACCCCGTTAGAGAAAACCTCCGATAAAGTTAGTATTAGGGAACAAAGTTCTCTAACGGGGTTTACTCTAAAATCTCTTTATGGACAAATGCCGGCTGCTTGGAGTTTTCATTTTATCAACATTATTCTTCACGCCTTGAATTGCTGGCTTTTATTCTTGCTGATCAAACAAATTACCAAACAAAAATTATTGCCGTATCTGACAGCTTTATTTTTTCTAATCTTGCCTATTCATACCGAAGCCGTAACCGGCATAGTCGGCCGAGCTGAACTTTTAGCTTTGTGTTTTTCTTTGCTCAGCTTGCTGTCTTTTCTATGTTTCAAATCAAATTTAAAAAAGATATTATTCGGCGGTTTGACCTTTCTTCTGGCTCTTTTAAGCAAAGAAAATGCGGTCGCGGTTATCCCGATTTATATTTTTATTGCATTTTATTTCGTTATTTTGAGTTCTTTAAAATATTCTTTCTGGCAAAACGCACAGACTACTCTCCTTAATTTTTGGCGAGAATTTTTAGCCCTGTTTATCACTTTTGGCATTTATTTGATAATGCGATTTTCGGTTTTAAAAGAATACTTGTTTGGCAATAACGCCACCATGGTGGAAAATCCGCTTGATTTTGCTCCGGCTTGGCAAAGAATATTAACTTCTTTTAAAGTTTTGTGTCTTTATTTGGAAAAAAGTTTTTGGCCCATTAATCTTTCCTCTGATTATTCTTATAATCAAATCCCCTTGGTCACCAGCGCTTTTGACTGGCGAATGTTAATCGGTTTGATCGCTTTTTTGTTTTTAATTTTCTGTTTATTTTGGCCGATTAAAAAACAAAATTTTTCCTTATTTGGATTGGCTTCAATATTTTTCCTTTTTCCATTTTTACCAATTGCCAATCTTTTCTTTCCTATCGGCACGATTATGGCTGAAAGATTAATGTATTTTCCGTCAATCGGTTTATGTTTATTTTTGGCAATAATTTTATCAAAGCTTTATAATCATCGCTCGCAAAAAATTTATAAACCTTTATTTTTTATTATTGTCGTTAGTTTAACTATTTTCTACGGCACTCGTTCTTTCGCGCGCAATAAAGATTGGTATGATGAAAAAACGCTTTTTCTCTCAGCCGCTCAGACCAGTCCTAATAGCGTTCTTTCGCGGTCAAATAAAGGAGCTATTTATTTGCTTGAAGGAAATTACAATAAGGCATTGGAAGAAACTCAAGCGGCCAATAAAATTTATCCTTTTTATCCGCCGGCAATGAATAATTTGGGTCTGCTTTATTATTATCAACAACAATACGATTTGGCTGAAAAACAATTTTTAAAAACTATTGCCATTTCTTCTGGCTATATTAATGCTTATGAAAATCTGGCCTTGGTTTATTTTGATCAAGGAAAATATCAAGACGCCCAAAACATTCTTTTAAAACGTTATCTTAATCATCAAGATTTGGCCAATCAGCATCTTTCGGGTCTTTTTGAAAATAAAATCAACAATCTTAAAGCAGTCGGCCAGAAAGATTTAGCTGATAAATTAACAAAGGATTTGGAAGAATTAAAATTAAATTCAAATTTGACTAAATAGTATTTTAAAGTATAATAAAAAATACTTTTATGCGCAGAATTTATCTTGATTACGCGGCGACCACGCCGATAGATCCGAGGGTTTTGAAGACAATGTCTCCTTATTTAAGGAATGTTTTTGGCAATCCTTCAAGTTTGCACTATGAAGGCATTCAAGCCAAAAATGCGATTGAACAAGCGCGCCAAAAAGTGGCTCAATTAATCGCAGCCAAATCCGAAGAAATCATTTTTACCAGCGGCGGCACGGAATCAAATAATTTTGCCCTCAAAGGAATTTTTTACCAATTCCCCCGCGGAGAATATCAGATTATCACCTCTTCTATTGAACATCATGCCATTTTGGAACCTTGTAAATTTTTGGAGTCTTTGGGATGCAAGGTGATTTATTTGCCGGTTGATAAAGACGGCTTGGTTGATCCGGAAGATGTCAAAAAAAATTTGACTTCGCAAACAATTTTAGTTTCCATTATGCACGCCAATAACGAAATGGGAACGATTCAGCCAATTGAAGAAATCGGAAAAATAATTTCAGAATTTAAACAAAAAAATAATAAATCTTATCCATATTTCCACACTGACGCGGTTCAAACCGCCGGCCATCTGCCGATTAATGTTAATGAATTGGGAATTGATTTATTGTCAATGTCGGCTCATAAACTTTACGGCCCGAAAGGCATTGGCGCTTTATATCTTAAAAAGGGCGTAAAAATAAAACCGTTTATGCACGGCGGCGAACAGGAAAATAATCTTCGCGCTTCCACGGAAAACGTGCCTTCAATTGTCGGTTTCGGCAAAGCAGCCGAATTGGCAAAAGAAGATTTGGAAAAAGAAATAAAATATTTAACAGGTTTGCGCGATGATTTGATTAACCAACTTTTAGGCAAAATAAAAAATAGCCGACTCAATGGCCATTCTGTGAAACGTTTGCCGAATAATGTTAATGTCAGTATTGAAGGCATTGAAGGCGAAGCAATGCTGGTTTCCTTGGATTTAAAAGGAATCGCCTGCTCTACCGGCTCAGCTTGTTCTTCAAATATTTTAAAACCTTCTCATGTTATGATGGCCTTGGGTTTGGAACCGGAAATAGCTCATGGTTCGCTTCGCTTTACTTTGGGCCGTTTTACGCGCAAAAGTGAAATAGATTTGACAGTTAAAAATTTACTTCCCATTATTGAAAGGTTAAGAAAAATTTCTCCGTTATATTAAATGCGAATCGTTACAAATTTAAAAAATACAAATTCTTACGAATAAGATATTTGTAGCGATTAGCATGTTTTAAAAAATTTGTAATAATTTGTAATTTTTATCATATGTTTGAACAAAATCCTCAATTAATAGATCATTTTCTCCATCCGCGAAATGTCGGTAAAATGGAAAATCCCGACGGCCTTGGCCATGTCGGCAATCCGGTGTGCGGCGATGTGATGGATTTATATATTAGAGTAAAAGACAATAAAATTATTGAAGCCAAATTCCAAACCTACGGCTGCGCGGCCGCGGTCGCTTCCACTTCTGTTTTAACCGAATTGATTATCGGCAAAACCATTGAAGAAGCGCTGGAAATTTCTCATAAAAAAATACTTGATGTTTTAGGACAAGTTCCGGCCAACAAAAATCATTGCACATTTTTGGCCGAGCAAGCCCTGAAATTAGCCATTGAAGATTTCCAGAAAAAACAAAAATAGCGGCTTGTCAGGCGAATAATAAAAAGAGGGTGTGTACAGATTATCCGTACACACCCTTTATTATATTTCTACTATTTTCTTCCAATAATAGAACAGTTTCCAATACGACTTGCGCGAATTGTTCCCTTTGCCAACCGACCAAGAAGAAGACGAGCCATTGGTCCGCTGAATTTCTCACATCGAAAACCGCCTGTTCCTATTGTGAGAAAAATACAACAGTCGCTCTGACCGCACTTACAGACTGTTTGTTCTATACCTTTCGGTACTTCACAAGAATTTCCTTCACCGATGAAATAGAGGCCCACCACCTCTTCGGACTTGTCAGCAAATAACTTCATCTCTTTCCCATCTTCAATTTCTACTTCCACTTTCCTACCCGAAAGCCAAACAAGAATATTTTCAAAAATTGCTTGGACATTGGATATTGCGATCTCCTTGCTATTTTTCAAGATAGCGCATCCGCCCTGGATATATTCAAACTCAAATTTTGCGCTCTCATCTGCTACCAAACCATAACTATCGGGTCCCTCTTCTTCTTTAACGTGTTTGCCGTTAAGTGAAATAAAAAACCTCTCAATAACCGGATCAAGGTCAACCTCGCCATTGTCTGCTGTTACGAGCTTCCACGGCAAATTCCATCCCATGAATTGCAACCTTCCTTTGAATTTTTGCATCTTGCCTCCTTTCTTTTTTAAATTTTTAACGAGAAAAATGGCTTTATCACCATTTTCTTATAACTTTATAACTGAATTGATTATAGCATATTTTTCAAAAATGTCAAGTTTAAAATTTAAAAAAATGAGCCCCGAGTGGCAAAACCACAAGGGGCTCGATTAATTATTTCGTAATCCATTTATAGAGAAAGAATGGTATTCTTCTAAGTACTCCTTCTCTTTTATCCCACTCTTCTTTTGAACGAGTGTGTTTCTGCTCTGAATTTATACAAAACCAAGAATCTTCCGGATATGAATTAATTCTTTCATCGCAGGCATAAACCTCCATCTTTATTCCGGCCTCCAAAACTGCTTGTTTAAGATCCCTTAGACAACGCCATAAATGCGGCTTAGCCGCCGCGATCCAAAGCTTGTTAATTTTATACTCTTTTGCCCACATTACAGCTCTTCTTGAGATCTGTAATGTTGATGGCGGATTACCTGTACTTACATCATTAAATGTATGTGTTACATCAATTGCTCTATTTTCTATAGCAATATCATCCTGAGTGAATATTGGAGCATTAAACTCAATTGCTTTTTTTAAAGCAATCTGAGCAATCTGCCAATTAGAATCAATATCCCATGGTATTCCAAATGCGAATGCCACAATACCTGACTTTCCATCGTTTTCCATTTTTCCCTCCTTCTGATTTCATTTTAAGGTACAAACTCCTCCTTAATTAGGAACTATCTTGAGATTTCAGATAGTATTTAAATAATAGCATATTTTCCAAAAATGTCAACCCCGCACCTTTCGGCGATGACATTTTTTCAAAATGCGAAGACATTATCGACAAAAGGTGTGGGGTCAAGTCAAAAAAATTAATTTAATTAATAAAAAAACAAAAATTTTATTGACAATCTTTGTTTTTTTATTAATTATTTCAATAATTTTCTGTATTCTTCTAATCCTCTTTTTAGAATATCCATGGCTGCGGCTAAATCTTTTCTATTTAAAATCCAAGCAATTCGGATTTCTTTTTTGCCCAAACCTTCGGTGGCGTAAAATCCTGAACCCGGAGCAATCATAATTGTTTTTCTTCCATAAGAAAAATCGGTCAAAAGCCATTTGGCAAATTTTTCTGCGTCATCAACCGGCAGCTTGGCGATAATATAAAAAGCTCCTTCCGGTTCTTTAAATTCCACTCCGGGAATTTTTGACAAAACCTCAACAATAACCTTTCGTCTTTTTTTATATTCGTTGACTACTTTTTTTAAATAAAATTTTGAATTTTTCAAAATAGGCAAAAGAATTTTTTGCTCAAGATAAGGAGGTGAAAGCCTGGCTTGGGTAAATTTTAAAGCAGCTTTAATTACTTCTTCATTTTTAGAACAGAGACAGCCGATTCTGGCCCCGCAGGCATTAAATCTTTTGGAAACCGAATCCAATAATATGGCCTGATTTTTTATTTCCGGAAAATAAGCGATACTTTGGTGCTTTTTTCCCGTGTAAACAAATTCCCGATAAACTTCGTCGGAAAGAATAAATAAATGATGTTTCTTGGCCAGATCAACCAGCATTTGAATTTCGGCTTTGGTATAAACAGTACCGGTGGGATTATTAGGATTGCAGATTAAAATAGCTTTGGTTTTTGAGGAAATTTTATTTTCTATTTCCTGTTTCGAAGGCAATCTAAAGCCATTTTCAACCAAACAACTTATTGGTTTAAGTTTAATGCCGGCCAAGCAAGCAGCGCTGTTATAATTGGCATAAAGAGGCTCAAAAACAATAATTTCTTCTCCCTGATCGCAAACCGCGATCATGGAAAAAATAATAGCCTCTGATCCGCCAGCCGTAATCATAATTTCATCTTGAGAAAAATCAATCTGATAATTTTTAAAATATTCTTGCCAAGCTTTGATAAATTCCGCTTCTCCCTGGGATCTTCCGTAAGGAAGAATCTTTTCTTTGAAATTTCTAATTTCTCGGTAAACCAAAGAAGGCATTTCTAAGTCAGGTTGGCCAATATTCAAATGATAAACCTTAATCCCTTTTTTTCTGGCCGCTTCATCATAAGGAAAAAAAATTCTCATCGGGGAACGAGGGAATGTTTGTGCGCGTTTAGAAATTTTTGGCATAATAACTTTAAATAAATAAAAAGGATATAACTCCTTAAAATTTTCTTGGTTATGCGGACGGTGGGACTCGAACCCACACGGGTTACCCCACATGGTCCTAAGCCATGCGCCTATACCAGTTCGGCTACGTCCGCCTGTTTGTAAAAAAATACCGCCGGTCGGATTCGAACCGACACGAGCTTGCGCTCAACAGATTTTAAGTCTGTCGTGTATACCGTTCCACCACGGCGGCAGAATTATGTATTACCTAAATATTCAAATTAAACTTTTCTCTATTCTGGTTTTAAGTTGATGATAAACCCG